>JACCDM011865468.1_pt1 | contig 17019 bp, 13 predicted proteins | sample 7445851 | NCBI WGS metagenome assembly JACCDM01 (sample SAMN15323438, study PRJNA562643) | freshwater metagenome | isolation source: river surface water | place: USA:Blue River Watershed | collected 2017-08-16
AAGCTCGCGCAGGACTTTGAGGGATCCTCGAGTCGGATGATTCGAACACTGAAGCATCTCTTCCAGCACCGGCCAGACCCGGCTCAGATTGAAGATTCGTGCTTTGGCGTCGCTGATTCCCGGAGGGCTTAAACGTCCGATCAGGTCGCGGACGATCGGAATGCGGTCCATGACCGGCGACTTCGGCGGAAGAATGATTCCGTCATCGACTGCGTTCTTGGGCTTGTCGCAGTAATCCATTCGCGGCTGGCCCAAATTGCCGAAAAGCCTGAGCTCGTCGCGCATGGCTTTGATCACTTCGCGAAGGGTCTTAGGCCGATCCCCGCGTCCCGTTTCGACGTACTCCGCAAATTCAGACCGAATTTCTGCGGGCCACACTTCGACCGGCTCGTCGCCCCAAGCGCGCGCTACGGCCGTCAGGTACTTCAATCCGTAGTTGTCGTTCAGGACGTAATCAAAATCAGCGTTGAAGAGCAGGATCTCCAAACTGTCCAAGGAATTGACCAACCGAACCCTTGGGCGCTTTTCTTCCGGATGGAAATAAACGATGGCGCGTTGCTGACCGGAAAGCTGATGGAGCCAGCGCCCGAAATAAGCCGGCTCATAATGCCGGCGCTCGGTCGGCGCTTCGCCGTCTTTCAAGCGGAAGTACTCCATCACGTTCAGAAGCGCTTGATGGATGCTCTTGTCCGGACTGGACTGCGAAGGATCGGTTAGCTTTTGAACGAGGAACTTCGTCTCTTCCCGGAACTCGGCGTCCGAATAAGAGCGCCGTCTGCGCCCGTCATCCAAGATTTCCCAGTTATTGACGGCATCGCGATGCTCCAAGCGAATCTCACGCATGCGCGCGCCGATCTCTGCCTCGGGCCGACACTCGCGGTATTTCACGGCTGAATGCAGGGCATCGTCTGGATAGACGGAATGAGGCGGCAAGATAGCCTCAGAAATCGGGCCAACCGATAGGCCGTTTTCTCGCCGCGTGCGCGAACGATCGGCGTCGTCTGAAATTTTCAAAAGGTAGCGGATATCGGATGGCAGCTGAGGATCACGCACCAAATTTCCGACCGAGTTCAAAAGCGAACGAAGCTGGGGGCGCGCTTCCGAGTAGATGGGGCGGAGAATATCGCCCACCGGCTCGATCAGCGAATCCCCGAGCTTAGCCAACGAACCTACGCCCTGAAGCCAGCCCTCAAAGCGCGCGTCCTCAGAGCGCGCCAAAGTGCGATCGACTAACTCGCGTACCTGGTCTGCCGAGAGATTCGTTCGCTTGATCCAGCCAATGAGTTCGCTATAGAGCGACTGGCCCGTGTCGGCCATTCTCAGATTCTGAAGGTGACTGAGAGCCCGAGCGAACGCTTCGCCCTTCGGGTTCTGAGCCACGCAGCCCCGGAATGCGGCAAAGGCTTTGGGAAATTTCGGATGATCCACTTCATCCAAGCGAACCGAGAAATCCAAGTTCAGACAGGGGTCTTCCGATCGATCGGCCACACTCCAGGTTGATCCGAAGGATTTCAGATCCGAAGCAGCCCAGTCATGCCGCGCGATCGGAATGAAAACAGGCTCGGCTTTCAAAGCGATGGGCTGAACCGAATCAGCAGGCAAACGCTGTCGGAAAAGTTTTGCGAAAATCTCGATCAAGTCATGACCGCGGCCATCGCGCACCATCGCTGCCAAGTGACTCATGGCACGCGGAAACTCGGGCACTTTGCCGAGCCGAAGGACGGTGGCGCGAAGCTCCGAGCGCTTCGAAAGTTTCTCGAGCACATCGCGCGCCCCATCGGCTACTGGGTGATCATCCGTTGCCCAAGTCGCGAATCGTGCGCCCGACAGGAGCGGGGATAGCCAATCGCCGGGAGCTTCAAGTGCGGTGTGAAGCTTTCTGATGAATTGCGCGAGCTCACTGGGATCGGCTTGCTCCAGGAGCACTAAGAACGCATCGAGCAGGCTTTTTCCGTCCAACTCGGGCGCAGGCTCGATCCAGGTACGAAGCGCTTCTTGGAGGCCAGGATAGTTCTGAACCGGTGCAAGTGCTGCGATGAGGAGAATGTCTTCCATCGTGCCGCGAGCTTGAAGCTCCGACAGAAGCGGAAGATAGCGACGAAGGCCCGAACGCGGAATTTCTTCGGAAGGAGTCGCGACGGTCAGAAGTAGGCCGAGCAACCCTTCTTTCTCGAGCGCCGATAGCTCGAAGTGCGCTTCTCCTACGACAGGCGAGCGAGCCAACCGCTGAGCCCACGCATAATGCTGAGAAAGCGACGCCGGCAGATTACAGAACGAGCCCAAGCCTACGAGCTCGAGGGGCAAGCGGCGCAAAATCACGTCATCGATATCTTGGGCGGGTCGAGCCAAAAGCTCTCTGATCGCAAAAGTTCGACCGTCCTCAATGCGAATTCCGCCGCTCAAGCAAAGCTGAGGTCCTTTGACGGCGCCGGTCAAATCCATCAAGCCATCGACCAGCGCACCTGGACGAATCTGCGAATCCCCGTGAACGCCCGGAGCCGACTGCAATAGAACAGACAGCAATGCAGCGTTACTCGGCAGCGCCAGCTGAATTTCTTGGGCGCTCACGCCGTGCACTCGGTCGAGGAAGCGAAGGAGCCTTCCCGATTCCGCAGCTTGAAGCAGAAGTTTCACAGAATCGGGAGATTTTCCGAGACGCACTTCCCGCGCAGCAAGTTGGAGGTCACTGACCACGCTCTCGACGCTCACGCCGGTACGTGCAGGGCCTTTTAGCTTTTCCAAAAGGGAACGAGTCGCGCGTGCGCGCGCCAAAGTCAGCGCCACGTCCAGATTCGAAGCCAAATCCTTGGGTTCGATCACCGTCGCAAGACGCTTCAATATTCCTTCCACGAGTTTCGGCTCGCGCTTCCACGAACTTTCCAAAACTCGGAGTGCCGAAGAAGCCAGTTCCCCTTGCTCCAAAAAAGGAGCCCAAGGACTCAGCCACTTTTCGGAATAAGGCCCCAATGCGCGCCAGAGAGAATCCCAGCGAGCATGGGTCTTGGGATCATCTAAAATCGCCTCGTTCACGAGCTCAAGAACCGACTCGAGTTCCGAGTCGCTCATCACGCCCAAAAGCTCGGCAACAGGGCCCAGCGATCCGTTCGCGTTCAAGCACTGAACGAGCTTTCGAGTGTCGGTAGAGCTGATGCGCGAGCTTGTGAGTTGAAGACTCGCACATTCTGGATTCAGAGTGCGGTAGCCCGTCTCACGAGAGAGCTTCTCGTCCTTCCCTTTGCCGCCAAACCAGGAGGGCGAGCACCCGGACAGCAATAGAAGCGTCGGCAAAAGATATTTCAAGAAGGATTGCATAAGAGCGGCCCGAAAATCACCATAACTGACGCATTGTGTCAACTTTCTTTCCTTGCATTGGCTGCCCGGCTCACGTACCCAAAAATAAATATGAATCGTGTGCTCGTGACGGGTCAGTGGCTGCGGCGAATGGCAGTAGGTGGATTCCTTTTCCTAGCGGGCGCCGTGCATGCAGCGGTCCCGCCTTGCCTGGAAAACGGGAATTCCTCTGCGTTGCCGGTGAATAACGGCCAAGTGCTTGAATTCAAACAAAAAGGGAAGAATCAGTTTCAGGCCCGGGCGCACGTCCAAGGCCGACTGGTTCGCATCACCCAGGTCCGGAAAACGCACCAACAGTTCGAAATTCAGATCGGGCCAAGACCCCAGGACACCCTCGAAGTCGTCTATAACGTCGCTTTCGGGGACCTGCCCTCTTTGACCCCCAACCTTCAGGTCGAAGCTTGCGGTGATTACATCACCACCCGCCAGTCTCCTTCGGGCGCCATCATCCACTGGGTTCATTGGAATCCGGGCGATCGCGACGGAGGAAAGCACGAGCACGGTTATGTCATGCTGGATGGTGTGGTTTACGGGCAAGAATACAATCGCCCCCACGGGATTTCACCGCTGGATCTCACTGCGGACTACCTGAACCCTGATTTCCTTTCCGACTTCTTCAGGAACTGACCGCTCAGGACTGATGAGAAAACAAAAAAGCCGCCTCTCCTTTTCGGAGAAGCGGCTTTTTCTTTGAACCACTTTTGAGGAACTCGAGTCAGGACCCTGGCATTTCCACCAGCGAAGCTCCGACGAGCACCTCTCGAATCTCAGTGCTTAGCTTCGGACTTTTCGCCTTCTGCTTTGCCGTGGTCGCATTCACAATGCTCCACGTCTTTGCAGCTGCACTTCTTGCCCTTGCGCTTGCAATCCGAGCACTCTTTCTTCTGAGCGAAAGCAACGGTCGAGCTGCTAGCTACCGAGACTGCACCGAGGGCTGCACACACTGCCAATGCCATACGAATGTTCATGACTGTCATCCTTCCAAATCGGGCTTCTTCAGATCTTGAAACTCAAACCCAAGAACGGATTGAGGTCCTCGGCGGCGTCGGTCAGCCCAATGTTGATCCCAGCGTCGAGTTGGACGTTCTGGGCGATACCATAAGTGAACCCAAAGTCGAAAGTCGAGGCCCAGGTAGCCCCGGTTTCTGAGCTCATCATGCTGTAAAGCTCGGCATAACCGGCCAGCTCACCGATCATGTCATGGGAAAACGTGACCGTTTGAACCCATTCATTGTGGTAGCCAGCGTCTGCATTGGCGACGCGGTCCCACTCGAGCATCGCACCAAAACCAATCTCGTCAGCTAAGGTCGTGGCGTACAGCGCGATCAAGCCGCCTTCGGTCTTGGACTCACCGAACTTAGACGCCTGCGTCGGCAATTTCACATAGGGCATCAAACCAAAAGCCCAAGGCTCGCTGCCGCTTGCACCATAAAGATTCTGTTTGAAGCGAATCGTCGTATCGCCCATCCCCGTCTGCGAGCCGTCCTGAGAAATGGGCTGGAGAATCACTTGGAGGTCCGAGGTGTCCGTCACGCCGATTTTGGCGTTGATCAGACCGATGTTCCCGCCGCGACTCGTAGCCCCTGCTTCGTCGCGGTCAAAGCTGATATTCCAGAGGTCCATTTCAGCCTGAAAATGTCCTTTATCGACCGTGTAGGGGCTTTCGGTCTTATCGGGACGATCGGTCGCAAGCTCACGGAGTTCCTGCGCCTGGAGCCCAGGCGCTAAAAACGAACTCACACCTAAGATCAACGTCGACGTCGCAAGAATTTTTTTCATTCTTTTGAGTTTAGGTAAACTTTTGAAAGGCGCAAGGAATTCATAATGACCGATACTGAGCTCAAACTCATAGCAGCGCTCGCAAACAGAGGACTCAGCAAAATTCCGAAAGCTGGATAAAGAAGTCCACCCGCCACAGGAACTCCAAGCGCATTGTAGCCAAAAGCTAGCCACAGATTTTGCCGGATATTTCGAACCACCGCGCGACTGAGCTTCAAAGCCCGAAGTACGCCACTCAAATCGCCATGCAGCAGAGTCAGCCCAGCGCTTTCAATAGCGACTTGAGTTCCGCTTCCCATCGCAATCCCGACATGGGCGCAGGAAAGCGCCAGAGCATCGTTCACACCATCGCCCGCAAAGGCCACGCGTTTTCCTTGGGCTTGGGCTTGCTTGACCCACTCGGCCTTTTGCTCGGGCTTAAGTCCTGAGTGGACTTCGGAAATCCCCAGCTCGCGAGCCACGCCTCGTGCTGTTTCGTCGTGGTCCCCTGTTAACATCACGAGCTCGAGCTTCTGCAAACGGAGCTGGGCAAGCACCTGTTTGGCCTGCAACTGAATCGGATCTTTCACTCCCAAAAAGCCCACGCAGCTTCCACCCCGTGCAACAGCGATGACCGTTTGTCCTTGCGATCGCAAACTCGAGATCTGCGCCTTCAAGTTTTCAGGTAGGAGAATTCCCGACTCCGAAAAAGACGAAGGACTCCCAATTCTCCACAAAACCTCGCCCAGTTTTGCCTGAATTCCTGATCCTGGGGTCGAAACGAATTCGGCGACTGTGGGCCAGCGATCGTCCGGATACCCTTGCGCCCTGACACCCCTCAAAATCGCATCTGCCAACGGGTGCTCACTGGAACGCTCGATTGCGGCGACCGAGACGAGAAGCTCTTCGCGAGAGACTCCTTCGAGAGGAATCACTTCGAGAAGCTCGGGTCGCCCTTCCGTTAAGGTGCCTGTTTTATCAAAAGCCAACACGCTGACCCCTGCCAGGTTCTCAAGCGCTTCAGCGTTCCGAAACAAGAGTCCCGCGCGCGCTCCCCTTCCCATTCCCACCAAAATCGACATCGGGGTTGCCAGTCCCAGCGCACAAGGACAGGCAATGATGAGCACTGCGACGGCGTTTACCAAAGCATAGGTACCGCGAGGCTCCGGCCCAAAAATGAGCCATAAAGCCGCAGACAAAATCGCAGAAAGAACGACAGAAGGTACGAAAACGGCCGACACCCGATCGGCCAAGCGCTGAATCGGAGCTCGGGTGCGCTGCGCTTCCGCCACTTGCTGAACCATCCGCGCTAACAGAGTTTCACTCCCCACTTTCATCGCTCGCATCAAGAACGAGCCCCGACCATTCAAGGTCCCGCCGATGACAGAATCGCGAGGCCCTTTTTCCACGGGTAACGATTCACCGGTGACCATCGACTCATCGACGGCACTCCCCCCTTCAAGCACCACCCCGTCGACCGGCACTTTCGAGCCCGGTAGAACTCGCAGGCGATCGCCTACTTTCACGTCTCGGACATCGACTTCTTCTTCCGCCCCATTGAATCGAACGCGCCGAGTTTTTTCGGGCACCAGGGCCAAAAGCTCGCGAAGAGCCTGAGAGGTCCGAGCACGCGCACGGAGTTCTAAAAGTTGCCCAAGGAGGACCAACGCCACGATTCCGGCTGCCGCTTCAAAGTAAACTCCCACCTGGCCCGCGGCATGTCCCATCGCCTCGCTTTCACTGAGCAGAAAAGCCTGCGGGAAAATCTCGGGGAAAAATGCCGCAACCGTACTGTATGCGTACGACACGCCCGTACCGAGGGCGATCAAAGTGAACATATTCGGGCTGCGGTTTCGCAGGGATTCCCAGCCTCGAACAAAAAGCGGTGCTCCTGCCCAGATCACCACGGGAGTTGCCAAAAGCCATTGCAGACGGGCGCTCAGGCCGAAAAACATTGCCAGGACCATCAAAGGCAAAGTCAAAGCCGCAGAAACCCAAAACCGTCGCGTGAAGTCGATCTGCTCGGGACTCGGCCCGGTGTCCTCCAGCGAAAAAGCGACGGGCTCAAGCGCCATCCCGCAGTCCGGGCAGGTCCCTGGTCCTTTCTGACGCACCTCCGGATGCATCGGGCAAATGTGCTCGACCTCATCCAGGCAAGCCTGCGATTCAGCCGACTGTTTTGGGCTGAGAAATTTCTCAGGCTCCTTCTGAAAACGCCGCAAGCATCCGTCACAGCAAAAAAAGTACTCAGCCCCCTGATAACTCCAAGATACCCAACCCGGCTGAACCACCATTCCGCATACGGGGTCTTTTTCTGAGGGATTCATGAGCGCACTCTGCCCGACTCGCGGTACAGTGACAACCTGTCATGAACCGCATCTCTGCCCTCACCTTTTTGCTTTTGAGCGCCGCTACAGTCCCACTCGTCCACGCTGGCAGTGCAAGCCCACTTCTTTACTCTGAACTTCCTGAAAAATTAAGACGGGGAAACTCGCACTGGGAAGCCGCCCGAATGGACGTGAGCGGCGCAGAAAGTCGCACGGGGCACCTGGGGCGCTCTTTTTTGCCGCGCCTGCAAGCGGAAGGAGGCGGCGAGGCCTTTAGCGTTCACCACCAACGCCGAGCCATGTCTCAGCCGTTTGGGACTTTGGTGGCCAGTGTGAATGCATTGAATGGCGGACGCGACTACTTGGAAGATCAAGGCCGAAGCGCCGATCGAGATGCAGCGGTCGCCAAAGAAAGGGAGATCGCTACGCGGGAACTCCTGCAGGCGCGACAAACCTACCTCAGGCTCATGAATCTGAAAGCCGCCATTCGCCTTCTGGAGAAAGCCATCCAGGAAAACGACACGAATGAAGTAGCAGCACGCTCGCGGATTCAAGCGGGACTTGCCACTCAGACCGACCTTCTTGAATTCAAAATGTACCGCTCGCAACTCGATCAAGATCTTGCTCAAGCGCGAGTCGACGCGCGCTCCGAGGAGCAGGACCTGATCGCACTGCTGGGTCTGTCTCCGGAAAGTCCACTCGAAATCGAATCTGACCTCCCGCATTCGCATGCGGCCGAAAAAAAGGAGGTTCCTCCGCATTGGAGCCTTTTGGCGCTTCAAGCAGAAGAGGCCAAAGCCGATGCCTTACGCTGGGCGGCTTCTGCTTGGTGGGCGCCGTCTCTGGATCTTTACGCCGGAGCAGGAGTCCACACCCTGAGGGAGTTTGAGACGGCCGACCTCCACCAGTGGAACGAACGCTATGTGGGGGCACGAGTCACGGTCACGCTCTTTGATGGTTGGGTGGGGCGCTCGGAAAAGAATGCTGAACAAAGGCGTTCGCAGGCCCGGCGCCTGGAACTCGAGCAGACACGGCGAGAGCTCAATTCGCAGGTCGCGCGCGCTCGCTGGCAGATTCAAGTCACGCACGACCTTCTCGAATCTGCCGAGGCAGCTGTCAAAATCGGAGACGAGTACTTAGAAAAGACTTTGGGCGAGTACCGACGCGGGGTGAAAAACTCGCCTGACGTTCTTGGAGCCTGCCAAAAAGCGCTTGAGCTCAGGCGCAGGGCAGTGAACTTAAAGCGAGACCACCTGATGGCGGAAGCCGACCTCAGATCGCTTCAGGGAGAGGGATCTCAGGCGCTCTGACGCGAATCAGATCGCGGCGCCTGCGAGTGTACTGTTCCAGCCGGCGCCGAGCCTCATCAAAGGCATCGCGTACCGCGACCTGAACATCGCGATGAGCCAGGTGAAGGTCATGCGGGCGTCCGACGACGATTTCCGCTCCTCGGACGCGTAGGTCGATCCGCACTCGGTACAGATTTCCCCGATGATGATGCCGATGCGGCGCTTCGACGGCCACTCGACAGCTGATCAACTCCTCGCCGTGGCGCTCGAGCCACTGCACGCGCTGGCGGACTTTCTCGGCTACCGCTTCCGAGCGGTGCACGTTCCTGAACACGATCTGTAAGGGCGTCTGCATGCGGTCCTCCTTGAATCTCTTCCTGCACAACCCGGCCCAAGCGCTGACGAGCTGCTTCGGCCATGAACTCGGCAACGGACTCGACAAAGAGCCTACCGGCCAGCTCCGGTCGCGCCGCAAGAGCCGCTACACCCGGAACGGAATCAGAAACCAAAAGCCGGTCGACCATGCCTTCTGCTAATGCTCGCGGCGCATCTCCGGCCAAAACGCCATGCGCAGCCAAAGCACTCACTCCGGTCGCCCCCGCCAAGCGACACAATCGTGCCGCCTCCATCAAAGTGCCTCCCGTGCAAACCACGTCGTCCACGATCAGCGCCATTCGGCCGCCCACTTCGCCAACCAACGACCTGGCCCAAGTGCGCCCCGAAGCGCGCGCCTTGTCCACCCAAGCTACCGGCACCTCATGCCGAAGCCTTCGCCCGAGCTCGCGAGCAAAGCGAACTGCGCGCTTCACTCCGCCCGAGTCAGGAGACACGACGACCATTCTCCGAGTCAGGTGCGCGACTCGCTCGGCATGCCAAGCAAGAAAACCCGTGGCATCGATCGAGTGCATGGGCACCCGAAACGCGTTCTCGAGCGCCGCTGGCTGATGGGGTTCGAGCATGATTCCGCCGCTCACACCCACGCTTTCTAAAGCCTTCGCCAAGTGCTTGAGTCCCAAAGCCTCGCGCTTCGATCCGCGGACATCCTGGCGCGTGTACCCCGGACTAGGCACAACGATCCAAACCTCGGAGGCGCCGAGATCCCGAAGATGCCCAGTCGCCAGAAGAAGTTCCATCCAACGCTGATCGGCTTCACCCGGCTCGCGACCTGCCAGAGCTTGAACCAAGCAAACCGCTTGGCCCTCGACCGAAATGCGCGGCAGGAATTGACGCTCGCCATCGGCGAACTGCAGTTCTTGCCAAGTTTCGATGGGGTGTCCCAGCGTCTGCGACCAGCTCACAGCAAAAGGCCGAACGCATTCCAGCGCGAAAATTTTTGGCATCTTCCGATCCTCCCGATCTGACTTGGGCCTAAGCATTGCTTGGACCAATGGCATATGCGCTTCCGCGATCGCTCCCAAGCCGCTGAACTCCTGGCTCGCAAGCTCGACGCTTACCGAGACACTCGTCCGCTCGTCCTTGGGATTCCCCGGGGCTCCGTTCCCATGGCCCGGATCGTGGCCGAAAAGCTCGACGGCCAGCTGGACATTGTGCTCGTGCACAAGATCGGAGCCCCGGGAAATCCCGAGTACGCGATCGGCTCAGTCAGCGAGTTTGGTGACATCTACGCCGGCCCTGAAATGGAGCGCTGGCAACTCGATCCCTTGGCGTGGGACGAAATCGGCCGCTTGAGAAAGCGGCGGGCAACCTACGGCCCTTGGTCCGTTCCCGTTTCGCCCTCCGGTCGAAACGTCATCATTGTGGACGACGGGATTGCCACCGGGCACACCGCGCTCGCCGCCATTCGTGCCATCCGGTCTCAGAATCCTGCGCGCTTGGTACTCGCCACCCCAGTGGCAGCGCCTTTAGCAGCAAGTAACCTTCGCGCTGAGGTGGACGAGTTCGTCACGCTTCAAGAGCCCGCCGACTTCCATTCGGTCGGGCAATTTTACGAAAATTTTTCTCAGGTCACCGACGCCGAAGTGGAACAAGCGCTTCGCGAGGGCCCCAGTGGTCGTGTCGTTGCCGCTTGAAGCTAGGCCTCACGGAAGATCAAACCACAAAGCTTCCGAGCCTTCTGCTACGCAAATCAGCTCGATGGTCGACTCTTGCCGAACCGCTAAGCCGTCTCCTGCGCGCAGGGTTTCGCCGTCTGAAGTGAACGAACCTTTCGTCACTTGGAGCCAACCTTGGCGACCTTTGGCGAGTGGAATTTCCCAAAGCGCTTCTTTCGCGCTTGGGCGCCACACCCAGACGCTTGCGTCCTGAACGATCACCAAAGCCGAGCCTTTTTGACCTTCCGGAGCCGCCACGCAGACCGGAACTCCGAGTGCGAGCTCGGCATTGAAATCCGTTTGAGAGTAGCCAGGATCTAAGCCCCGCTTGGATGGCTCAATCCAGATTTGAAACAGATGGGTCTCGACATCTTTTCGGCCATTGAATTCCGAGTGACGGATTCCGCGGCCTGCCGACATCTTTTGCATCTCGCCAGGGCGAATCACTCCCTCGCCGCCGGTGGAATCCTTGTGGGCCACCGCACCCGCGATGACCCACGTCAGGATTTCCATGTCGCGATGTCCATGCGTCGGGAATCCTTCGCCAGCGGCGATGAAGTCCTCATTGATGACTCGAAGCGGGCCAAAGCCCATGAACTCGGGATCGTAATAATCCGAGAACGAGAACGTATGGTGCGTGCGCAACCACCCGTGATCAAAATACCCGCGCTCTTCCGATCTTCGAATCATTTGCATGGAAAAACTTCTCTCAAGCAAAAATCAGACTTCAGTCTTTCTTTTGAAACAACGGAGCGAAATTCGCCCAGTGTGCTTTCGCCAGAATCACCATCAACACGATGATGAATACGGACATGCCGATCGTGGCAGGACCCGTCAGGAACCAATGGAACAAGAGAATATTCACGGCTACGGGAGCCAGGAACAAGAGCGCCAAAGGAATCTGAAATCCGCTGAGCAACATCAAACCGGCAACCGCTTGCACGCCATGAACCAACTGCTGCAGGTAGCCGGTTTCACCCATGGCCGTGGCAAACTTCACCGCAGCTTCCGGCATGTCTTGCGGCATGGGAATGAAGTGGAAAAATGCGTTCAAACCAAAGACGAGGAATTGGATTCCCAGAAGGAATCGCGCAACGAGGCTGAGTTTTTTCATGCCCAGTAATCTAGCCTGAGCCGGCTGCCTTGGGGCAGAGAAAATGGTGGACCCGCACGGATTCGAACCGAGGACATCCAGCTTGCAAAGCTGGCGCTCTACCAACTGAGCTACGGGCCCACTCCAAAAAGTTGGTAGGCATCCTCATACCCAGACTTCTGCGTTTGGTCAGCAGGAATTTACGAAAAGAGCAGCAGAAAAAAAAGCAGATGGACTATGACAGGGGGATGAAACCCAAATTTCCGCTCCAATGGCTGGTCTTCAGCATCGCAATCGGCGCCGTGGCCAGTGTCGGAATGGCTTTGATGGCAAAATTTGGAGCCCTCCGGGCCGGAGTCGACTTGCCCTTGGCCCCGATCGTGGCCGGAGGTTCCCTGGGAGGCCTTCTGGGACAGCTTGCCGGAAGGTGGGCAGATCGCAAGAAAGGGCCGGGAACTGCAGGGTTTTTGCGCGTTTTCACATTCGTCGCAGCCGTTTCTGTCGCCACGAGCGTCCTGGGAATCGGCTTTTTAAAAGAGCGCCTATTCCCTGGTGTGCCGGTCCAGTTCGCAGTGCTTGCTCTCTTAGGCTGGGGGATCGGTGCCTTTGCGGGCGGAATCCAAGTGGCCATTGAAGTGCTGATCCGTCCGGATCCTCGGAGCGATTCTGCCGCATGAAAGGCGTTCGATTTGCTCCCTCCCCGACGGGCCGGTTTCATTTAGGAAACTTAAGGACCGCGCTACTTTCGTGGGATTTGGCTCGGAAAATCGGGCAACCCTGGTGTGTGCGCTTCGAAGACATCGACCTTCCGCGAGTGGTTCCGGGTGCGCGTGAGCAGCAACTTCAAGACCTCGCTGACCTCGGACTCATCCCAGACCAACTGAGCCTCCAGAGCGAAAATCACTCTCGGCATGAGGCCCTTTTTCAAAAAGCTCTGGAAGAAGGGCAGCTCTACCCCTGCACTTGTTCGCGTCGTGAAGTACAACTGGCATTGGCTCAAGCGGCCAGTGCTCCGCACGCGCCCACTCCGGCCTATTCGGGGCACTGCCGGCCTGCCCAGCCCACTCCTGTGGATCGGGAAAAGCTTCCCTCCTTTCCAGACTTTCAGGGCGATACGCTGGGCTGGCGCTTTCGAATGGATTCGCCCGATGGAAGAGACGACTTCATCGCGGCTCGAACCGAAAAAGACGGCCGGTCTTTTACTCCCGCTTACCCTTGGGCCTGCGCCATCGACGATGCCGACGAAGGGTACCTGTGGCTCGTACGCGCCAGCGACTTGGCGTCGGCCCTGCCTGCGCAGCGGGCCATTCAGAAATGGATGGGCCTCAAAGAACTGCCCTCCATTCTGCACACAGCGCTGGTCACCCAAAATGACGGAGCGCGTCTCGAAAAGAGGACTCGAGGAGTCACCTGGCCTGAAATCCGCGAACACTGCACTGCGCCTGATGCGGTGCGTAAATTTCGAATTTCCTTCAAATTCCCAGACGCTACCGACTGGACCCTACCCAATCAGGTGCTTTTTGAAAAAATTCAGACAGTTACCCTGGCTGAGCTTGGGTTCAAAGATGGATGAATTTTGAATCTTCTCTGACTCAACTTCGCGGGTTCTTGGACCGATTAGCCCTTCGTGACGGACTTCGAGCTCGAACTAAAGCAAGGCTTTTTGGAAGAAGCGGCGCAACTTTTGGCCGACGCCGAGCAAGCGTTTTTGGAACTGGAGAACAACCCGAATTCACCGGGCCAGTTCGACAAAATTCTGCGCCTTGCTCATAGCTTAAAAGGAAGTGCCAAAGCCGTCGGCTTTGAAGACATGGGCAAGCTGACCCATGAAATGGAATCACTTCTTCTGAAAGTGAAAAAGGGCAACCTCACTCTCGGGCGCCCGATGATGGACTTGCTCCTTCGCTGCAACGACCAGATCCGAGCCATGCTCGAAGGCTTGAAAGCTGATCTTAATGCTCGCTTCGACTGCAGCTCGCTGCTCGGCGAAATTGAAGCCGCCATGCAAGGGGCAGGAGCTGTCGCCACCGCCGGAAGCGCAGGAAGTGCGCCCGCCCTTGATCAAAACCTACCGACCGCTGGAATGCAGGCCGAAGAGCTCCTCGCTAACTTCGAAAACCTTGCTGAAACCACTCGCCAGCACGTCAAAGAGCATCACTTGGCAACAAAAGCGGAAGCCCCCGCTTCTTCCAGCGGTGAAGCCACCCCAAGCCCCGCTGCAGCTCCTACCAACAAGATCGCCACGACCGAGGAAAGCATTCGGGTGAACTTGGGTCGAGTCGAGCAGCTTTTGAACTACGTCGGCGAATTGGTCATTCTTCAAACCGTGCTCCGCGAGCAAGCTCACTCAAGTGGTTCAGCGTTGATCCGCTCGACCACGCATCAGCTCGGTAAAGTCACCCAAGAGATCCAGGACCTTTCCATGGGACTTCGCATGGTTCCCATCAAGCCCACGTTCCTGAAAATGCAGCGGATCGTGCGCGACACCGCCGGACAGTTGGGGCGCGAGGTCATCTTTGAAATGGTCGGGGAAGAGACCGAGCTCGACAAAACGGTGCTGGAGCGCCTGAGCGACCCGTTGGTTCACATCGTTCGGAACGCCGTCGACCACGGCATCGAAGACCCCCGGCGCCGTTTCGATGCCGGCAAACCAACCGAAGGGAAAATCCGGCTTTCGGCCCGTCAGCAAGCCGGGCAGCTGGTCATCGAAATCAGCGATGACGGCGGCGGAATGGATGCAAACAAACTTCGCCGCAAAGCCATTGAAAAAGGCGTGATCAGCCCGAACGCGCAGCTCTCCGACTCAGAAGCTTACCAGCTGATCTTCGCTGCCGGCTTCTCGACCAAGGAACAAGTCACCGATATTTCCGGTCGAGGCGTGGGAATGGACGTCGTAAAGACCAACATTCAAGCCTTACAAGGAACCGTCCAAGTCGAGACCGAACTCGGAAAAGGCTCGACCTTCAGAATCCGACTGCCCCTGACCTTAGCGATCATCCAAGGAATGATCATCCGCTGCGGTACTGAGCGTTTCGTGATCCCACTTTCTCAGGTCCTTGAAAGCGTTCGCCCGAGCAAAGATGACATCACTCCCAGTACGATCGCGGGTGAGGTGCTCTCCCTTCGCGGTCAGACCATCCCGCTGTTTCGGCTCGAACAGCTCCTGGGAAGAAGGACTACGCCAAAGCCCGCCCACGACTCGATTGCGATCCTCTATGAATCGCATGGGAAAAATCATGCCGTGCTCGTCGACGATATCGTCGGGCAGCACCAAGTCGTCATCAAGAAGCTGGGATCGGAAGTCGCTCACGTGAAGGCCTTCTCAGGAAGCGCCATCTTGGGTGACGGAAAACCCGCCCTCATTCTCGAACTCAGTGAACTGACGAGCGGTACCGCCAAACGGACCCCTGTCCATCGCCCCCTTCAGGAGAAAAGCGCATGAGCCGCAAGCACCAGGCCCGAGCCGAAGACCGATTCCTCCGCTTTTCTATGGGAAAAGAGGATTTTGCCATGCCGCTACTGCAGGTTCGCGAAGTCATCGCGATCCCTGAAGTCACTCCGGTTCCCTTCACTCCTTCGCACTTCCTCGGAGTGATGAACCTTCGAGGTCAGGTCATCTCAGTTTTCGACCTTCGAAAGAAATTTGGAATCACGCCGAATGATTCCGTCGAGAAAGCGGTCATCATCTGTGACCTAGCCCCCCTTTGCATTGGAATGTTGGTCGACTCGATTAATTCGGTGCTCTCGCCCACTCCTGAACAACTCAGTGAGCATCCGGACATCCAGACCTCCCTGGGTAAGGACCTGATCACCCATGTCCACACCGAGAATCAAAAACTCACGCTCATCATCGATATAGCCAAAGCCTTGAGCGTCGAGGATCGAATCTTGGCTGCAAAAGCCGCCTAAGTCTTCCCGTTCGTCTCCATAAGGAATTGAGGTCGAAGTTGAGTACCGCTCGAAAAGCCCCCCGCAAGGACATCATTCGCGAAGTTTCTGCGTTGATCCAGCAGATCACCGGGGTGCAACTCGGGGAAAATCAGCGCTTAATGGTCGAAGGCCGTCTGAAGCGACGCATGAAAGAAATCGGCGTCGAAACTTTAGATGCCTACCTGAGCTTCCTGGCATCCGCTCCTCAGGGCGACTCCAAAGCGCTCGTCTCCTTACTCACCACTCACTACTCTTATTTTTTTCGCGAGCACGCTCACTTTGACTACCTCGCCAATGGCGGGCTGGAAAAAATCATCGCTGCCGTACGAGCCCGCGGGGATAAAAAAATTCGCGTTTGGTCGGCTGCCTGTAGCCGGGGCCAGGAAGTCTATTCTCTGTCCATGCTTCTCAAAACCCACCTACCCGGGCTCGCCACAGATCTCGGCTACGAGATTCTCGGCACAGACATCGATCCCGAGTCAGTCGACCATGCCCGGAACGGCGTCTATCAGCACCGAGAGCTCGAGCCCGCTCCGTTACGCTACACGCTCGGGAACTGGGCACGCGGCACGGGCGACATCGCTGAATTCGTGAAGGCAAAAAAGTCGATTCGAGATTCCGTGCAATTCATGAAGCTGAATCTTTTCGAACTTCCCGGACCGATGGCGGGAAGAAAGTTCGACATCATTTTCTGCCGCAATGTTTTGATCTATTTCAATCGCGAACAGATTGGAAAAGTCGGTCACTCACTTGCCCAGCACCTTCACAACGACGGAATCCTTTGCATCGGAATTTCAGAGACGTTTAACCAGCTGGGTGTTCCGCTCGAATCCGTCGGCCCCTCGATTTACGTCCATCCCCCCGGAAAACAAACACGGCTTTCGGTCTCCCCAACCTCCTCGACTCCCCAAGCGCCTCAAGCCACTCAAGCTCCTGCGGTTCTTCCTAGCGCTTCGGTACGCGAGCTTCGCCAGAAGGACTCGGACATCCGCGTAGCTTCGTCTGATCCAACCGCGAAGAAAGTCATCCGTGTGCTCTGCGTCGACGACTCGCCCAGCATTCTGACCCTTCTGAAGCGCGTGCTTGCGCCTCAATTTGGATTTGAGGTCATCGATACTGCCGCAAACGGACTCGAAGCCGCTGAAAAGGTGAAGGCATTGAAGCCCGATCTGATCACGCTCGACATTCACATGCCGGAGCAGGACGGGGTCACCTACCTC
>JACCDM010188088.1_pt1 | contig 17014 bp, 19 predicted proteins | sample 7445851 | NCBI WGS metagenome assembly JACCDM01 (sample SAMN15323438, study PRJNA562643) | freshwater metagenome | isolation source: river surface water | place: USA:Blue River Watershed | collected 2017-08-16
GATGAATGAAGCGATTGACTCTCCAGATGAGATGAGCCCATTTGCCCCACGCATCATCTCTGTGAAGATTCCGGTTGATCAGATTGGTGCAGTCATCGGCCCTAAGGGCAAGATCATCAACCAGATTCAAGATGAAACTGGCGCTGAGATTTCTATTGAAGAAGATGGAACCATCTACATCGGTGCAACTGACGGCCCGTCTGCCGAGGCAGCACGTGCACAGATCAATGCAATTGCAAACCCACAGATGCCAGAAGTAGGAGAGCGTTACCTCGGAACAGTTGTAAAGCTTGCAACATTCGGTGCATTTGTATCGTTGCTGCCAGGGAAGGATGGATTGCTCCATGTCTCTCAGATTCGCAAGATGCATGGTGGTAAGCGCATTGAAAACCTTGAAGATGTCATGAAGGTTGGCGACAAGATTCAAGTTGAAATCGGGGAGATCGATCCAAAGGGCAAGCTCTCATTGGTTCCAGTTCTCGAAGATGGAAATACACCAGCTGCTGAATAAATGTCAGTAAAGAGATCCGTTCATGCCAGCGGCTTACGTATTGTCACGGAAGAAGTTCCGTCTGTACGTAGCGCAGCTGTTGGAATCTGGGTCAATGTAGGTTCTCGTGATGAAGCACCGGCAACAGCCGGTGCTTCTCACTTTTTAGAGCATCTACTTTTCAAGGGAACAACTACTCGAACTGCACTTGAAATCTCATCATCTATCGAATCTGTCGGTGGTGAAATGAATGCATTTACATCCAAGGAGTACACCTGTTTCTACGCCCGCGTCATTGATAACGATTTACCGATGGCAATAGATGTGGTCAGCGATTTAATCACCTCCTCAATCGTGACAGCTCTTGATGTAGATGCCGAACGCAAGGTTGTTCTTGAGGAAATCGCCATGCGCGATGATGATCCCAGCGATCTAGTCCATGATCTTTTCAGCGATACCTATTACGGTGATTCCCCGGTTGGTCGTCCAATTTTAGGAACTGTAAAGTCAATTTCTGAAATGTCCCGCAATACCGTCTACAACTACTACAAGAAGAAGTATCTACCACAGGATTTAGTTGTTGCAGTAGCAGGAAACATCAAACATAAGCGTGTTGTTGCCATGGTGGAAGAAGCGCTTGCACGCGATAACTTCCTCGATGGTTTGGGCGCGCCAGTGCTTCGCCCGAATACCCCCATAAAGAATTCAAAACAGAAATCAGTAGGTTTGCTTTATAAAAAGAGCGAACAGGCTCATATGTTTTATGGCATGGAAGGAGTTTCTCGTGCTGATGAGCGTCGTTTCGCGATGGGAGTTCTTTCGGCAGCGCTAGGCGGCGGAATGTCCTCGCGGCTCTTTCAAGAGATCCGCGAAAAAAGAGGACTCGCTTACTCTGTATATTCGTACGCACAACAATTTGCCGGTACCGGGGTGCTCGGTTTCTATGCAGGTTGTAATCCAACTAAGGCCATTGAAGTTATCGAAATTATTCGTGATGTGCTCTCTGATGTTGCAGATAACGGCATGACTCACGAAGAAATCGAGCGCGCCAAGGGAGCAGTGCGCGGCTCGCTGGTTTTAAGTCAGGAAGATTCTGGTTCTCGAATGAGCCGCATAGGCAAGAATGAGATTGTTTACGGCCAAGTCATGGATTTTGACGACATTCTGAAAGCTATTTCTCGCGTAAGCGCTTCAGACATTCGCGAAATTGCTAGCGAGTTCTTAGTAAAAACGCCTACCCTTGCTCTCGTCGGACCATTTAAAAATGAATCCAAATTCGAGAAGGTGTTAGCACGATGATCAAAGTTGCAGTTCTGGGTGCAAGAGGCCGAATGGGATCAGAGGTCGTTAAGGCGGTCAACGAAGCAGGCGATCTTGAATTGGTTGCTGCCCTTGATTTAGGAGATTCGCTTGAAACGCTGGTCAGTACTGGGGCGCAAGTAGTCGTAGATTTCACAACTCCAGATTCCGTGATGGCAAATTTGGAATTCTTGATTTCAAAGAATATTCATGCAGTAGTCGGTACAACTGGCTTTGATGACGCCCGCATTGCCAAGATAAAAGAGATACTCACGCGCTCACAATCTGGAGTGCTCATCGCTCCTAACTTTGCAATCGGCGCAGTATTGATGATGGAGTTTGCTACAAAAGCCGCTCGGTACTTTGAGTCAGCAGAAATTATTGAACTACATCACCCTAACAAGGTTGATGCGCCTTCTGGCACTGCAGCACGCACAGCAGAACTCATGTCAAAATCTCGCAAAGATGCGGGTTTAGGTGCAGCGCCTGATGCCACAACAACATCTCTCGATGGTGCGCGTGGCGCAAAAGTGGGTGGCATCCCAGTTCATTCAGTGCGTTTACGTGGCCTCATTGCTCACCAGGAAGTTCTTCTCGGTGGCGTTGGAGAAACGCTCACAATCCGACATGATTCACTTGACCGCGTGGGTTTTATGCCCGGAGTACTTCTAGGTATTAGAAAAGTTGTTTCACATCCAGGGTTGACCTTCGGCCTTGAGAACTTTATGAACTAAGGAGCAGGAACATGACACAGGCAGATATCACGATGTACGGAGCCGATTGGTGTGGAGATTGCCGACGTTCTAAGCGTGTCTTTGAAGAGCTAGATATTCAGGTTAACCACATCGATGTAGATGCTGATGCATCTGCTGCAGAAAAAGTTATTGAGATTAATGGGGGAGCAAAGTCAATTCCCGTCATTGTCTTTTCAGATGGCACCCACCTTACAGAGCCTTCAGATAACGATTTGAAAGCAAAATTAGCTGCGTTGGGAATCATCTAACGCGCAGCAATTAACCCCAGTTATATATAGCTGCAGAAGTTACTGCGGCTGATATGACCACCACAAAGTAAGGCGCTTTCAGGGCAAGAGCAATACACGCAACTGTGACACCTGCCAAGCGCTGATCGATTACTAACTTTGATTTATCTGCAACAGTTTGTACAGCGACGAGCGCGGATAACAAAACAATTGGGATCAAGGTATTAATTCTTAGCATACGTTCATTCTTAAGATACTTTTCGGGCACGCTATGGCCTGAGTACTTCAGTGCAAAAGCGATAGCGCTGGTTCCAATGACGCCCCACCACAGTGCGCTCATGTTCGCACCTTCCATCCAAAGGCAACCGCTAGCGCTGCTGTCGCAATTATCGGGATACCGGCTGCAACAAATGGAGTTAAGAGGAGTGATAAAACCACTGCCGAAATAGCTAAAGCGCGTTCAAATTTTCCATGCAAGCGCGGCCACACCAATCCAAGAAATGCTGCAGGCACGGCAGCGTCGAGACCCCAAGCGGCTGGATCTCCCATCGCTTGTGCGCCGAGTGCGCCAGCCAAAGTGAAGAGATTCCAAAAGAAATACACTCCAAAACCAGTGAGCCAGAATCCAAGTTTCATTGCTTTTTCGCCATGGTCTTCTTGCCCTATTGCAACCCCAGTTGATTCATCAATAGTTACCTGAGCTGCAATGATTCGTTTAAGTCCACTCACCCCAAGAATTGGCGCCATTCGTAATCCGTAAAGTCCGTTACGTATTCCAAGAAGTGATGCTGTTGCAATTCCAGAGATAGCGCTACCGCCGGCACCCATAACGCCAACCACAGCGAATTGCGATGCACCTGAGAAAGTCAGAAGTGAGAGTAGGCAGGTTTGCAGGATCGAAAAACCTGCTGCGATTCCGGCTGCACCAAAGGCTGTGCCATAGAGGCCAACTGTGAATGAGACGCTCAGACTTTGCGTAACGGTGGCGCGGTTCACTGATGACACGCGGCAATTGTGCCCTACATATCCGTTGGGAGGAGGGGGGTTGATAGGTAGGGTGCGCTCATGTCTGAGACCGTAGTTTTTAGAGACGATGTAACCGTTGAACTCATTAAATCAAGCGCAAGTGATGCGGATGTGATTTGGGCAGCGCGCGTTTCTACGGCAGGCGAACAATCAATGGATGAAATTGGCGAAGACCCAGCTCGTTCGGCTGGGCTTATTAATTATTTGGCTCGCGAACGCCACGGTTCTCCCTTTGAACATACATCAATGACTTTCTTTATCTCTGCACCGATCTTTGTCTTCCGCGAATTTATGCGTCATCGCATCGCTTCGTATAATGAAGAATCCGGGAGATATCGAGAACTAAAGCCTGTCTTTTACATACCTTCATCTGAACGAAAATTAGTTCAAGTTGGAAAAACTGGCGCTTATACATTTGTGGATGGAACCGCAGAACAATATGACGTCACGGTAAAAGCGATGAAAGAGGCCTATGTAGTCGCATATGACTCTTATCAAAAAATGTTAGAAGCTGGAGTAGCTCGCGAAGTTGCGCGAGCAGTGTTGCCGGTTGCGACCTATTCATCTATGTATGTGACGATGAATGCTCGCGCGCTTATGAATTTTCTATCACTTCGCACGGCCCGCGAAGGTTCACATTTTCCAAGCTACCCTCAGCGAGAAATTGAGATGGTGGCTGAGAAAATGGAAGCCGAGTTCGCAAAGTTGATGCCCCTTACATACGGTGCATTTGAAAAATCTGGTCGTATCGCGCCTTAAGCGATAAGATTCCCAAATGAGTACGCCTACTCCCTTCGGACGCTTAATCACCGCAATGGTGACCCCCTTCGATAAAGATGGGGCAATCGACTGGGATGGCGTTGCAAAACTTGCGCAACATTTGGTCGACACGGGTCACGACGGAATCGCCGTCAACGGCACTACAGGTGAAGCACCCACTACCAAATCTTCCGAAAAATTGGAGATCATCAAGGTTGTGAAGAGCGTTGTTGGAAGCAAGGTAAAAGTTCTCTCTGGCGCTGGCGATAACGAAACTTCATACACAGTGGAACAAGCCAAACGCTCTCAAGAAGCTGGCGCAGATGGAATTCTGATAGTCACTCCGTATTACAACAAACCGCCGCAAGCTGGAATTGAAGCACATTTCCGAGCTGTTGCTGCGGCAACTGATCTGCCAATCATGATGTATGACATTCCTGGTCGCACTGGTGTTGAGATTGAATCAGACACCATCGTCAAACTCTTTGAGACCGTTGACAATATTGTTGCCTTAAAAGACGCCAAAGGAAATATTGCTGCGACATCATGGGTTATCAAGCGTTGTGGAATCCCTGTCTATTCAGGCGATGACATCCTTAATTTGCCATTTCTCTCGGTTGGAGCAGTCGGTTTTGTATCTGTATGCGGCCATACAGTTGGAAGCGAACTAAAAGAGATGCTCAATGCATGGTTTAGCGGTGATTCAGAGCGCGCTCTTGCAATTCATCAGCAGTTATTACCAGTCTTTACCGGAACTTTCCGCACTCAAGGTGCAATTTTGACCAAGGCAGCGATGAATCTGATGGGCCTTCCCGGCGGTACAACTCGTTTGCCACTTGTTGATGCAACTCCAGCCCAGATCGAGCAGCTGCGTAAAGATCTCATCGCTGGTGGCGTCACTCTAAAGAACTAATGACACAGCATCCTCATCCAAATCTCGGCACCCCATCAAAGTTGGTAGATGGTGGTCTTCGCATAGTTGCCCTTGGAGGAATTTCTGAAATCGGTCGCAATATGACTGTCTATGAATTACAGGGAAAACTTTTGATTGTTGATTGTGGCGTTTTATTTCCAGAGGATAACCAGCCAGGAATTGACCTCATTCTTCCTGACTTTAGTTATATTCGAGAGCGCCTTAACGATGTTGTGGGGGTTTTTCTCACCCATGGCCACGAAGATCATATTGGAGCCCTCCCTTATCTTCTTCGCGAACGTGGTGACATCCCAGTTTATGGATCTCCTCTTACCATTGCATTGATATCAGCAAAATGTAAAGAGCATCGCTTGTCACCGCTCACATATGAAGTACGCGAAGGAAATAGAGAAGATGTTGGTCCATTTGAATTGGAATTCATTGCAGTTAATCATTCAATTCCAGATGCGCTGGCTGTTGCGATTCACACTAAGGCTGGAACTGTCTTGCACACCGGCGACTTCAAGATGGATCAACTGCCACTAGATGGAAGAATTACGGATCTCCGTACTTTTGCCCGCTTAGGTGATGAAGGTGTTGACCTCTTTCTAGTTGATTCCACTAACGCTGATATTCCGGGTTTCACTCCCGCAGAACGTGAAATTATGCCGGCGCTTAATCGCGTGATCGCATCGACGCAGCGTCGAGTTATTGTTGCTTCCTTCTCATCTCACGTTCATCGTGTGCAACAAGTAATCGACACCGCGGCGCAACATGGAAGACGAGTTGCCTTTATCGGCCGCTCCATGATTCGCAATATGAAGATTGCAGAAGATATGGGTTACTTGAAAATTCCTTCTGGAATTCTCTTCGATTCGCGTGAACTTGATAATTACGATGATCGAGTAGTTCTGATCTGCACGGGATCCCAAGGCGAGCCCATGGCAGCGCTTTCGCGAATGGCAAATGGAGACCATCAAATTCGTGTCGGTGAAGGTGACACAGTGATATTGGCTTCATCGCTGATTCCAGGAAACGAGAATTCGGTCTATCGCGTCATTAACGAACTCACTCGCTATGGGGCCAAAGTGGTTCATAAAGCTAATGCGCTTGTGCATGTATCGGGGCATGCTGCTGCGGGTGAACTCTTGTATTGCTACAACATCGTAAAACCTAAATATGCGTTACCTGTTCATGGTGAGTGGCGCCATCTTAAAGCCAACGCTGAAATTGCAATCCAATCGGGAGTTCCTCGCGAAAACGCTTTTATTATCGAAAATGGAATTGTTGTAGATCTAGTCGATCATGTCGCCGAGGTAGCTGGTGCAATTCCGTGCGGTTTTGTCTATGTTGATGGCCAGAGCATTGGTGACATCACAGAGTCTTCACTAAAAGATCGACGAATTCTTGGAGAAGAAGGATTTATCTCTGTCATTGTCGTCATTGAATCTCAAACTGGAAAAATTGTTGCTGGGCCAGATATACATGCAAGAGGATTTAATGAAGATCAAGGGTTATTTGATGAGGTTCGTGGCGAGATTGAGAGGGCGCTAACTGCTGCCGTTGCAGATGGAGTTAATGGCACTCACCAACTTTCCCAAGTAGTGCGTCGGACTATTGGAAGTTGGGTCGGGCAAAAACACCGACGACGTCCGATGATTGTTCCAGTAGTCGTTGAGGTGTGAGTCGGCGCGCCTTCTCTTCGTAGATTTACCCTCCACCTAAGATTGAAGGTGTGGCTAAGAAGCAGAAACGCACAAAAGGCACCAAGAGAAAAAATTTTCTTGCGCCAGTTCTGCAAGCCTTGGGCGGACTCTGGAGAATTCTCGCTAAATCCCTCGGCTCTGCAATTCGATTTATTGCTCGCGGCGCCCGCGATTTAGATCCTGCGCATCAGCGCGATGGCGCTGCGCTCCTCATTCTCCTTGTTGCGCTAGCTGCGTTTACCGGTACCTGGTTTCATGCAGATAATTTAGTCAGTCGAAATCTTTACTCACTCTTTGTTGGAGTCTTTGGTGTAGTCGGCTACACATCACCGTTGGTACTTCTTTATTTTGCAGTTCGTCTCTTTCGTAAACCTGATGACAGCAAAGCTACTGGACGCATAACAATTGGCACGTTGCTATTGATTATTAGTTCAACTGGACTTGCCCATCTATTTAATGGCTCTCTTGGCGCTACAAATCCCACCGGAGCAACTGCCATTCGAGATGGGGGAGGTTTGATCGGCTATTGGATTACCAAACCTCTCGTTGCTTTAATGACTTCGCTGCTGGCATACCCACTCCTATTAGTTCTTTTCTTCTTTGGAACTTTGATTATTACTGCAACACCGCTTTCAAAAGTTGGAATTCGCTTAAAGGTGCTGGCAATCTGGCTTTGGTCGAAGCGACCACAACGAGCAGAGAAAGATTTTGAAATCTCGGATACTCCACCGTTTGAGTCACCCGTTGTGGCATGGAACCAAGAGGAAGATCTCGATGAAGAAGAGTTTGATCAAGAATTTACTGTTGAAATTCCGCGTGCTCCCTTAGATTCTCAGTTAAAGGAAGCTCCAAAATCCGAGAAACGCCCTGAACAACTACTGTTGACTAGCGATACAAAATACGAGTTACCTTCACAAGACTTACTCAAGATTGGCCCTACGGCGAAAGCAAAATCTAAAGTTAACGATTCTGTAGTTGAAGCGCTAACCGAGGTCTTTCAGCAATTTGAAATCGATGCCCAAGTGACTGGATTTATGCGCGGTCCAACTGTTACTCGCTACGAAGTGGAGCTTGGCAATGCAGTAAAAGTAGAGCGAATTACTGCGCTATCGAAAAATATTTCATATGCAGTAGCAAGTAGTGAGGTAAGGATTCTTTCCCCAATCCCGGGTAAATCTGCAGTAGGTATTGAAATTCCAAATGCTGATCGTGAAATTGTCGCTTTAGGTGATGTCATGCGCTCGAGCGTAGCTGGGCAGGATCACCATCCCATGTTGGTAGCCCTTGGCAAAGATGTGGAGGGTAATTACATCTGCGCCAACTTGGCGAAGATGCCTCACCTCTTAGTTGCTGGAGCTACAGGCGCCGGAAAATCATCCATGATCAATGCCATGATTACCTCAATTTTGATGCGTGCAACTCCTGATGATGTGCGATTGGTTTTAATCGATCCCAAGCGAGTCGAGTTAACTGCTTACGAAGGTATTCCACATTTAATTACGCCAATTATTACCAACCCTAAGAAGGCTGCAGATGCACTTACTTGGGTTGTTCGTGAGATGGATTTACGTTATGAAGATTTAGCAACCTTTGGTTTTAGACACATTGATGATTTTAATAAAGCAGTACGCGCCGGCAAAGTAGTTGCGCCCCCTGGCTCTGATCGAATTGTTGAGCCTTATCCATATTTACTCGTAATAATCGATGAGTTAGCAGATTTGATGATGGTGGCAGCGCGCGAGGTTGAAGAATCTGTAGTTCGCATTACACAACTGGCACGTTCTGCAGGAATTCATCTTGTTCTTGCAACACAGAGACCGTCTGTTGATGTAGTTACAGGTTTAATTAAGGCAAACGTTCCCTCTCGACTTTCTTTTGCGACTTCATCCCTCGCCGATTCCCGAGTAATTTTGGATAGCCCTGGTGCAGAGAAATTGATCGGGCAAGGTGATGGGCTTTTCATTCCAATGGGCGCCAGTCGCGCTATTCGCATTCAGGGCGCATACGTTTCAGAACGCGAAATTGAATCAGTGACAGCTCATGTGAAGAAGCAACTTGCCCCCCGCTATCGAGAAGATGTCACTCAAGTAGCTCAATCAAGTAAGAATATTGATAAAGAAATTGGTGATGATTTAGAGATATTGATTCAAGCCGTTGAGCTCGTGGTAGGAACTCAGTTTGGTTCAACTTCGATGTTGCAACGAAAACTTCGAGTTGGATTTGCTAAAGCAGGGCGCTTGATGGATTTGATGGAGTCACGAGGAATTGTTGGACCCTCTGAAGGATCCAAGGCGCGCGCAGTTTTGGTGAAGCCTGATGAACTTGATTCAGTTCTTGCCACGCTGCGCGATTACTAGGTTCGCACCAAATCGTTGGGTGCTATTTCGGGGTGATTTACCCGAAAAGGGGAGACTTCACGAAGCTTTGAATCAGGTCTAAAGTTAGAATTGCTGTACTCACTTTCCCACTAAGGCGGCGCCACTTATGACTCTAGGTCAAGTAATTCGTGATGCTCGGATTGCCGCGCGCCTGAGTATTGAAGAATTGTCAGCGTCCACAAGTATTCGCATCGGTTTACTTGCTGAGATGGAAGCCAATAATTTTAAGCATTGCGGTGGAGATACGTATGCCCGAGGGCACCTGCGCAACATTGCAAACAGAGTAGGAATTGATCCAGTAAATCTCATCAATCTATACAACGAAGAACATTCGATAGAGCATCGCGCAATCGGTGATTTGCTCGTTGAAAATAGCGTGATGCAAGTTCCGCAAGAAAAGAAGGTTATTTCTTGGAAGATTCCCGCAGCGGTATCTCTGTCAGTTCTATTTCTCTTTGGGGTTTTTCAAATTGTTACATCAAATCAAAGTACGGAGCAACCGACTGTCAATCAAAGCGAGACCGCAGCCTCTTCAAAGCCAGCAGAATCCAATTCTGCACAATCTGAACCAGCTCCTATAACGAGTTCAGATTCAGCAGATGGACAGGTAACTTTGAGGTTAACTGCCACTCGAGGCAATTCATATATCGATGTGATAGTTGATGGAGAGCGAGTCATTAAGGGTTCGTTATTTCAAGGGGAAACAAAAGATTTTGAAGGAACACGTGCAATAAGTATCTACTTAAGCAACCCAGCTGGTGTGGATGTGACAGTCGATGGGCAACTTTTACCTCCTCTTGGTGGTCAAAACGAAGAGGTACGTCGCACTTTCCGATGAACTAAGCAGAACTCTGAGTTCTAACCCTGTAACATCGCCTCCATGTCTCGCACCGTTGCAATTGTAACGATGGGATGCGCACGTAATGAAGTTGACTCAGAAGAACTTGCCGGTCGTTTGGCTGCAGATGGTTGGACTTTAGTTGAAGATGTGGAATCTGCCGAAGTTGCCGTAGTAAATACCTGTGGATTTATCGAATCAGCAAAGAAGGATTCGGTAGATGCCTTACTAGAGGCAAATTCCTTAAAAGGACATGGCACAACTCGGGCTGTCGTTGCAGTGGGATGCATGGCAGAAAGATACGGAAAAGAGTTAGCCGAGGCGCTGCCAGAAGCAGATGCGATTTTAGGTTTTGATGACTATCAAGATATTTCAACGAGATTGCAATCTATCGTGAGTGGAAATTCACATACTCCGCATATTCCACGCGATCGACGTGCGCTACTTCCAATAGCGCCGGTAGAACGAGCGCAGATGCGCGAAGAAACTTTCACTTCTGCAGTGGGCGCAGGTGGCTCGCTCTTCCGTAAACGACTGGGCAGCGCTCCTTGGGCGCCTCTAAAGATTGCATCTGGTTGTGATCGTCGCTGTTCATTTTGTGCGATTCCATATTTTCGTGGCTCATTTATATCTCGAAGGCCTACAGAGATATTGCAAGAAGCAACGTGGTTAGCTCAGAATGGAGTGAGTGAACTATTTTTGGTGAGCGAGAATACGACTTCATATGGAAAGGATCTGGGCGACCTCAAATTGATGGAGAAGATAATCCACGAATTCGCCGAGATTCCTGGAATCGAACGTGTTCGCCTTTCATACTTGCAACCTGCCGAGATGCGCCCATCGCTTCTGCAGGCCATGATTGAAACTGAAAAGGTTGCTCCATACTTTGATCTCTCGTTTCAACATTCCAGCCCAACTGTTTTACGTCGTATGCGTCGATTCGGAGATTCTGAAAAGTTTCTTCATCTCATCACACAGATTCGGGCGCTTTCACCTGAGGCGGGAATTCGCTCCAATTTTATCGTTGGCTTTCCTGGTGAAACTCAAGCCGATTTTGATGAGCTTGCAGATTTCATCTCTGCTGCCAAGTTAGATGCTGTAGGAGTTTTTGGTTATTCGGATGAAGATAACACTGAAGCGCTTAACCTTGAAGGTAAGGTGCCAGATGATGTAATTCGTGAACGAGTTGAATCTCTGGCCTCACTTGCGGATGAGATGGTTTCAGTGCGAGCGGCGAAGCGAATCGGTGAAAAAGTCAGGGTCTTGATCGAAGATGAAGAGCTCCAAGAGGGAAGAGCGGCACACCAAGGGCCTGAAGTGGATGGAACAACCTCCTTTATAGGCACAGATTTCAAAGTTGGACAATATGTGGATGCTGTCGTGATTGATTCAATGGGGGCAGACCTGGTTGCACAGGTAAATTAGTCTCACTTATGAAACTTCCAGCGCTTATTACGCCAAATACATTAACGCTTACCCGTATCGCCTTAATTCCATGTGGAGTGTATGCACTCTTTCTTGATGGTGGAGATAATCCTGATTATCAAATTTTGGCTTGGTGCATTTTCTTTATCTTAGGGATGACAGATATTGTCGATGGAAAGTGGGCTAGGAGATCTAATCGCATCACGCCTTTGGGAGCTTTTTTAGATCCGGTCGCAGATAAAGCGCTTATTGGGGCTGCCATGATTTCATTGTCAATTCAGGATCGTTTTCCATGGTGGATTACCATTCTGATTTTAGCTCGCGAAATCGGCATCACAATTTTTAGATTATTAGTAATAAAAGATGGCGTCATTCCAGCCAGTAAGGGTGGAAAAATCAAAACTTTGATGCAGAATTTTGGAGTTGGATTTTTCATTCTGCCTTTCCCATCGTGGCTGGAATGGTTTCGCATCGCCTTTATCTCTGTGGCCATCATTTTGACCGTCACAACGGCATATGACTACGTCCGTACTTGGGCGCGCAGTCGCTAACCGTGCTGTGGCGCTCTTAGCCAGACAAGAGTAAATTTGACTCATGCCAACTTCCTCGCACGCTCGTTTAATTATTGAGCACCTGAAAGCGCGAGGCGAAACAATCGCAATCGCTGAATCCTTAACAGCTGGGGGCGTTGGTCATGCCATCACTCAAGTGCCTGGTGCTTCGTCTGTCTTTCTAGGAGGCGTGATTGCTTACACATCTGATGTAAAAGTAAATTTCTTGGGAGTTTCTCAACTGACGATAGACGAACACACTGTTGTTAGCGAAGAAGTAGCAAATGAAATGGCAGAAGGTGTTCTAAAAAAGTTTGGCTCCACTTGGGCAATTGCAACAACTGGAATAGCCGGGCCCGGCGATTACATGGGCATTCGCGAAGGCACGGTATGGATCGCCATCAAAGGCCCCATCTCTCAAACGCTGCATCTACAACTTGATAGCGGGCGAGAAGGCGTGCGAACCGGGGCTATATCCAGCGCAATAGGTAACTTTGCGCGTATCCTTACCTCTAGGAATGGAAAGGGGTAAGCGATGACGTTACTACGTGAAGCTGTTGGCCACACACTTCGTGATGCGCGCACCTCTCAATCGCGCACTCTCCGCGATGTTGCCCGGGAAGCACGTGTATCTCTTGGATATCTTTCAGAGGTTGAACGCGGACAGAAAGAGGCATCTTCAGAACTTCTTAATGCAATCTGCGAAGCACTTGGCCTCACGCTCTCTTCTGTGATGTCTGGCGTTGCCCACGAAATTAAATCTCGTGAAAGCGCAAAGCTCTCCGTTGTCGACGCAGCCTAAATACTCTCTCCAAGGCGGAATCCATCGCCGTACCGAAAGTGCAATTCTTTCGGCTACCAAAGATCTCATCGCCCTCCATGGCGTCTGCAATATTTCAATGATTGAAATTGCTGATGCATCTGAGGTGTCCAGAGCAACTTTATACAATCACTATCGTGACAAGAACGCAGTCTTAATGGCTCTTATTACATCTGAAGTTAATCGTTTGGTCAGCGCTGCACAAAAAGCAGGCACGCCAGCAGATGCTTTAGAACTTTTATCTCGGGAAATTTCAGCAGACCCTGCGCTACAGACCATGCGAGTACATGACCAGGATCTGTTGATTGCAATCATGTCACATGCAGAAAACCCACTGTATCTTGTTTTAGCAACCTGTATCTATGAAGCAACCAAATCTGAGGCAGGTACAGGTTTAGCGATGCGTTGGTTGTTGGGACAAATAACGCAGCCGATAACGTCTGAGCAATCGCGCACTCAAGCTGAATTATTGGTCGACCGCACCCTCTTTTAAGGAAATATTTTTAATGCGCATCTCTGATCTTCGCGAACGTTTGGCGCTTTCATTTGGTGAAGCATGGGCGCCATCCTTCTCTCAAGATATTGCCATTAGCGAACTTGGCTCATTGACCGTAAATGAAGCGCTCAAGGCGGGCCGTGAGGCGGATGAAATTTGGCGCGCCGTATGTAAGCAGTGCCCTGTCGAGACAGAAAAATATCGATATTAACGATGCCAGTTTCTACTGTAGTAGTAGGCAAGACTTCAGAAAAACCAGCGCTGGTCTTGGTTCATGGTTTAGGTTCGGCCGGCACAATCTGGAAGAGTCTTTATGAAGAGCTTCAAGATCACTTTCATATCTACCCACTTGATTTACCAGGACACGGCGAAGCTGCGCTTCAGGATGAACCACTCGATCCAAGGTCGCTCGCGGATGCAATAGCCATGATGATGGAGAGCGAGCATCGCATCACCGAATTTCATGTCGCAGGTAACTCACTCGGTGGATGGATTGCGCTAGAACTCGCTGCTGCATATCCAGACAGGATTAAAAGCGTCACGGCGCTTGCACCTGCTGGTCTGTGGCGAGAAGGGCCAACTCAGAAACTCCCACCGAGCATGTTCGCTCGGATCTTGGCAAAGTGCGCTCAATATTTTCTACGGCTTGCTTATCATCTGCCACCATTGAAGGCGATGGGTTATCGAAAAATTACCCATCTTTGGCGCGAGCTCTCCTATGAAAGCTGTAAAGATTCAGTCTTAGCAATGGCCAGTTCCACTGGGTATATGCCGATGTGGCGAGCGCTTCGCGGCCGGAAATTTGAGGGTGATATTCCGCCTCAGATTCCTACAAAGATCATCTTTGGAGACCATGACCTGACTTTGCCGCACCCGCACGCTCAGGTACGTGAAGTTGCCCCTGCGCACGCCGAATGGATCACCGTTAAAGATTGCGCTCATGTAATCATGTGGAACTATCCAACTCTCACCGTGGAGTTCATCGCCGGCCACCTCAATCCACCCATGTAAAAGGCGGCGCGACACGCCCTACTTGTCAGCCCCTCCTGCTATCTTTCGAACAAATGTTCGGATACCCTTATCCGCATCGCTTCTAGCGCAGAGCTAGCCGCGATGAGTCAGGAAACTGATTGCACAGCCAGAGCGGTGCTCTTCCTGTCGCCCACAGCGTCTCTATAACGCTACCGGCCGTCGAAGAGAATCTCCGTACCTTCTGGGCCGAATACCAACGGCTGCGCTCGCAGGCGTTCGACATGAAATGGAGAAGTAAGTGGCTACTGAAAAGGCAAAGCCTGAAGATAAAAACGTCTCTGATCGCCAAAAGGCGTTAGATACCGCACTCGCTCAAATCGAACGACAGTTTGGTAAGGGCTCAGTGATCAAGATGTCTGACAAGCAGGCACAAGTTATTGAAGTTATTCCAACCGGTTCAATTTCACTTGATATCGCGCTTGGAATTGGTGGCCTACCTCGAGGCCGCATCATTGAAATTTATGGACCAGAAAGCTCAGGTAAGACAACTCTGACGCTCCATGCAATTGCAAATGCACAGAAAGCTGGCGGAATCTGCGCCTTTATCGATGCTGAACATGCATTTGATGCGGAATATGCCAAGAAGCTCGGTGTAGATATCGATGCGCTCTTGGTTTCACAACCAGATACTGGCGAACAAGCGCTTGAAATCATGGATATGTTAATTCGCTCTGGTGCACTCGATCTCGTCGTTGTTGACTCAGTTGCAGCCCTTGTTCCCCGCGCCGAAATCGAAGGCGAGATGGGCGATTCGCATATGGGTCTCCAAGCTCGTCTTATGTCACAGGCGCTTCGCAAAGTGACCGGTGCACTTCATCAATCAAAGACAACAGCCATCTTTATCAATCAGCTCCGCGAAAAGATTGGCGTCTTCTTCGGATCTCCTGAAACTACAACAGGTGGTAAGGCGCTTAAGTTCTATGCATCTGTTCGCCTAGATATCCGTCGTATTGAAACTCTCAAAGATGGACAAGAGTCTGTCGGTAACCGTACTCGCGTCAAAGTTGTGAAAAACAAGATGGCTCCACCATTTAAGCAAGCTGAATTCGACATCATCTACGGTGTGGGTATCTCACGCGAAGGATCACTTCTCGATATGGGCGTTGAGCTCGGCATCGTTAAGAAATCTGGTGCTTGGTATACCTACGAGGCAGATCAACTTGGCCAAGGCAAAGAGAATTCACGCGCCTTCCTTATCGATAATCCTGATCTTGCCAACGAGATCGAGAAGAGGATCCGCGAATCCTTTGTACCAGTTGCAGTAGATCCGGCGCTGATCGCTGAGATTGATGAAGCAGCAGCAGAGGTCGAGTTCTAATTTCTCTCCAATTTGCAAAGGTAGAACGCGGCGAGGGCTCAGACCCTTACGAAGTAGCTCACACCATTGCGCTCAATGCGCTGGTAACGCGAGCAAAAAGTAAGGGCGAGCTTCTCGCCCACCTGAAATCACGTGGCGTTGAAGATGACGTTGCGCAAGCTGTTCTCTTTCGCCTGCAAGAAGCAGGTCTGATCAATGATCGCGAATTTGCAATTGCTTGGGCAACTTCACGCCACAGCCATAAGAAGCTATCCAAACGCATCATCGCCGGTGAGCTTCGTCAAAAAGGAGTTCTACAAGAACAGATTGATGAAGCGCTGGAAGGTATTGATAGCGAATCTGAATATCGTGCAGCCTTTGAACTCGCATTTAAGAAATTTAATACGATGTCGCGCCTTGAACCGGAGGTACAAATTCGGCGAATCCAATCACTTCTGGCACGAAAGGGATTTGGCTTTAACGTAATCTCTCAGGTTTTACGCGAACTTGAGCTATTGCAGAACTAATTTACTTCCCAGATTTTAAATGCTCAGTAAGCCGCTCGGCAGTTGCCACAACTGCTGCCGCATGTAATCGACCGGGTTGACGCCCCAACCTTTCGATTGGTCCGCTAATTGAAACTGCAGCAATCACTTTTCCATTAGGCCCTCTGACTGGCGCAGATACTGATGCCACACCAGCTTCACGTTCTCCTACAGATTGCGCCCAACCACGGCGACGGTCTGCTGCTAAGTGCGCTGCTGTGTACCGCGCATTTTTAAGACCGCGATGAATTTTTTCGGAATCTTCCCAAGCCATCAGAATTTGGGCTGCCGAACCCGCCTGCATCGTAAGAGATGCGCCAACTGGCACAGAGTCGCGCAGACCAGAGAGTCGTTCGGCAACTGCAACACAGATACGGATATCGCCTTGTCGGCGGTAGAGCTGCGCTGATTCACCTGTGGCATCGCGCAGCGCGGCTAGCGCAGGACCGGCAGCAGC
>JACCDM010636839.1_pt1 | contig 16994 bp, 30 predicted proteins | sample 7445851 | NCBI WGS metagenome assembly JACCDM01 (sample SAMN15323438, study PRJNA562643) | freshwater metagenome | isolation source: river surface water | place: USA:Blue River Watershed | collected 2017-08-16
GGAGAAGGTCCTAAGAGATTGTATTTCAATACGCAGTTATTTGTTAAACATAAACAGATTGTATTTTGAGAATGAATCTAAAGGCTTTCAAAGTTGGTGTGCTGACATGTGGGCTGTCCTCTGGGCTCTTTGGTATAGAGGTGGGGTCACTAAGAATATACCTGAAATGGAATTCTCTTGGTCGTCAGATCCTATTGACAAGGTCCACAGGTTAGGAATATTACATAACGCTGGTATTGTTGCTAAAGATATGGGTGACTACCCTGCTTTCTATAAAGGAGAGTATCATACTGGCACTGATCCTTTTAAGGATCCACATTTAGAATTAGTATTTAACGATGTAAATGCTCAAAAGAAAGGAACACATTACTACGTTGAGCAGATGATGAAGTTAAAATATAAGTATAAATTAAACTATTAATAAAGATGGCAAATAATCAGAGAGATCTAAAAGCATTTGTTCGCTTCGATGGAAGTGGAAGGGTTGTCGCAGGCAGCCTTATTCTGAGAAAGAACAAGCCAAAGGTAGGAAGATGGCAAGAGATTCCAGCATACGAGTGCTGTAATTACGTTCCTACAACTACGACTACAACGTCTAGTACGTCTACATCGACTACTACTACTACGACATCTACGTCTACGTCTACCACCACTACTACAACTACAGCAGCTCCTTAATTATGGCAAATAGCAATAATCAATTGAAAGCATACGTTCGTTTCGATGGAACAGGACGTGTAATCCCTGGAAGTTTAATCTTACAAAGATTCAAACCAAAGGTAGGTAACTGGCAAGAGATAAATTCAACACAATGTTGTAACGATACTCTTCCTGCAAACTGTATTGAGTTTACTGTAGACACTACAACTGGTCTTAGTTTCTCAATGACAGCTATATCTACAATGGAAGAATTCACATATACAGTTAACTGGGCTGATGGTAATACTGAATCAGGAAGCAGTGGTGAAGGAATTGCAAACTTAAGTCATGACTATGCCTCTAATGGTATATATGTTGTAAGACTTTGCTTTAGCAATGCTTCTATAATTACAGAAATTAATATCGATGGTGACTAACTTTAACTAAAAATGGCAGCAGTAATAACATCAATAACAGGTTTACAAAACCTTCCAGAACTCAGAGTATTTAGTGCAGACTATAGTGGTCTTGAGTCTGTTAACTTATCTGGACTTACGAATTTAGTAGATGTAGACATCAGCGATTGTGATTTTCCTGGAGATAATACTTCTAGTTTAACATCTGTTAATTTATCAGGATGTACAGCTCTTGAAGAGTTACGTCTTGACGATAGTAATTTCTCAGGAGGAATTCCTAACTTATCAGGATTAGACTCTTTAATATATATGGACTTTGATCAGTGTGGAATTACAGGATCAGTGGATATATCTAATCATCCTGTACTAGAAGGATTTGATTTTTCTGGTAACACAGGACTAACAGAATTAATTATATCAGACACACAACCTTTAGGTGGTAATGGATATGAATTACTTATATATAACTGTGCATTAACTCAAACTGCAGTGGATAATATCCTTGTAGCTTTGAGTGAAAGTGCTGTTGAGAATGGATATGTAGATCTTTCATCAGGAAATAATGCATCCCCTAGTCAAACAGGTGTAGATGCAATCAATGTTCTTGTTAATGATAAGACTTGGAGTATAGACTACAATGTAACACCAATCAATTATACAGTTAGCAATCAGTCTTCTCTTACTAGAGATTGTGAACTATCTCCTAACCTTGGCCTATACTCATTACAGTCTAATCCATTACAAGTAGTTAGATTCTATAATAACGCAAATCTTACTAGTCCATTTTTAGGAACTGCTGATGCTTTCTTCACATTTATTCTTTATGATCAGCCTACAAATATATACACAGCAAACATTGATCCAGTAACTGGAGATGTTTCTAACATACAATTGTGTGTAGAACCAACAACAACAACTACAACATCTACTAGTACAACTACAACTACTACAACTGCAACTCCAAGTTATTCTAATGCAGGAGCATATAATTCAAATGATCCAGCTGCTGCTTGTACAGCATGGACTGGTGGTGGTTCGCAAGCATATTATAGCAGTGTTCAAACTCCAACTATTGGCACATTACTATTTGAAAATTCAAATTTAACTGGACCTATAGCTGATGGTTATATTGCAATGATAGGTAAAGTATTTGTTACATTAAATGGTGCAATTAGTTCAGAGTATTCAACTTGTCCATAAATTAAACTAACTAATGGCAAAATCATTATTTCCAGAAGAAATGTTAAGTAAAGCAGCTGGTAGCGAGCTCTCATTAGAGAGCATCGCTGCTAAGCTTACTTACTTTCATGAGCAATTACATTTGACTCACTGGCAAACAAAAAGCTATGCAGAACATCAAGCCACAGGAGCATTGTATGATTACGTACATGATTTCAAGGATGGATTGATTGAGAAGCTTATGGGCTATACAGGTAAAAGACCTGGAGCTTATAAAATAGAACCCCTTACAGATTGTACAGCTCAACAATGTGTATCAGATATAATGGCATTTGCATCATCGTTAAAGATGTATGGAGAAAAGAATTCGTATCATGATGTATGTAACCTAGCTGATGCATTATCTGGAGAGGCTGCAAAAACTAAATACTTACTGACGTTGTCGTAATGCAAATAGAGAAGAGATTCTTTCCAAAGATAATGAGACATAACGATGAGGTTTATTTCGCTCATCTGGAAGGAATCATTGATAGTGTGGATGAACTGTCTACCATGGAGGTGACAAAACATCCTACACATTATTCGTTCAGGATAGCACCATCTCTTCCTAAGTATACCAACTCAATTATTGAGGAGCTATTTAAGTTTCACAACATGTTTCAGATCAAACTGAACATGTCTAAGAGTATTAAAACAAATGCAATTATTTCTTTTGATATTGATTTAGGATAGTTATATTTGCTCAAACCAAAAATCCAAAGAAATGCAAATTGTAAAAGACGAACAAACATCAGCAACAGAAGTACCAGTTTACGATCCTCGTAAGAAATATACTTGGTCTCCTGATGAAACATTTACCTTAACAGGTAATGAGTTTGGGTTGTTATTAAACGCACTACGTGGTATTGTTTCAACTCCAGAAGCACGTACAATATTGAGAGCAGCTGATGCAGCTGATGTTATTGAACAGATTATGGCTAAGAGTGTAGAAACAGGAATCGTAGTGGAACATCCAGAACAATAATGATTTATGAACCAACCAATCGAATAGAAGTAACTACTCCCAAGGGAGATGGCGTCGTTTGGTTGGTTCTAGATTATGGATACGAAACAGATACAATATACACAGTTATAATCAATGCCACTGGGGAGCTCTGGCAATTCACTAACAGAGATGTAATTGTCAAACCTAATATAACATTTAGAAGATATGGCAAAGCAGTGGATTCAGAAGGCAACAGCCTCAATAAAGCGTAGAGGTACAGAAGGTAAATGCACTCCTATCACCAAACCTGGTTGTACTGGTAAGGCTAAAGCTCTAGCTAAGACATTCAAGAAGATGGCTGCAAAGCGTAAAGGTAAATAACAATGGCATCTATTAAGAAACCTGGTCCATATAATCCACAGAAGGCTACAGCCTATGTAGGGAAAGGTGTTCTTAAGAATGGTGGTGGCATTACGCCTGTACCTAATGGTCATCTCATCAAGAAGGATGGTACATCATTAAAGAATGGTGGTAAGGTTGTCAAGGCTGGTGGTCAAACACATAAGGTGTTTAAGAAGAAAACTGACAAAGGCATAGGCGATAAGGGGGATATCGTTGTAGATCATACAGCTGGAATACCAGCAGGTAAGTGGGATAAGATTAATCTCACTGCCAAATCTAGAGCAAAAACTGTTAAACAAGGTGTTGCGTCTGTTAAGAAGTGGCACAAAGACAATCCTAACTATGGCAAAAAGTCCAGCATGGCAAAGATCAGAAGGAAAAAGTAAATCTGGTGGCCTAAATGCAAAAGGTAGAGCATCCTACAACAGAGCTAATCCAGGTAAACCTGGTCTTAAAGCTCCACAACCTGAAGGTGGTCCTCGCAAGAAATCATTCTGTGCTAGGATGTCAGGTATGAAGAAGAAACTAACGTCTGCTAAGACAGCAAACGATCCTAATTCTCGTATCAATAAATCTCTACGTAAGTGGAAGTGTTAAACTAATAATATTATGGCAAAGAAAGTATTAAAAAAAGCTCAAGATGGTACTGAACTTAAAGAACGTCAGTACAAAAGAATTGGTAGAATTGCAGAAAGAAATCCTCAAAGAGCTGAACGAGTAGCTGAGCGTATGAATAAGCGAGCTAGTCGTGTAGAACGTGGTAAAGAAATTGCAAATCCTCCTAAGATGGAACTCAATCCTATGAATCAAATGAGAAAAATGGATTATGATTCAGAGTTTAAAAGAGCTATGCAAGGTAAAGATAAAGATGCAAAAATGAAAAAAGGAGGCATGATTAAACGTGCTGATGGATCTATGTCTAAGCGTGGTTTATGGGATAACATTCGTGCTAACAAAGGATCTGGTAAGAAACCTACAGCTGCCATGTTAAAGCAGGAAAAGAAGATTAAAGCTCAAACTAAAAAGAAATAATACAATGGCAAAAGTAATGAAAAAAGCAATGGCTAAGCCCATGAAAAAAGCACAGAGTGGAACTGCTCTTAAACCAGGTCAAGTGACAGCTAAGCGAGCTTATGCTATCTCTGATTCATTAATGAAAGAATCTCAAAAACCAGTAAATCTTTCTGGTACAAAAGCAGAAGGAGAAGCTTCATTAAGAGCTAAACAATATAATAGACGAAAAGCTCAAAGAATAAATCAGCGAGCTGATAATGCTGTTGAAAAAGCTGGTGGAGAAAGACGTTTTGCTAAAGATGACAGAATGTTGAATTATAAATCTGGTGGTAAACTTAAAAAGAAGAAGTAATCATGGCAATGATGAAGAAAAAAGTAATGGGTAAGCCCATGAAGAAAGCAGAGTTTGGAACACAAACTCCTGCTACTAAAAAGAAAAAACCAGCTAAAACCTACCCTATTATTTCTGAATCAGGAGATTTAGCTGAGGCATTGAACAAGTATGAAGCTGATAAAAAAGCAGGAAGAGTTCCTAAGACAGATGCTGAAGCTAAGAAATATATGGATAACTTATACAAGAAAGGTAAGTTAGGATATAAAATGGGTGGTACAGTTAAGAAAGCTAAGAATGGTTTTGATTTAAACAAGGATGGAAAGACTACTTTCAAAGATGTTTTAATAGGACGTGGTGTTCTTCCTAAAACAGCTAAGAAAGGTGCAAAAATTAAAAAGAAATAATTATGGCAAAGAAGAAAGCTGGTGAGGTTTCTGCAGGTGTAGGATCTCAACCAAAACGTGTAGGACCTGTAGATCCTAAAGGAGCTTACACTAAAGTACAAGAGCGTACGTTAGCTAAGAGTAAAGCTGGTAAGCCTTCTCTTACAAAAGATAAACAACTAGGTGCTACCAAGATGAAGAAAGGTGGCATGGTTAAGAAATGTCGTTATGGCTGCAAGTAAGAAAACAAAGCCTGTGCTTAAGATGCACAAGCCTAAGAAAGCACCCAAAGTGCCTAATCCTAATCCTAAAGGAAACTTTATGAGAGAGGCAGACACTCCTAAAAGATTGAAAAGTCCTATGGCTCCTATGAAGCAGAAAAGACTATCTAAATAATTGATTTGTTTTTCATTTTGATTCATTTTGTGATTTATTACAAGTAAAAAGGGAACCTATTGGCTCCCTTTTTCTTTTATCTATGCCAAGCATACTTTCGTTTGACCTGGCTGTAGTAATCATTAATGAACCTAGGATGTAATTGAATCACGCCATTCTCAGAATTTAGCACTTGATCTGTTCTAGATAACACTTCCTTATTAGGAAGCACTCCCATACCAGATATGTGCACTGTATTCATTCCCCATCTATAGATCATTGTTGGCTTAGATAGAGTGAAGGTATCTGCGTTATGACCAAAGGTTATATCAGCATCCTCATCACCACTCTTGTCTGGCCAAACAATTCTACCTAGATAGGATTTAGTGTAACAGTTACCATTGTTGATATTGCTACTGATCTTCTGATACTTATTATCAACAAAGAAATAGTGAGAGTTGCTCCTATATAACTCATGACCTGGATTGTCAGTAATAGCTGACGCCATTATCTGTAACCCATCTTGAGCTATCAAATCATCATCGTCTAGTCTATAGATGTAATCATACGTACACTGTTGATATCCCCACTCTAGCTTAGCAGCTATTGATGGGAATCTTTCCTTACAGTTAAAGATCTTAACTCTAGGATGATCGTACACATATTCCACCTTAGGACTATCATTGACCACCACCATCTCAAAGTTACCATTCTGTTGTAGGAATGATTCAATAGCCTCTTCGAGAAGGTGATGGCGTTGATATGTTATAGTGAGTACAGAGATCATTACCAGACTAAGATTACGTCAAATGGTGTAACCAATAACTTGTTCTCTTCACCAATAGGTAACACTGGAGCTTTGCTCAATGCTGCTGGATCAACTAAGATCTCATCACCTGGCTTGATGTTAGTAACAAGATCGCCTGTAGCATACACTGTTAACTTTTTAAGCTTCTGCATCATCTCTTTCTCAAGAGCTTCTTTTGTGTTCTCATCCACAATAAGTTTACCTTCTTCTTTCTTAGGAAGGTCTAGAAGGATTCTGTTTCCAAGTAATTTTTTGAACTCTGCCATTAGAATTGAATTGTTGTTAGTTTACGAAATCTTGCAATATCATCACCTTTCAAGTGGATATCTGATTGGAAGATGTCACGCTTACGTTGTACACCTACCACTTTACCACTCTTAGGATTGTGTGTAGGGATCTCCTCAACACGCTCATGGATGTCATCTAGTAAGATTACTAGCTCATCTTCGAATTCGATACTACGAATTACTTTGTTTACATTGAAAGAGTCTGTGTACTCTTTGTCTCCCTCTTTACGAGTGTAAAAGAATTGGTTTGTCATTGGTTTATTTTATTTAAAAGTTCAATACGTCTTCTATTTACTTCTTCATACCTATAGATATCTGATTCTACATTAGTATGTTCGTCCAAAGTTAGCAAAATAATATTAGATTTATCATACGCTACCTCTGGATATTTACTCTTAGGGAGTATGTGATGAAAGAAAGTTGATAATGGTTCCTTTCCTAGATACTCACCACTCACCTCAGAGTAATGTTTGCGTTCGTTCCAGATCTCCATAAAGAAGTTTCTCATGGTCTCTACCTTAGTTCTTACCACAAACAAATCACGCCTCATCTTTAACAGACCTCCTTTCTTAGGGGTGATGGGCTTACGTCTGATATGATTCCTACATAAGCCCTTTCCCCATACAGGATTGTTACAGTTGTCTACACTACAAGTCTTCACGATCAATCTCTCGTTGAATATACCAGATAGCTTTCTTCAGGTCTTGTTTCCTAGCACCCTTCTTATCAGCTCTAAGGATATACTTGATAGCATTACCCAAAGAGAATCCTAAGTTGTAGTCTTCGATTACATCTATAACCTCAAACTTATTACCCTGGTAGTGATCAGGGTGATTAACCATCTCCTTATTTTCCTGTGCTTCCATGTCCTTCTGTTCCTCTTTCTGTTTCTGATAATTCATCTACTTCTACATACTGTATCAATGGTACAGGTACAATTACCAACTGAGCAATACGATCACCCACCTTGTAAAAGTTTACTGGATTAGCAAGATATTGTGTAAATAGATTGTCAAAGTCATCAGATGTTGATAGTGTTTGAATAAGCTTGTGATCAACTCTCGTATTGAAAGTAACAAAGATCTCACCTCTATAACCACTATCGATTACACCAACTGAATTAGCCATTGTTAAATCGTAATTGCGTATAGAGGAACGTGGGAAAATTAATCCCACCATTCCTTCAGGTATTTCTACTGCTATACCTGTACCATATACTATTTGATATTGATCATATCTAGCAACTGTATCTCTTGATGTAGCTATAAGATCTGCACCAGCATCTCCTGGCTTACCAAACTTAGGCTTCCAAGCCTGGTCCACTAATTTCTTGAAGTGTATCTTCATCTTCTGTTTCGTTTATTTCGTTTACGTTATTAATTTTATCAATGATGTCCTGACGTAGTTTGTCAAAGAACTCTTCGTTGTCTTCTAACAAACCTCTGAATTCATCAAGGTCATACTTAATCTCATTGTAAGTGATAGTCTTACCATACTTACGTAGGATTTCCAAATCACTTGCCATATCCATGATCTCTAACATACGATCAATACCTACGCCAAATACAATCTCAAACTCTATACCTTTGAATGGAGCTGACATCTTATTCTTGATAGTCTTAATCTTAGTTACATTACCATAAGCTTCTGTACCTTCTTTAGCTAACGTTCTGCTAACCTCTACACGTACGTCTGAGTAGAACTTCAATGCATGACCACCTTGCGTAGTACGAGGATCGCCAAACATTACACCAATCTTCTCACGATATTGAGATACAACAATCACACATGTGTGGTGCTTAGATAGTAAGTTCTTCAACTTAGGATAGACATCACTGTTAAGTTTAGCCTTACGACCAATGCTAGCCTCGCCTACATCACCATCAATAATCTTCTTAGGGATCAATGATGAATCTGAGTCGATGATTACAAGATCAATCTCTCCAGTGTTAATCATATCGAATGCAATCTGGAAACCCTCCTCGCCATTAGATGGTTGAGCAATTAACATCTCATTGATATCTACACCTAGAGCAGTAAAGTAGTTAGGATCTACAGCGTTCTCGCCATCGATGTACAACACTCTACCACCATTCTTCTGACAGTTAGCCACAGCGTGACCACAGATAGTTGATTTACCTGAACCCTCCCAGCCAATAAGCTCATAAAGTTTACCTTTAACGAAACCACCAACACCTAGAGCGATGTGGTCAAATGCAATCGATCCTGTTGAGATAAGATCGTAGTTGTTGTGATTCTTATCACCTAGTGCTAATACTGCACCTACGCCATACCTTTTGTTGAGGGCGTCTAATGCCTCCTGGAATTTGGATTTTCCAGTGGCCACTTCTTGTTTTTTTGCCATTTTGATATATTTTTTGTTCAGTTAAAGTTACGAATTTTTGGTTAAAAAAGAAATAGCCTAGAAGCAAAACCTCTAGGCTATTTAAACTACATCACAATCTAAATTAACATGCTCACGTTAATGTCTTACTGCCTTTTGTATGCCTAGGAGTGTAAGGGCAGTTCTTACACCCATTTCCACAGCAAGCTCCTCGACTTGCGAGGAACTCAGCTGTGAAAGGCTTAAAACTGTACTTCGCAGGCTCCTCCTGCACACGCTGCAACTTGACCAAAGTCAACTGTGTCGTCTTGTTCTGTGACATTTGTTAAATCTAGTTCTTTAAGTGTTACAATACGTTTGTTGTACTCTTCTTCTGTGATGTCTTCGAATGGAGCTTGTTGATATGTTCCACCCCAATAAGGTAGTACAGATAGACCATTATAGAACTCACGATTCTCCCACATCCACCATCCTACAGCTTCCCATTCATTAGTTTCAGCACAATCTATCTTTTCACTAGTTGTAAGAGGACCTTCCTTGAAGAACTGATATCCATTATCTGGTCCAAAATCTGAAAAGTAATACTTATTACTATCAATAGAGATAGTAGCTGATACGTTATGAGTGTTATCACCATCGATGTGACCTTCTTTAATCCACTTAGTAGAGAAATGTTTAACTCTTTCTAATGTATCAAGAGCTGTCTCTGTACGTAGGATAGATCCTTCTGGTGCTTTCACTGGTATACGTACACATACAGTATCTGTAGGACGTAAAACATCATCTTCGCATAGCTCAGGATGATTCTTCATCAAGTACATAGCAATGTCTTCGTTCTTATTGAAACGCATTGTGCGTAGATAGAAGTCATTGTGCCATGCATGAATACCAGAAGCTGTTCCTAATACTAGTGACGTTGTTCCTGATGGTTTGATACAAGTGATACGAGCTGCTTCATTGATGCCAGTCTTTTCTGTAATCAATTGATTAACCTTCTTAGCGATGTTAGCTGCTGCTTCTAGATTATACTTCAAGATTTCTCCTGAACCAATACCTGTCATACCAATACCTAACAATGCATCCTTAGCTGTAGTCTTCTGCCAGATAGGACGTAAGTAATGGAAGTCAGTGAAACCTGCCTGCAGTGTACCAAAGAACGCAGCTGCTGCTACGCGATCATTAAGATCTGCCTGGTCTACTACATTACTAACGTTAACCTCACACAAGTTACAGAACTGATAAGGACGTAAAGCAATCTCACAACATGGGTTAGTTCCCCAGTCTTGATTGTTAGTCCAATACAATCCTGGTTCTCCTGATCCTGATGCTTCTACACGCTTCCATAACGCCATGAACTCTTCTTCACTCACTTCTCCACGAGGTAGAACAGCTGAGTTGTTAGCACGTCCACGTTGCTCGTTAGTCTCCCACCAGTTACCATACTTACATGTAATCATCTCTTCATCACCATGATCAAATAGAGAGATCATAGCTGAGCGACGAATACCACCAGCTAATACAGAGTTAGCTATGTGACATAAGATATCATGACACTCTAGTGATGATAACGTTTCACCTGGTTGCTTTCTATCAAGCACAGCTTGAACATGTGCAAGACATAACTTCAATGGTTCTGGTCCTGGTGCCTTACCACCTGCTGTAATCAATGCAGCACCTTTCTCACGAATGGCTCTGAAATCAAACTTAGGCATGAACCCACCTTCTAGGTAAGCTTTCATCAACACCTTCACTGCATCAGCCCAACCCATGATACTATCTTCAATTAGATAGTTACGAGCTTTACCTGGTTTAGTGATGTCTGGTAATTCACTAACATGGTGACGTTGTACAGAATAACCTACACCTGTACCACCTAATAACAAGAACATTGCTTCAGAGAAACTATGTAAGCTATCAATAGGTAGATAACAGCAGTTGTAGATACGAGCGTTGTTAACCTCTGCTGCTGGTCCTGCGAACTGCAAAGCTCTCATTGAAGGTAAGATCTTCTTGTTCCTGATCATTGGAATAGACTCCTTGATTGACTCCTCTAAATAAGGATACTTCTTGAGCATCATAGCCTCATAACGATCTACTATCTCATCCCATGTTTCTCTTCGTTTTAGCTCTGGAATGTACTTTGCGTACTTGCTAAACACTGTAATTTTACTCAAGGCTTCTAATCCTAAGTCCATATATCTGTTGTTTAAATTGTTTAAAAAATAAGGGCTACAAATGTATATCTGTAACCCTTACCAAACAACCACTTTTAAAAATTAAACTTAACTATCCTTGTTATCATTATCTAACAAGTTTAGTTTGTTTTCTAACGTTGAAATAGCTGCTTCTATAGCAGCTGCATCAGCTTGTTTTCTTGTTTTAAATTTATCTAATGAACCAAGATTAGATACATTTCCATCAAGTAAAGCATACTGAAATGTCCCATCAAAATTTGCTTTGATGTCTATGTACATACTACGATCATCAAAGAACTCAAATAGATGTCTAGGGTTACTGTTGACAATGATTTCTATCTTGTCTAATGATATCCCATCCTTCCTAATTGTTTCCTTGAAGTCATCAGGAATGTTAGCTCTATCTATAGATGCTAACATCATTGTTGTGTAATAATCCTGCAGCAATTGTGCTGTCTTTGGATAGTTATTTAGTATCATACTAATTGTTGTTCTTTAATTTTGTCTAAATCTAATTTCTCTTCATCATAACTGAAGCCACGCCAAAGTTCCATGTCATCTGTAAACTGTACATCTAACCTGTCTTCCCAATAGGTACGTAGCTCATCTGTTTTATTGAAGATCCTAAACTGTAGAGATATGTCATCTCTATGTACGCTACCTTTTTTAAGCTTGACAATCTTAGGAAATACATTCTGAAAATCTTTAGAAGTTCTAGAATATAAACCTTCTTTGATAAGACCAAAGTCTTTCTTCCACTTATTATCAAGTTTATAAACGACAACGACAAACCCATCCTCATAATCATAATCATCCAGGATGTCTTTTGTACGTTCGTATTCCTTATCAAGAAACTCTCGAAACTTATCAAGATTTCCTGGTTTAAAGAGAAGATATACAGCATTTTTATACTGTACATCTCTCCTTACATCCTCGAGATAGGCGTTTATAAAATTGTTTTCATGGAAATGCTCTTTGTCAATCTTAAGAGTTGGTACCATGAAGATACTAGTGATTGTTTTTACTATTTCCATTATCCTTTAATGTTTACAATACCCTGACTTAAATGATTCTTACGAGAGATATTCCATGTATCATTCTCTATAGCCCACTTCAAGTCATTGATTGTATCAAGTACACCTGGATACTTCTTGTTATCATACGTAAAGCCTTCTCTTGCTTCTACCATATCCACTGTCTCTAGTTTATAGACTAATGGATGTAGATAGTTAGTGCTGTCACAAACGATAAACTGTGGATATTCCACACGATATCCCTGATCAACTAGCTCCTTAAAATGAAAGTGAGCAGCATGCCAATACAAGAACGCCTGAATGTAAGCTCTTCTATAAAGATAATATTCTCTGAAGAAACCTTCAACACTCCATGTACATTTTAAGTCATAAACTTGAATAGTTTTTAGGTCATGATCTACAATCACCTTATCCATCATACTTTTAAACTTATGACCATGCACTTGATAGTCTTCTACCTGTAATTGATTATATACATCAAAGCGAGACGTACGTGTCTGATTGACAATTGGTGCAGTGTTTATGCTAGTCTGTAAAGCTTCAACAATCTTCTCTGCATTAGCTACATCTTTTATAGATACAACTGTCAAGCCCTTACGTCTCACCAACATGATCTCATCAAAGTAGTCTTCTGCTTCAGACCCAACAAACTTGGCCATCACAGCCTCATACTTGATCTTGAATCCAGAGTCTTTGTAAGCATCTTGAGCAATATCAATAAACTCCCTGGTCATCTCTCCTTCATCATTGATTGATTCTTGCATGTGCTTGTACAACGCCTCAACGAAATCTAACATCAATCCTGTTGGTGTGCTTTGACATGTAGATAGATAGAACTTCTCATCAAACAATTCTGGTTCCATAAGTTTAGTTTCTACTAATCTACCCATTGTGGCAGCTTTACTCTCTTCGTCTTCAATCTTCTCACCAAGAATATACTTGCGATAGTACTTCTTGCGATCCATTGAAAACTCCTTTAGACTAGAAGAGCTATCCCTAACGATAGCTCTGTAACTTTCTTCTGTTTTACTTTGTCCCTTTATCATTTTGTGATTCTATAAATGTGTTAACTATATTCTCATGCATCCTTCTAATCTCCATAGGTACTTGCTTGAACCACCACCTTACCTCTATCTCATACTCTCTACCTTGTTCATCACGTCCCTTTGGATCTATAAGCCAGAACTTATGTTCCTTTCCATTAAACTCTACAGAACCCTCATGCCACACCTCTGTAAAGGATGGCGTTCTGTTCACTGACACTTTTACATTTAATTCACTGCTCATCTTCTTCTTCTTCGTTTATAGGATCCCACTTGTAGGCAAATAACTCATACCCACGTCCTGAATCCTGTTTACCAATTATTTTGTTTTTCAAATCATCAGGTGTCAAGATGGTTGTCTTACCATTATACACTAGTTCAAAGTTCTCTCCTTTAGCATAACACTCTCTAGCTTCACTAGCTGGAATGTCTGCCCAAAACAGTTTAACTCCTTGATCTGGTTGATACACCTTTTTTAACACTTTTCTCATCTGCTGTTTTTTTATTGTGACATTTTTCACATAATACCTGTAAATTATCTACTTCACAAAACAGCCTCTCAATGAAATCAGGCAGGTTTTGTGCAGAATTAAGACTTCCTGCTGGGCAAATATGATCCACATTGATTTTCTTTTCAGGGAACCAATCCTTACAATGGTTGCACTGATATTCAAACTTCTGTCTCTTCAAAGGTCCTTTGTATGGACGCCTTGCATTAGCCTTGGCTTCAGATATAGGTTTCCACCATCTTGACTTCTGTCTTAGTGCACTTCTAATGAAGGACCAAAACGCTGATTCTGTCATAGTACCAGAGTTCCTAGTTTTAGGAACCCTGGACTTTTTGACTGGTATCTTTTTTACTATTCTCTTAGCCATACTGTGTTATATTTGTTACAAATATACATAGAATTGTAACACTTATTACACAATAACTACACGCCCACCAATTACTTGCTTCATTTGATCAAGACTAGCAATGATGTTCTCTACAGTTTGAGGATTGATAGTAGGGAAATTGAAGTTGTACTTCTTAGCCTCAGCTGCGAATCCTTCTTTAACTTTCTCTGCCAAACCTTCAAGCTCCTGGATAGCGTAAGCATCATCCAACTGCATAGTATCAAAGTCTAGATCATGCAAGATGGTAGTAGCCTCGTTACGTGGTACAGTCATGATTGGTAAATACTCATAGCATCTACCCTTGTGCTGACCAATACCTACAACTTTCATAGGATTGATTAACACTAACATAGACTGGTCACCACATCCTACATAGTGAATCTGATCTGCTGTAAAGTGTAAACCTGCTGCTGCACAATCTTGTGTAGACCAGTTACACTCTTCCATAGGCATGTTTACAGGAACACCTACACGAATGTCAAACGTCTTAGTCCAATCATCTGTAAAGCGATTCTCTGCACGATTAGGTAGGTCAAGATACAACTCTGTCAATCCACCAATTCTCTCACCATGATTAATAGTCCATGTATGAGTGTGTGTATACTCGTCTACCTCTCCTGCACCATCACATGTTTCACACAGTTCATATATGTTGTTGCCATAATAATCTAACTGATCACTTTCATACTCACCATCTCCTAAACAATCTGGACATGTTGTAGATGTAAGAGTTTCAGTCTGAGTCAAATCATCTTCGTGTACAAGCTTGTAATCACCATTCTCTAAGAACACTGTATACTTATCAGGGCTCTTCTTCCACACAGCTTTCACCTTGTTATAGCTATTGCTTACAAAGTGTACAAGCTCTGCACCACCATGTAATGTAACTACGTTACGCAATGCAACAAAGAAACCTTGCTTAGTGATTCTGAAGCTGTTGTCTTTCAAGAATCTGAATAGCTCATCAGCTACCTCAGCACGTGGATTCAAGCAACACCACATCCAGAAACGCTTCAAACCTTCATAACGATCATGAAACTCTTCTGAATACATGTCATCAGCTAGTACGATGAATTCCTCAATTAAGATTTGAGGCATACTGCGATCAATACCTTTCATGTACAATGCACCATCACGCTCTTCGAAGTCATCTGGAGCACACTCAAGTAATAACTTGATACCTGCAACCAATGCTGCGTTACGTCTAACTTCTTCCTCAAACTTACGCTTCTCTTGAAGACCTTCAGAAGAACTACAGATAGTAAACAACTCAATCTCACTCTTTGCTTCACGAGCAAGGTTGAAGTGATCAATTGTAGCTGGATGCTTACTGATGATGTTACCATCATTCAAGATGACAGTTAGTACATCATTAACAAACTTGATGTTTGCATAGGGCTTACTATCATTCTTGATAGTATCATTAGATGTTACGACATCGTTGATCATGTCTAACACTGCCTTATCACGATCTAATAAGGACTTGAAAAACTCTAAACTTGACTTGTTCATTTTTTGTGATTGTTTGTGAAAAATGTCCAGTTTTCTGTTCAAAAAACTGGACATTCTCAAGTGAAAATTATACTTTAATTAATTGATAATCAGAACTATGCAGCTTCATTTACAACACTCACCTCCTCAGGTTTTACCTCTGTGGTGACTTTGTAATTAGCTTTACCCATACGTGCATTTTTGTAACGACACATATCTTTAAGAACACTTATCATTGGATCTGTACTAACACCAACAAAAGTTTTCATGTGATATGCAATTGTTTCCAAAAATGGAAACTTTGTAACAAACTTATCTACCTTCAATAACAATGGGTACATGTGTACATCATACTTGTTATTCTCTGCAGCAAACTTATCAATATCCAATTCTTCACATCTAGTTGATGTAGCAAAATCATTATGATATAGTTTCTTAAACTTAACTAATGTGTCTATCTCTTTTGTAAACTCAGGTAGAACTTCTCTCATACCTGGCTTAGCATCAAACGTAGCTGTATAAACACCTATCATCTTCTTGATAAGTCTTGCTGTAGTTACACGTCTAAATGGTTTGTTATCACCTTTCAAAAATGTCTCTAGACTCATAAAGTTGTGAAGATTGTACATCTCCAACACTTTAATCTCTCTATCAGACATAATCACCAGACTTACATGATTCTTGAACATACCAAATAGATAATCTAGTACTGCACGATCAGACTCCTTACCATAAACTGTCAAAGTCTTTCTCATGTGAAGAGTCTTACCACTTAGTATGATAGGCGTGAACTTAGCATTACCACCTGTATAACGCTCAGGAGATTCAGCTATCTTACAATTGACATCACCTTTCTCCTTAACAGTGCCATCTTTAGCAGCTTTAGGTTTAGGCTTTTTGTTCTTTGCTTTGTCAGCAATAATCCATGCCTCTGGTACCTCAATAGCATCAAGATCAATAAAGCTATCTGTTATCTTCTTAAGACAAGATTGAAACTCTGTGATAACATCTCGCCACTGTGCTTTAGGATAGTTGTACAACTTCAATAGATCATAATAACAAGACATGTCTGGACTGCCTGCACCAGCAAGTGTGTTTTTAATCCATCCTTTATCTTTAGAGAATAAAGTAAAGTCCTGCACCTTCTTGATAAACTTTATACCTTTAC
>JACCDM011739636.1_pt1 | contig 16980 bp, 19 predicted proteins | sample 7445851 | NCBI WGS metagenome assembly JACCDM01 (sample SAMN15323438, study PRJNA562643) | freshwater metagenome | isolation source: river surface water | place: USA:Blue River Watershed | collected 2017-08-16
ACACAGTTAGTGCAGGAGCACGCCTTCGTCAATATTTGATGACCGGTGTGTCCTACATGATTCCACTCGTTGCTGCGGGTGGTATTTTGATCGCCCTCGGCTTCATGCTGGGTGGATACAAGGCTTACGACGCCGAATTGATGGGCTGGACGGGTACTTTCAACCCGGCTTCGCTTGGCAACTGGGCATTCGTAATCTTCTGGCTAGGTAAAGCAGCGTTTGCTTTCTTCGTGCCAGTTCTTGCAGCATTCATCGCCTACGCAATCGCTGACCGCCCAGGTATCGCACCTGGTTTCGTGGCCGGTGCACTTGCAGTTGGTACCGATGGCAACCCACTCGGCACCGGTGCCGGCTTCCTCGGCGCAATCGCCGGTGGTCTACTAGCCGGTTACGTTGCTAAGTGGATCTCGAGCTGGTCGGTTCCAACCTGGTTCCGCCCAGTTATGCCAGTTGTTGTCATTCCAGTTCTAGCTACCGTTGCTACCGGTTTCGTTATGGTAGCAATCCTCGGCGGCCCAATCAAGTGGGTTAACGAGAGCTTGACCGGTTGGCTAAACGCCCAGTCTGGCGCTTCGCTAGCAGTTGTTGGAATCATCCTCGGTGCCATGATGGCATTCGACATGGGTGGCCCAGTCAACAAGGTTGCTTACGTATTCGCAACCACTGGTCTAGCTAACGCAGCTGCAACCACTGACAAGCCTGCCGTCATCATGGCTATCGTCATGGCTGCCGGTATGGTTCCACCAATTGGTATGGCACTTGCAACCGTTCTTCGCAAGAGCCTCTACTCAGAGAGCGAAGTCGAAAACGGCAAGGCAGCTTGGCTACTTGGCGCATCGTTCATCTCTGAAGGTGCGATTCCATTCGCAGCTGCTGACCCACTACGCGTGATCCCTTCGATCATGGTTGGTTCGGCTGTAACCGGTTCGCTAGTTGGCGCTCTAGGTTCAGGCTCGCTTGCACCTCACGGTGGTATCTGGGTTCTCCCACTTATCGGCAACCCACTGTACTTCTTCGGTGCGCTTGTTGTCGGTTCGGTTGTTACCGCTCTGATGGTCAACCTTCTAAAGGGCCTAGGCGCTAAGAAGGCTTAACCGAAGCTAAACAAGAAGTGGGCTCGGGCAACCGGGCCCACTTTTTTGCTTCATGTTCTAGAGTTGCCAATAGAAAGGCACTCATCGGGATCTGTGTGCCGCTTGCGAATCTAGGGCGGGTGTCAGATGAACGAACGGGCTATGGGGGCGTTGGCCCGCGCATCCAAGCTAAGAGCCCGTTTTTGGGCCAGCATCATCGCCATTTTCTCGCGGGGCCTAACCTCGTTTACGAGCACGGATGCTGCGCCAAAGCCCACGCCGCTTGGCCGCCCCGTTCAACTACCCGACGGCCCGCTCATCGTTGTGGCCAATCACTCGTCTCACGCCGATTCGGTCGCGCTACTGGCTACCCTGGGGCGAACCCGTCCCGTTTTGGTGGTCTCGGCAAGCGACTATTGGGCGAAAGACTCGACCGCCGACTGGGTTTCTCGTGGGTTGGTCGGCACCTTCGCGATCTCGCGCTCGGGCGACGGCATGGCGCAACTTCGCGGTGCGGCAGACCTCGTGCGTGCCGGGGTGGTGCTGGTGGTTTTCGCCGAGGGAACGCGTTCGACCACCGGCGAGATCGGTGAGTTTCACACCGGCGCGTTTCGTCTAGCTGCCGAAATCGGCGCTCGTGTTCTGCCAATTGCAATCAACGGCACCTTCGAATCGCTACCGAAAGGCGCAACCTTTCCGAAGCATCGGGCCACAAACCTGCGTCACGGAACAGCGATTGCCGTGCATCCGAATGCCATAGACGAGGCGGTCGCCACCGTTCGCCACGAGCTAATCGACTTGCACAAATTGCCAATCGAAGATCTACCAGGGTTCGGGTGGCAGCGTGTGCGAAAAGCGGCGTTCGGGTGGGCCGGGCTGCTGGTCGTGTTTTTGTGGGCAATGGGCGAGGGCATTTTCTGGCCGCTGATCGCCGAGATGCCGCTGCTGCTTCTGGTGGTCACGGTTGGTTGGCGTTGGCGAGGGGCGGCGCTGATTGGCGCTTCGGCCGCTGGTGCAGCGCTCGGCGTGCTGGCCACCTGGTGGATGGTCAAAAACGGATTCGAACCACCGTCGCCGCTCACCACGCCGCGCATGTTCGAGGTTGCCGCCGAGCAACTCGACGCCAACTTGGGCGGTGCGTTCTGGCAGCAAATGTTCAACGGAATTCCGGTCAAGGTCTATGCCCACGAGGCGGGCGCGATGGGGCTGTCGCTCGCCGAAATCGGCACCGCGCTTGTCGCACGAATCACAAGAATTGTTCTAGTTGGAGCTGGAGGCTGGCTGCTCGGCAACTTCTTGGCTCGCTGGCTTCGCCCAAGTCTCGGCCTGGTGCAATCGGTAACGCTCGCACTGTTCCCGTTCGGTCTTTGGCTAACGATTGCATACTGGAGTTGATGATGAGTCGCGACAACAGAGCTTCGAGAGTCACCGAGATGGTGGGTCGCTATGCGTTTCGCTCGGCAGCTTTCTTGTTCGGCTTCGCAGTGTTGCAGTGGTTTGCATTCACTGGTTCTTGGCTCGGCGCGCAGCCGATCATCATTCTCGCGTTCTTCACAATTTTCGACGCGCTCGCCTACCCTCTATTCACTTTGTTTAGCTTGGTCGCGGTTCTCGCGCAGCTTCGCCCCTGGCGTTTCACCTGGCACCCTTGGGCCGGCCTGTTGCTCATGGTTGGCGGTTCGTTATTTCTAGTGGATGCCCTGCTGACCGGGTTCGCCAAATGAACGGGCTCTACGGCCTGAAGGCCTTTTATTCGCGGCTGCTCTCACCCGTTTCGAACTTGGCCGTGCGCGCCAAACTCTCGCCCGACCTGTTCACCTGGCTCGGGGTGCTCGGGGGTGTGCTCGGGGGCTACGGTCTGGCAAATGGAATCTCGCCCCTCGTGGCCGGCGGCGTGCTGGTGCGCTTGGCCGGTGCGAACCTCGACGGGGTGGTGGCTCGTGCCCGAAAGCTCGAGTCGACGCGCGGTTTTTGGGTGAACGAACTCGGCGACCGCCTCGGCGACTGGGCGCTGTTCGCCGGAGTGCTGTGGCTCGGCCTCAACCCGCTTGCCTTGGCCGCCCTCTTGCTCGCCGTCGCCCTACCCACCGCGGCTTCGCTCTGGGGCGTTCTTCGTTTTGGCCACCCAAGAATAAACGGCGGCCCGTTCGGCAAAACCGAGCGTTGCTTCTCGCTCGTCCTACTCGCGTTCGCCCTAGAGTTCTTCGCTACACCCGCCACCTCGGCAACCTTTGTGGTCGTGTGGGCCGTGGTGGTTGTGGTCGGGTCACTTGTCACAACGGGGATGCGCGTGCAGCGCATCCGTGTAGCTAATCGAGGTGCCCGTGCCTGACCAACTAATCGCTAACGACTTGCCGCTGACTTTGGTGCTGGTGACGAGCTTGTGGCTTCTTGGAATAACCGGGGTGCCGATGGCCATCTGGACCTTCTTCACGAACTCCAAATCGTCTCGGGTCTTTGCCGGTCGATGGTTCACTTGGATGCTCGTGCTCGCCTCTGGCGGCTTTCTCGTGCTTTTCGAGCAAGACTTCGGCGACGGTTATTTCGTCGGCTATCTGGTCTTCTGGTCGATCATATGGGCGCGTGGCATGTATGAAACCGTGCGACTGGCCTACGGGCCAACCGGTGCTGCACTCGCTGGCTCGCGCAGTTGGCTGGGCTTCAAGCCGCGCACCCTTGTGGCGGCGGCATGGATGATCGCCCTCACGCTCGGTTCTTGGCTACTCACCAACCTCGGGTCACAAGCCTTCGTGCTTTTCTTCGTCGTCGCATTGTTCGACATCGGCGGTTGGCTCGGGGGAAACACGCTCGCCAGAATCAAGCCGTTCGGGTTCAGGATCTTTCCAAAGACATCGCCAAACAAAACACTGGGCGGACTGCTTATATCGGTCGTGCTGGGTGCAACCGCATGGTGGTGGGTTTACTCCGGTTTCGGAAATTTCGGCATTACGCCGCCGGTCGACCTGATCGGATTCGCGATTCTGGCAACATTTGCAGTGTTCGGCGATTGGTTCGAGTCAAAGCTCAAGCGTTTGGCTGGCGTGAAGGATGCCGGCACCATCGTGCCAGGTTTCGGCGGTGTACTCGACCGCTTCGATTCGATAATCTGGGTTGGCGTCGGTTCGCTACTGATCAGTTACTTCTAGCCGTTAGGAACACATTATGACCGAGCAGGCAAAAGGCCCAGCCTCATACTTTCCGTCTATCGAGAAGAAATACGGCAAGCCAATCCAGTTCTGGTTCGATGAGCTAGCCAAGGTATCCGACCTAAAGCACATGGAGCAGGTCAACTGGCTCAAGGCAGAGCACGGAATGGGCCACGGTCACGCAAACGCGGTTGTCGCCTACTTGCGAGCCAAGTAGATTTCGGTTTTTAGGCCACCTAACTCGCTGCGGCTAAGTCGCACACGCCCACCGTGTTGATCGACGATGGTTCGCATGATGGTCATACCCAAGCCACTGCTGCCCTGTTGCCTCGAGGCGAACGCGTCGAAGCGCTCGAACGACTCAACTCCGGCGTTGTAATAGTGTTCGGGTAGCCCTGGTCCGGCATCTTCTACGGTGAGCAGAACCTCATCTGCCCCTGCCGACGAAAGTGACACCCGAACCTCGGCGTCTGCCGGTGTGTGCTTTCGCAGATTGCCAAACAGGTTCGCTAGCAACTGGTGCAGGTGCGCACCCGAACCCATGACCTTCAGATTTTTGGCAAGCTTGGCAGTCACCACACGTTCGGGTTGCAGAGTTTTGAGATCATCAACAAACTCACCAACTATTTGGGTGAGGTCAATGCGATCGCGCGCGCCAACCTGCTTTTCTCCAAGCTCGGCCAAAAGCAGCAGGTCGTTGATCAGCTGCTCCATGCGAACGACTTCGCTGAGCATCCTCGAAAGTGCCTTGCTTCTAAATTCGGGGTCTGCGCCCTGCTTGTCTAGCAGCTCTGAGTAACCCTTGATCACGGTAAGCGGTGTGCGCAGTTCGTGCGATGCGTCGCCCATAAACGCCTGCATCGCTTTGTGCGCATTCTGTTCGGCTGCTATCGAGCCACGCAGGGCATCGAGCATCTGAGCAAGCGCATGCGAGAGTTCGGCGACCTCGCCGCCAAGCTTCGATGAGGGCAGACTGACCTCTTCGCCGGCCGCGATGCTTTTCGCCGACTGCACCAAGCGCTCCATCACGCGCAGGTCGAGTCGAATCAGAAGCCAAATAACCAGGATGCCCAGGCCAACCGCAAACAGGATGAATCCGCCAAGCCAACCGAGGTTGGCGTTTCGCGTGTCGATCGCATCTTGCAGTGGCATGATCAGCAGCACGTAGTCACCGCTGTCGATGGCGACCGAGCTCATTCGATAAGTTGCGACCGATTCGACCGTGATTGGGCGAACCTCAGCCTTTGCGGCAAGTTCGAGCGTTGGTGGCTCGTCGATGATGTTCTCAACGCCGTAGAGATTGGTTAGCAGGCCCTGAGTGTCGAGAATCGAAACCTGCACCGCAAAAGAGCGGTCGGCGGCTGACTCGATCGCGGCTGAGATTTTGTCTGGTTCGGCCGCGTTCGCGTCGCTGGCCACCTTAGTCAAAACGCGGTCGAGACGTTTGACCTCTGAGTCATAGGCGTTCAGAGTTCCGGCGAGCCCAACCGATGCAGCGGTGACCGTCGTTACGGCGGCGGTAGCTAAGAACAGGCGGGTGCGAAGCCTCATTTGCCTTCGATCATCTGAAAGCCAATGCCGCGAACGGTCTTGATTCCCTGGTAAGTCTCGGTGTGCACCTTGCGCCGCAGATACGAGACATAGGTATCGACCACATTGGTTCCGGTGTCGAAGTTGATGTTCCAAACCTCGAGCAAAAGCTTGCTGCGACTGATTACCTTGCCCTTGTTTTCGAGCAGCACTTTCAGCAGGTGGTACTCGGTTGGCGAAAGCTCAACCTCGTTTCCGTCAACGGTCACCTGGTGGAGTTCGTCGATAATCTCAACCGGTCCGCAGACCAATTTTGAAGAAGTGGATGCCGCCCCCAAAGTTCTTCGCAAAACCGCGTTCACGCGCAAGATGAGTTCTTCTAGACCGAAGGGTTTGGTCACGTAGTCGTCTGCGCCAAGTTTTAGTCCCTTGGTGACATCCGCTCGCTCTCTTCTCGCAGTGAGCATGATCGCTGGAGTCTCGTCGCCCTGGGCGCGAAGGTGGCTGAGCATTTCGTAGCCGTCCATGCCAGGCATGTTTACGTCGCTGATGATTAGGTCGACCTTGCCGGTTTGCAGAACTGTCAGTGCCTTCGAACCGTCGGCCGCCTCGAGCACCTCAAAACCGCTTAGTCGAAGTGCGTCACCAAGCATCTCGCGAAGAACATCTTCGTCGTCGACTACCAAGATTCGGGCTGCAGGTTTGTTGGCGTTCATTCCTTTAGGTTAGCGAAGCGCCTGCGAACGCTCAGGGCTTTCTATAGGTGTGCGCAGTTTCTTCACACGGTTTTCTTAGAGTCGCTGTTGCAAACTTGTGCTTGTAGAAACGCAAACGAAAGGTTTCGATCATGAAGATTTCAAAGTCACTAGCCGCCACCGGCTTGGTTCTGGCCCTAACCATGGGTGCCGGACTCTCGGCATCTGCTGTCGAAGTTGTGCCAACGGTTACCCCGAGCACCGCGCCATCGACCGAGCCAACCGATGCACCGGTCACCACCGACGTGCTGCCGAAAGACCGTAAGGCCGTCGAGGGTTACCGCAAGATCAAGAAGAACCTAGAGCAGAAGCAGGCCAACCTCAACGCCAAGATTCAGTACCAAGCTGCGATGACAGCCTGGAAAGACGCGATGACTGCCTGGGAGGCAGCCAACTCGGGTCTAGTAGCCGCACTGAAGACAATCAAGACCAACTTCAACGCAGCCGTGAAGGCAGCCGACGTTAAGTTCGCTGCTTCGATGGCAGCAGCCAAGACTGCCGCTGACCCGCAGGCCGCCCGCGCCTACGCACGTGCAACCAAGGCAGCCGAAGTAGCCGCAGCGGTCAAGTCACGCAACGACGCCATTGCCGCCCTCGGTGAGATTCCTGCCAAGCCTGTCAAGCCTGAAAACGATGGCAAGGGCAAAGTAAAAGGCAAGGGTAAGAAGAACCACTAGTCGATGAGTTCTTGTAACACCAAAACGCAGATCCGATTCGGGTCTGCGTTTTGCTTTAACCCGAGACCGAGTTGGCGGGAGTTTAGTTGCGCGGGTTAGGCGACGGCCGAGGTCAGGCGCTCGACGAGCTCTGCGTATTTGGCTTCGGTTTGCTCGACGATGGCCTGCGGTAACGCAGGCGGCAGGGTTGCCGACGAGGCATCCCAGTTCTCAGCTAGCCAGTTGCGCACAACTTGCTTGTCGAACGAATCTTTGCGCTCGCCGCGCTCCCAGGCAGCCTTCGACCAGAAACGGCTCGAGTCTGGGGTCAGCACCTCATCGCCCAGAGTGATTTCGCCGGTCTTTGGGTCGCGACCAAACTCGAACTTGGTGTCAGCCAAAATCAGCCCGGCCTTTTCGGCCAATTCAGAAGCGCGCTTGAACACACTCAGCGACAGGTTGCGAAGAGCGGTTGCATCGGCCTCGCCGATCAACTCGACAACGCGCTCGAAGGTGATGTTCTCGTCGTGCTCGCCCAGTTCGGCTTTGAATGCCGGGGTGAAAATCGGCTCGGGCAACTTGCCGCCAAAGGTCAGCCCCTCGGGCAATTTCACACCGCAGACGGTTCCGTCGGTCTGGTATTCCTTCCAGCCCGAACCAGAAATGTAGCCGCGCACCACGCACTCGATCGGAAACATGTCGAGCTTTTTGGCAACGGTCGCGCGACCGGCGACAACGGCCGGTACGGGTAGTTCGTGACTCACGTGGTTGGCGATTTCAAGGCGATCAAACCACCAGTTGGTGAGGGTGGTCAGGTGCGCCCCTTTATGCGGGATGCTCGGCTCGAGCACGTGGTCGAAAGCACTCACCCGGTCACTGGCCACCACGAGAATCAGGTGTGAAAAGTTCGGGTCGGTCGACTCGTAGAGGTCACGAACCTTGCCCGAATAGACGTGCTTCCAGCCGTCGATTTGAAGTGCCATTAGTTTTGCGACCCTTCGACAACCTTGGCCGCAATGTCGCTGCGGTGATGCGAACCTTCTAGTGAAATCTTGGCTAGGCCCTCATAGGCCAGCGCGCGAGCCGAACCAAAGTCGGCACCCGAGGCAACCACGCTGAGCACACGCCCGCCGTTGGCAACCAGACCTAGTTCGGCGTCGCTCTTGGCCGCAGCCACGCAAACCTCAACTCCGGCTACAGACTCTGCCGCATCGATTCCGCGCAACGGGCGATCGGGCGCGGAGGTGTCTGGGTAACCCTCGCTCGCGAGCACTACCGCTACCGCGACATCCTTGGTGAAGGTCGGCTCGCTGGCCGAGTCGAGGTGCCCGGTGGCCGCCTTGTGCAACAGGTTCTCGAGCGAACTGGTTAGGCGACGCAGCACAACCTGGGTCTCTGGGTCGCCGAAGCGAGCGTTGAACTCGATCACGCGAATGCCTCGCGCTGTGACGATCAGACCGCAGTAGAGCAAGCCGACAAATGGCTTGCCGAGCTGAGCCATTTCGCGAACGGTTGGCAGCGCGACGGTGCGCTCAACCTCCTCAACGAATCCGGCGGGCAGCCAAGGTAGCGGGCTATAAGAACCCATGCCTCCGGTGTTCGGGCCGGCATCGCCGTCGAAGGCTCGTTTGAAGTCTTGGGCTGGTGAGAGCGGAAGCACCGATTTGCCGTCACTCAAGAAGAACAGGCTCACCTCTTGGCCGTCGAGAAACTCCTCAACCAATACGCCCATGTCGATGAACTTTTCGGCGTGTGCGATGGCTGCGGCTCGGTCGCTCGTGACGATAACGCCCTTGCCGGCCGCCAAGCCGTCTGCCTTGATAACGTATGGTGCGCCGAAGGCATCCATCGCGCTTTCGACCTCTTCGATCGAGTTGCATTCGCGGGCCAAACCGGTCGGCACGCCCGCCGCTGCCATGACCTCTTTGGCAAAGTTTTTCGAACCTTCGAGAGCAGCCGCAGCTTGGCTCGGGCCAAACACCGCGATTCCGGCTTGGCGCAACGCGTCGGCAACGCCGGCGATCAGGGGTGCTTCTGGCCCGACGATGACCAGTTCGAAACCGCCGTTCACAGCAAACTCGGCAACGGCCGCTGGGTTTAGTTGGTCAAGGTTGGGCTCGACAAAAACATCGGCGGCGATACCGGCATTGCCTGGGGCACACACGATTTCGGCTCGGTCGGTTCCCGTGCGCACAAGCGCTTTCACAATGGCGTGTTCGCGGGCGCCCTGACCCAAAACCAGAATCTTCATTGCCACAAGTTTATTGGGCAGGCAATAGGGGCGAGAATGGTTCACATGGCCAGACGCAAAATCAATCCGGATGCTGGGCTCCAAGCTCTTCGCGAAGTGCTCGCCGGCCGTGCCGCTCGCGACAACTCCGACCCGAACTTTGCCATGGCAGTGCGTTACCTGCTCGAGTGCTTGGCCGAGTTGCGTCCCGGCAACTCGGTTGAAGTGCGAGTGCCGCCGCTAGGGGCGACTCAATGCATTGAGGGGCCGACCCACCGACGCGGAACCCCGCCGAACGTGATCGAATGCGATTCGGTTACCTGGTTTGCCCTAGCGGTCGGTGAAATCACCTGGGGCGATGCCGTTGCCGCGGGCAGCATTTTGGCTTCGGGAACCCGAGCCGACCTTTCGCAGGTTTTGCCGCTGACTTTCATGTTGAATTGACTCATGGCTAAAACATCCAAGAAGAAAACCACCGAAGAAGTTATCGAAGTTGTTTCGGTTCGCCGAGCACCCAAGCTTTTTGCGTTCATGAGCACTGGCGCGATTGTCGGAATGATTTTGGCAGTTGTTCTATACCTCGTTGCCTCTGACGAGCAGAAGGCTCAGCCGGGCATTCTCGGGTTTCTAATCGTCTACATCGGCGGTGCCGGATTCGTGGCCGGAACCCTGGTTTCACTCGGTGTCGACCGAATTTCTAGGGCTCGTGCCAAGCAAATCGAAGCCACTAAACTAAAGGGGTAGTTGGGCTTGCGATGGGGCAGTTTTTAGCCCAAGACCCCACCCAAAACCGAACGAAGGACTCTGCTCTTGATTCGTGGCGACGGACTTCTGAATCACGACCTTCTACCTGATGAGAAGGGGCCGCAAGACCAATGTGGCGTATTCGGAGTTTGGGCACCCGGTGAAGAAGTTTCGAAGCTAGCCTTCTTCGCTCTCTACGCACTTCAGCACCGCGGTCAAGAATCGGCCGGTATCGCCACCTCTGATGGCAAAAAAATCTTGGTCTACAAAGACATGGGTCTGGTCTCGCAGGTTTTCAGCGAGAGCGCTCTTGAGAGCCTGACCGGTCACATCGCGGTCGGTCACAACCGCTATTCGACCACCGGTTCGTCATCTTGGCGCAATGCTCAGCCCACGCTCGGCCGCACCTCGGCGGGCACCGTGGCTCTCGCCCACAACGGCAACTTGACCAACACCGCCGACCTGCTCGAAATGCTTCGCGAGAAATACCCAGACCAAACCAATAACGAAATCACCGGGGGCAACACCACCGACACCGCCGTGCTCACCGCGCTCATGGCCGGCGACCTTGACCACACTCTCGAGGCAACCGCGCTCGAGCTGTTGCCCAAGGTCAAGGGTGCTTTCTGCCTAGTTTTCATGGATGAAACTACGCTCTATGCCGCGCGTGACCCTCAGGGTGTGCGCCCTCTAGTTCTAGGTCGCCTCGAACGAGGTTGGGTAATCGCTTCTGAGACTGCGGCGCTCGACATCGTCGGTGCATCTTTCGTGCGCGAGGTTGAACCTGGCGAACTCATTGCCATCGACGAGAACGGTTTGCGCTCAAGCAAATTTGCAAACGTGAAACGCGCCGGTTGCGTTTTCGAATACGTTTACCTCGCCCGCCCAGACACCACCATCAACGGCAAGAACGTTTATGACGCCCGCGTCGAGATGGGCCGCACCCTCGCTCGCGAATACCCTGTTGAAGCAGACCTGGTGATTCCGACCCCAGAGTCGGGAACGCCCGCTGCCATTGGGTATTCGCAAGAATCGGGCATCCCCTTCGGTCACGGTCTAGTCAAAAACGCCTATGTCGGCCGCACCTTTATTCAGCCTTCGCAGACCATTCGTCAGCGCGGTATTCGTCTTAAGCTCAACCCGCTCAAAGAAGTGATTCGCGGCAAGCGCATCATCGTGATCGACGATTCTATCGTGCGTGGTAACACTCAACGCGCGCTTGTGCAGATGCTGCGTGAAGCCGGTGCTGCCGAGATTCACGTTCGCATCTCGTCGCCACCGATTACCTGGCCATGCTTCTACGGCATCGACTTTGCCACCCGCGCCGAGCTAATCGCAACCGGTCTCGGCGTAGAAGATGTGCGCGCGTCAATCGGCGCAGACTCGCTCGGTTACCTGACCAAAGAGGGCATGATTGCCGCCAGCGGTCAGCAAGAGCGCGAGCTTTGCACCGCCTGCTTCACCGGCACCTACCCAATCGAACTGCCGACCGCCGACCGTCTGGGTAAGAACCTGCTCGAGCGCAGCGAAGACCCGGCCGCCTGCAACCCAGGGCCCGACAGCGAACTTGACTCGATCGTTCGCGAGGCTGAGAGCGGTTCGAACCAGTGACCGAAGCAAACGCATACTCAGCCGCCGGAGTTGACACCGAAGCCGGTGACTTGGCAGTAGAACTCATGAAGCGTGCCGTTGGCGCGACCCACAACTCACTCGTGGTCGGCGGCCTCGGCGGATTCGCCGGAATGATGGATGTTTCTTTTCTCAAGTCTTTTGAGCGCCCCCTGCTTGCCACCTCAACCGACGGGGTTGGCACCAAGGTAGCCATCGCGCAGGCCATCGACAAGCACGACACCATCGGCCAAGACCTGGTCGGCATGGTTGTCGATGACATCGTCGTGGTTGGCGCCAAGAGTTTGTTCATGACCGACTACATCGCCTGCGGAAAAGTTGTTCCACAGCGCATTGCCGACATCGTTCGGGGTATCGCAGAAGCCTGTGCCGCCGTTGACGTTGCACTGGTCGGTGGCGAGACGGCAGAGCATCCTGGATTGCTCGGGCCTGATGACTACGACGTTGCAGGTGCGGCAACCGGTGTGGTTGAAGCTTCGAAGTTGCTTGGAGCGCACAAGGTTCAGGTCGGCGACCTGGTGATCGGTATGGCCTCGAGCGGTTTGCATTCGAACGGCTATTCGCTCGTGCGCAAAATCGTGGCCGACTCAAAGCTTGACTACAACAAAACCGTTTCTGAGTTCGGGCCTCGCAGCCTGGGTGAGGTTCTGCTCGAGCCAACGCGCCTTTACACCGGAGTGCTGAACAAGCTGCTCGAGAGCGAACTCGGTGCCGGAGTGCACTCGATGAGTCACATCACCGGCGGCGGCATCGCGGCAAACCTAGCGCGCGTGCTACCTCAGGGTGTGGCTCTCGAAGTTGAGCGTTCGGCATGGGCTCCGCAAGACGTGTTTCGCGTGCTGGCCGGTTGGGGCGGCTTCTCACTAGAGTCGGTTGAAGGCACCTGGAACCTCGGCCTCGGTCAAGCCCTCGTGGTCTCGGCAGACAAGGCAGACGCAATCGTTGCCGCAATCGATGGCTTCAAGCTCGGAGTGATTACCGAACAGCCGAAAAACCTCGACGGTTGGGTTCAAGGTGCCAAGGGCACCGACGGTGGCGCGGTGCGCCTAGTCGGTAACTACAAGTGCTAAACCGGTTCTAGCCCTAAATATTTGAGTTGGATTGAGCCTGCGCGGCCTGAGCCGCCTGGTCATCCTGAGCGTCAGCATCTTTAGCCGAGTCTTTCTTAGCTTTTGCTCGACCGCGACCAATAAACACGATGGCTGCCACGGCAAGCAGCGCAGCGGCTACGCCACCAACGAGCATCCAGTCGATTGAACCTGGCAGCGGAGCCTTGGCCTTGGCGCTGATGTCTAGGCGCTCACCCATGGTGCCCTCCCAAACGATGGTGTTGCCGTCGATCTCACCGGTGGTTTCTTCGATGGTGCCAGGCAGCGTGATTGCGACGCGAATCGAGGTGCCTTCGAAAAGGGCTGAGGTGAATGGGTTTTCCATCGCCTCTTTGACGCTTGCAGGGTCGCCGCCGGTCATGTCGAGAAGGCCGCTGACCAGAAGGTAGTCGCCGTCACGCACAATGCTCAGCTGCGACGAGTCGTTTGAGGTTGCGAAGTTCTCTAGAGGAACAGCCTCTAGTTTGTAGGTGCTGCCGACAAACTGGCCGTCGTCAAACGGGGTTACCTCGGCATTAACGTCTGAGCCGAACAGGTTGTCGGTCTTTGGCACGCTGGTGTCTCCGCCATTTTCTTGACCCATTTCGGCCAGAGACTTGCTGATAGCAAAGGTGACATCGCCCGAAACGGTGTCTTGGCTCGAGACCTCTAGGTTCATGTCGAGCTTCATGCAGCCCGCGGTTAGCACGAGCACTAGCATGGCGAGCATGACTGCGCCGATTTTGCGATTTTGGTTCATTTGATTCCCCCGTTATTTGAGTGATTGATTGGTTGGTTTAGCGCTCCGCAGCGCCGTCATCGTCGATGTCACCGTGTTGTTCGCCAACCTCGTCGGCGTCTTCGGTTTCGATCACGTCTTCTAGTTCGGCAACAGTTGTGCCGGTTTCGCCGTCGGTTGCTTCACCCTCTTCTGGGTAAAGATCGGCCCACTTGTCTTCATAGTCAGGTTCGTCGTTTGAACTGGTTTTCAGTTCGCGCTCAAGCGCGGTTAGGTCAACCGAAGGGCTGAAGTACTTGAGTTCGCGAGCAACCTTGGTGTGCTTCGCTTTTTGACGGCCACGCCCCATGGCGAGCCCCCTTACAATGTTCGACTCGAAAGCGTGAACCGTGCGTCACGCCAAAAACCTGCCGCTAGTTTATCAGCGGCGTGCACCAAAGTGCGACCAGATAGACGGCTGTGGAAGGAAGCCCAAACTGCAGCACCGTATTCAGCAGTCCCTGCATCAGGCGACCCTTGCGCCAGTAGTTCACCGTCTGACCAACATAGGCGCTGAAGGTCGAAAGCCCGCCTGCAAAGCCGGCAATGAGTGCCACCGAGGTGAACTGACCGTCGCCGACCTCGAGCAGCACCCAGGCGCCGACTGCCGAGGCCAGAGTGTTTGCGAACAGAATTCCGTACGGAAGCTTGCCCTCCCAGCGCCCCAACAGCACGCGGATGACCGAGCCAACGCCGCCCGCCAAAGCAATCGCAAGCACTACCCAAATGTCGATGCTCATGCTCTCGCCTGCTTAATGCGGCGCCCAACGGCATCGCCCATCCAATAGGCGAGCAGACCGAAGGCGATGGTGAGAGCGATGTATTCGGCCGCGACATCGGGGCTCAGTTTGCCGAGCACCGCAATGATGGCCACACCGCTCAAGGTGGTGAAACCGCCAGCAAAACCCGAACCCAAGAACGCCTGACGCTCGGGTGAGGCGAGCGCTGGCACAGTCATCGAAAGCGCGAGGATGAACGCCCCGACCACATTCGCAATGAAAATCTCGAGCGGGTCACTGCCGAAATCTGTGATGAATCCGCGACTGACCGCGCCGAGAGCGCCACCTAAAAATGTGAGACCGAGAAGCTTGAACTGCATTTGCGCGGTTACTCCTTAGCGCCCGACTTTTCGCTGGTTTTGACACGGCCGCCAACACTCGAGATGTTGAAGGTCGAGATCAGACCCAGTAGCAAAAACGCGGCTGCGGCCCAGGCCGAAGACTTTGCACCATCGGTGAAGGCCTCGCCAGCATCCGCGGTGATTTGCTTGGCAACTGCAGGCGAAAGTGGTGCGCCAGTTGCCGGCGACTGCAAGATGGCAGGCAGCGACGGAATCACTCCACCGGCCGAGTCGACGACTAGCTCAACAATCGTGGTCGACTGCTCAGCGCTAAGGCCCTGGTCGGCAATGCGCGTCTCAAGGCTCGACTGAACACCGGTGAACAGCATGGTGCCGAGCACGGCGATACCAAGTGCCGAACCAACCTGGCGAACGGTTGACTGTGAACCTGAGGCCTGGCCGATTTTGTCCATGGTCACATCGACCATGATCACGCCGGTGAGCTGAGCCGTTGCCATGCCAACACCGATTCCGTAGATAAACAGGAATGGAGCGATCGACCACATGCCGACCTCGGTCGAGGCAAACAATGCGATGCCGATTGCGCCGACGAGTTCAAGTGCGACACCAGACTGAACCATAACCTTTGGCGAAACCTTGCCACTCAGACCACCGGTAACGCCCGATGCCAAGAAGGCACCGCCCGCCAGCCAGAGAAGAACTAGGCCAGATTCGATTGGGGTGAGCAACAGAACGTTCTGCAGCCAAAGTGGAATCGCGAACAGAATGCCGAACTCACCCATCGAGATGATTAGGGCCGCGATCGAACCGTTTCTAAACGAACCAACCTTGAATAGGTCGAGATCTAGCAGAACGGCCTTGTTGGCCTTGGCGCGTGCGCGCTCCCAGAGAACAAACAAGATGAAGCCAATGACAGAAATGACTAGCGAAACCGGAATGATCGAGATGCCGTCAGTCGGCCAGGCAAAGTCACCGATTGCGAATTGGTTCTTGGTCGAGGCATCCCACCAGCCATAGACGCGGCCTTCGATCAGACCGAAGACGAGGGTTGCGAACATGACCACCGAGAGAAGCGCGCCAACAACGTCGACCCCAGGCACACGCTGCTCTTGCTTCGACTCCTTTGCCCACCACCACAGGCCGGCCATCACAATCAGGCCGAGCGGCAAGTTGATGTTGAAGGCTAGGCGCCAACCGTCGGCACCAAAGTCGGTTGCTAGCCAGCCACCGAGAACCGGGCCAACGGCCACCATTCCACCGATGGTTGCGCCCCACACTGCAAATGCAATACCGCGTTCTTTGCCCTGAAACGATGCGTTGACCAACGAGAGAGTGGTCGGTAGAACCATCGAGCCACCGAAGCCCTGAAGAACACGGGCCAGAATCATCGAGGATGCGTCTTCAGAAAGACCGGCCCAGACCGAGGCAGCCACGAAGATAGCGATACCGATCAGCAGCAGGCGCTTGCGACCAAAGCGGTCGGCGATCGAACCCCACACCAAAAGCAGGGCGGCGAAGACGAGAACATAAGACTCTTGAACCCATTGAACTTCGGTCGAGTCGAGCTTTAGCGCATTGATAACGCTCGGAAAGATGGTGTTGACGATCGTTCCGTCAATGATGACCAGCGAGATTGCTGCCGAGATAAATACCAGGGCAATCCAACGGCTGCGTTCTTTTGTCATTTACTTCTCTTCTATAGGTGTTGCCTGAGATTACGTGGTGGCGAGAATGGCGCTGGCCGCGAGGGCCAAGACAATTCCTACTTGCTGGGTTCTCGCGATCTTCTCTTTCAAGATCACTCGAGCCAAAATAATGGTGCCCAGCGGGTAGAGCGCAGTTAACACACTAACGACAGTGAGTGAACCGATGCGCGAGGCGAGCAAAAAGAATACGTTGGCCGAAGAGTCGAAAATACCTGCGGCGATGACCGCAAGCCAAAGGCGTTGCATTCCTTGGGTCGAAGTGGATGCTCGCACCCGGCCGCGCTCGCGAATGAGAACCGCGACCAAAAACAGCCCGAGCAGACTCGCGCTCACTGCGCGAAGCATGATCACGGGGGTCAGGCCTGAATTCTCTGGAGCCTGGTCTAGGCAAATGAGCACAGCACCGATGCCGGCACCCGCGGCCAGGCCGAGCAAGAGCGCCTGTGGGGTCGGCATGCGCACATCTGCACCGGGCACAAAGCCAACCAGAACCACCGCGATAAGAAGTAGTGCGAGAGCGAGGTAGCCCCACGGGCTAAAGGTGTCGCCGAGGTAGAGGCCGAA
>JACCDM010065833.1_pt1 | contig 16958 bp, 9 predicted proteins | sample 7445851 | NCBI WGS metagenome assembly JACCDM01 (sample SAMN15323438, study PRJNA562643) | freshwater metagenome | isolation source: river surface water | place: USA:Blue River Watershed | collected 2017-08-16
TCAGATTACCATTTTCGAACCCGGTTTAGAGATATTGTTTAAGCGCAATTTGAAAGAGGGTAGACTAACGTTTACCAACAATTTGGAGGAGGCGATTAAGGACAGTTTGGTAATATTTTTGGCGTTGCCCACTCCTCCAGGCGAAGGAGGAGCTGCAGATCTGAAGTACGTTTTAGGCGTAGCGGATCATTTGGGCAAAATCATGACGGATTACAAGGTGATTGTAGATAAGAGTACAGTGCCTGTGGGAACAGCGGATAAGGTTCATGCGGCGATTGCTGCTAATTACAAGGGTGAGTTTGACGTGGTGAGCAATCCCGAGTTTTTGCGGGAAGGCGTTGCTGTGGATGATTTTATGAAACCGGATCGTGTGGTGATTGGAGCGTCTTCGGCGCGTGCCTTTGAAGTGATGGACGAATTATACGCGCCCTACGTTAGACAAGGTAATCCTGTGATGCATATGGATACACGGAGTGCGGAACTTACCAAGTATGCCGCGAACAGCTTCTTAGCTACCAAGATTTCATTTATGAACGAAATTGCTCGTTTGTGCGAATTGTTGGGTGCCGATGTAGACATGGTTCGCAAAGGTGTAGGTTCTGACGATAGAATTGGAAAGCGCTTTTTATTCCCAGGAATAGGCTACGGTGGAAGTTGTTTCCCCAAAGATGTTCAGGCTTTGGTACATAGTGCTTCTGAGGTGAATTACGATTTCAAAATTTTGAAGGCGGTAGAGGCGGTAAATTATGATCAGAAAAAGATTATGATGCCCAAAATTGATGCTCGTTTTCCTTCGGTATCTGGTAAGACAGTGGCTATGTGGGGGTTAGCATTTAAACCCAATACAGACGATATCCGTGAAGCGCCGGCATTGGAGTTGATAGACGAATTATTAAAACGAGGAGCTAAAGTACGGGCTTTTGATCCTGAAGCCATGCCCAATGTTCAGCGGTTATTAGGGGATTCCATTGTATTTGCCGATTCAATGTATCATGCCTTGGAAGGGTCAGACTTCTTAATTGTTGCTACGGAATGGCCCGAATTTAGAACTCCGGATTTCGGTAAAATTGAAACATTGTTATCGGAAAAGGTTATTTTCGACGGTCGGAATGTGTTTGATTTAGAGACCATGGAGAAAAAGGGATTTGAATACTACAGCATAGGCCGAAAAGATATTAAATAATGAAAAAAGAACGCGTATTAATTACCGGTGCAGCCGGTTTTTTAGGAAGTCATCTTAGCGAACGATTTATAAAGGAAGGTTTCCATGTAATTGGTATGGATAACCTAATAACTGGTGATTTGCGTAATATCGAACACCTGTTTGGAAAAGAGGATTTTGAGTTTCACCACCACGATGTAAGCAAGTTTGTTCATGTGCCGGGTGAATTAAAGTATATCCTTCATTTTGCTTCACCGGCTAGCCCTATCGATTATTTGAAAATTCCTATTCAAACATTGAAAGTGGGATCTTTAGGTACCCATAATTTGTTGGGTTTAGCGATGGCCAAGAAAGCTAGAATTTTAGTAGCAAGTACTTCTGAAGTATACGGAGATCCTACGGTACACCCTCAAACCGAAGACTATTGGGGGAATGTAAACCCGGTAGGTCCGCGTGGCGTATACGATGAAGCTAAGCGCTTCCAGGAAGCAATGACGATGGCTTACCATACTTACCATGGATTAGAGACCAGAATTGTGAGGATTTTTAATACGTATGGTCCTCGTATGCGATTGAATGATGGTAGAGTATTGCCGGCATTTATGGGTCAAGCCTTGCGCGGTGAAGATCTTACTGTATTTGGGGACGGATCTCAAACCCGGAGTTTCTGTTTTGTAGATGATTTGGTGGAGGGTATTTATCGTTTATTGTTGAGCGACTGCCCTGATCCAGTAAACATCGGTAATCCCAATGAAATAACAATTGGCCAGTTTGCGGAAGAAATTATTAAACTTACAGGTACGGATCAAAAAGTAATTTATAAGCCGTTGCCAACAGACGATCCAAAGCAACGTCAACCTAACATTGACAAAGCAAGAGCTGTATTGGGTTGGGAGCCAAAAGTAGACCGCAGTGAGGGACTTCGCATTACCTGGGAATACTTCAAATCCTTACCTACTGAAAGACTTTACGAAGAAGCGCACCACCGCGATTTCGTGAAATAAACTGTTAACTCAACTTATTAGCGAGTTGGCCGCAGGCGGCATCGATATCTTTGCCTCGGGATCTGCGAACGTTTACAATTAATTTGCGTGCTTCCAGTCCGCGAGCGAATGAATCCAATCTTCCGGTTGGTTGAAAATCTGCCAGGGAAATGGGGTTGTATTCAATCAGGTTAATTTTTGATGGAAACTTTCTTGCGAAATTGGCTAAATCAATTTCTTCTTGAACACCATCATTAACACCTTCAATTACTGTATACTCAAGGGTAGGTCTCACCCCGGTTTTTTCGTACCAATAACTTAACGATTCTGCCAACATTTCCAATGTATTGGATTCGTTGATGGGCATGATTGCCGAGCGTTTAGCATTGTTGGCTGCATGTAAACTCAGGGCTAGATGGGTTCTACATCCGTCGTCTGCTAATTTTTGAATCATTTTAGCGATGCCTGCTGTAGAAATTGTAATCCTAGACGGACTCATTGCCCAACCGTCTGGGCTAGTTAACAAGTGAACGCTGCGCATCACTGCTGCGTAGTTAAGCAGTGGCTCGCCCATTCCCATGTATACGATGTTATCTAAGCGTTTTCCGTAGTTTTCTTCGGCTAAATTATTGATTAATCGAACCTGATCTACGATTTCGGCTGCAGTTAAATTCCGTTCTCTCTTCAAATAACCGGTAGCACAAAATTTGCAATCCAAGGAGCATCCCACCTGCGAACTCACGCAAGCTGTGGTGCGCGATGATGTTGGAATGAGTACTCCTTCAATTTTAAACCCATCGTGCAATTGGAAAGCAATTTTTATAGTGCCATCAGAAGATTTTTGAGCGGTATGGATGGTGGTAATGGCAAAGGAGAAATTCTCTTTAAGTTTATCACGCAGAGGTTTCGATAAATTGGTCATTGCGTCAAAATCAGTGGCGCCTTTCTGCCATAACCATTGATAAATTTGTTTGGCGCGAAATGAGGGCTCACCCCATTCTTTAAGTGCATCGGTTATCTGAGTAAGGTCTAAATCCCGAATGTCTTTCATTGTAATTGGTGTTTTTCTGTAGGGCGTGGGCGTGATTCAATGAAATCAGAGAACTCCGATAAACGAAGAAAATTCTATTTTTTTCTAAAGAACAAACTGATAGGAATGCCTGAAAATGGGAACGATTCTCTCAATTTATTTTCAAGAAATCTTGAATAACTATCTGCTACGTACTGAGGTAAATTGCAGAATAATGCGAAAGCAATTCTCTTGGAAGGTAATTGGGTTACGAATTTGATTCTCACAAACTTACCTTTTTTACTTGGTGGGGGATAGGCTTCTATAATCGGTAATAAGAAATCGTTTAACTTATGGGTAGGAATTCTATAGGTTAGATTTTCGTACACCTGCATAATGGTTTCCATTGCTTGGAAAATCCGCTGTTTGTTTAGTGCTGAAATATAAAGAATAGGCACATCTACAAACGGTGAAATGCTTTCCTTGATAACTTTGGAATATTCAATGTGTGTATTGGTGTCTTTTTCTACCAAATCCCACTTATTCACAAGAATAATGATCCCTTTACCCTGTCTCTGTGCCATCCAGAACAAGTTCAAATCTTGCGACTCAAGACCCTGTGTAGCATCAATTACAAGTACTACAATATCGGCATTTTCCAAGGCTCTTAAGCTTCGCATCACCGAATAAAATTCTATGTTTTCGTGAACTTTGCTCTTTTTACGGATTCCGGCAGTGTCGATTAGTACAAATTCTTTTCCGAAAGCATTGTAATGAGTATCGATGCTATCTCGGGTAGTTCCTGCAATTTCGGTAACTATGTTTCTATCTTTTCCTAGAAGTGCATTGATTAAAGAGCTTTTGCCCACGTTAGGTCTTCCAACAATAGCAATTCTTGGTAAATTGGCCAATGTATCTTCCTCGGTATTGGGAGCTTCTTCTTTTAAGAACTCTACAACCTCGTCCAATAATTCACCCGTACCTCCTCCGTTAGTTGCAGAAATTTCATGGTAATGATCAAATCCTAAGGCATAAAATACCGAAGTCTCCATTCGAAGTCTGTCGTTATCTACTTTGTTCACGCAAAGCACTACCGGTTTTTTACTCTTTCGTAGAATTTGAGCAAACTCTTCGTCCATGGGATTGACATCGCTTTGCACATCCACCATAAAGATTAAAACAGAGGCTTCGTCAATGGCAATATGAACTTGATCTCGAATAGCGGATTCAAATACATCCGAACTTTCGGGTACAAAACCACCGGTATCAATAACGGTGAAGTCGATCCCATTCCAATCAGACATTCCATAATGTCTATCTCGGGTTACCCCGCTGTAGTCATCCACTATGGCTTTAAATTCCCCGGTTAAACGATTAAACAAGGTACTTTTACCCACATTAGGCCTACCCACGATGGCAACAATTCTACTCATAACAAATTTGAACTTGCAAAGATACGGCTATATCGGCAGATTTAGTGGGTTTAAACGAATATAAACGATTAGAAACGTGTATAAACGACTAATTTCAACGGGTTTTAGCGATTTTGTAGTAAGTTTGAATTATGGAATTAGCACTCATTGCGGCGGTAGGGAAAAATCGTGAACTAGGAGCAGGCAACGAATTGCTGTGGCATTTACCCAAGGATTTTTCGTGGTTTATCAAACATACCAAAAATAAGCCGGTAATCATGGGTAGAAAAACCATGGAAAGCCTTGGAAAACCGTTGAAAAATCGATTAAATATCGTTTTAACGAGATCATCGGACGTTATGGAAGGGTTTGAAAAGGTAAATTCCTGGGAGGAGGCATTGGAAGTTGCAAAAACATGGCTACAGAACCGAGAAAAGTTGGAAATTCCTAATGCTGCCGAAGGGTATTCAGTAAATTCTGAAGAGATTATGATTATTGGAGGGGGTGAGATTTATAACCAAGCTATTGAGAGAGTTGAAAGGATGTACATAACGGAAGTAGATGCAGAATTTCCGAATGCGGATACGTACTTCCCCGAAATTTCAAATTCATGGAAGCCGGTTTATTCAGAAGCAGTATCGACCGATGAAAAACACGCATTTGATTTTCGATTTGTAGTCTTTGAACGCGGTTCTAATATTTAGGTACTACCTTTGTTGTTGTAACAATATTCTAACTAATGAAAGTCGCAGTATTTGCCAAATCCGTTCGAGACCCCAAACATCAGGAGGGCTTTGAGCGTCTGTTGATGGTATTGCGAGATCGTGGACACGAGATTTATGTGCCACCGGTGCTGGAAGATCATTTGAGAATCACCATATCTAGCGATATAAAAATTCAGGTATTCGACTATTTTGACAAAAATAAAGAGGTTGTAGACGTAATGATTTGTGTGGGAGGAGACGGAACTATTTTGGATACGTTACATCTCATCCGAGACTCCAATATTCCTGTTTTAGCCCTCAATACCGGTAGATTAGGATTCCTAGCCGATGTTCAAGTGGATTTATTGGAATCGGCCATTGAGGACATAGAAAAAGGGAACTTCACTTTGGAATCCCGCAGTTTACTGCATTTAGAGTCGTCTATTTCCATGTTTGATTATAATTTCGCATTGAACGACTTTGTTATTCACAAGAAAGAGACGTCCAGTATGATCGTGGTTCACGCCTATTTGAATGGAGAGTTTTTGAATAGTTATTGGAGTGATGGATTGATTATTTCAACCCCAACCGGCAGTACAGGGTATTCTTTGAGTTGTGGTGGACCGATAATTTTCCCCAAGAGCGACAGTTTTGTTATCACACCCATAGCCCCTCACAACTTAAATGTTAGACCGGTTGTTGTTCCCGATGATGTGGTGATAAGTTTTGAAATTGAGGGGAGAGCCAGTAGCTATTTGGCCAGCATGGATGCGCGATCGCATTCTATTTCGGGGGAAGTGAACATGGCTGTTCGTAAAGCGGATCACAAATTGCAATTGATGCGATTGTCAAATATTCATTTTTTAGATACACTGAGAAGCAAATTACATTGGGGTTTTGATCGCAGAAATTGATGCTTAAGAAGCGTGTAATCGGAATATTGTTTTTGGGGTATTTTCTAAATCTTGGGATTTCCCAGGTGCCTAAAATTGGTAGCGATTCTACTTTGGATATCGCCAATTGGAACATTGAATGGTTTGGCGATAGTTTAAATGGACCAAGTAACGAAAACACGCAGTTAACCAATGCGGTTAAAGTGATTAAATCCATGGATATGGATATTTGGGGATTGTGTGAAATTAGCAATTCTGGGTATTGGCAAAAATTGCAAAATGAATTAGGGGATTACGGCGCGGTGATAACAAATTATGCTCAAACACAAAAAACAGCATTGCTGTATCGAAAATCGCAGTTTAAACTGATTTACAGTAAGTCGATATTACTTGCTTATGAATTTGAGTTTGCTTCGGGAAGATTTCCGTTGGAAGTAGCGTTAGAATGGGATAGAAATGGACAAAAAGACACCTTGTATTGCTGGGTAATCCATTTAAAAGCGAATACTGGATCCACAACGGAAAAGCAAAGTGCTTATAATCGCAGGCAATTAGCCGCGGAGGCATTAAAAAAATATATTGATGCCAGAAAAAGTTGGAAGGGCGTGGTATTGGGCGATTGGAATGATGATTTAGATATCAGTATTTTTTCTTCTAAAGAAACACCATTTTTAGGTTGGCGAAACGATACGAATTATATTTTTCCTAGTTACCGTTTATCTCAAAATAGAGTAAAAAGTACAGCAAGTTATTCGGAAATGATTGATCATCAATGCTTAACACCTAGATTGAAATGGCACTGGGATAGAAAAAGCAGTGGTGTAATGAATGGAGATGCTTACATTGGCAGTTATCGATTTAATACCAGCGATCACTATCCAGTTTGGTCTATACTTTCAACGCGCAGTAGTGAACCGAAATCAGGATTTGGAAATGTGTACGAATTGGGAGATTTACCCTTCGTAAATTGGTATATTTCCGATGGCCGAGTTTTTTGTACCGCTACTGATATTGCGGCGACTACAGAAGTAAATAATACCGTAGAATTGGTTGATATCAGCGGTAAGCGGCACGGAGATTTCAAACACGGAGATTTCTTGAATTTGCCTTCCGGAATTTATCTGTTGGTATGGGAGAAAGAGGGTGTCTTGTGCCGGAAGAAGGTATTTTTATAAGGGATTTGTGTAGGTTTTGATAGAAAGTGTTAGTTTTACACTTTCGGTTATGAATAGGGTATTTCTTTTCGTTTTGTGGTTGTCTATATCGGCAAATGTATTTGCTCAAAAATCTAATTCGGATAAACAACAGTCGACATCCTCTCCGCTTACTGCAAATGATAATTTCGTAGACGTAGGGTATTCTTGGCAAGTGAATAGTATGATTACGTTACAGCCAGATTCTACTTGGGTTTGGGTGACGGATTTTGTGCCTAATATGAGTCGTTTGGACAGCATTACATGCAGCCCAGGATTGGTTATTGACATTAAAAATAGGGCTTGGGGAGTTTCGAATGGATATTGGGTTGCTGGCATCGGATCTCGATCATGGTCGAATAAATATGTCAGTAAAACCGAATCTTTTGGCAGCATTGATTCCGTTTTAGTGAGGGCTGTATCGGGCAATCCAAACACCTTGCAATGGTTACGATTTTGGCAGCAAGGTGAGTACACGATAGTGCCTGTGCGGATATCAGAAAAGGTGCAGCGAACGTTTGTATTTATGGGTGATAAAACGCAAAAAGTACAAGTGAAAGGATCGTTTACGGCATGGCGAGCGGTGGATTTGACCTACGTAAATCAAAACGTAAAATATCCCTCTGAAAATGGAAGCATGAAGAATCTCGGACTTCCCGTTTGGAAAACATCGTTGTGGGTAGGACCGGGAACGCACCAATATGTGTTTATTGTAAATGGCAAGGAAATTAGAGATCCGATGAATTCCGATTCAATTTCCAATGGTATGGGAGGATTTAACTCGGTTTTTACCCATTCAACGCGATCATACTTTGCTTATCCTCAATCGATTAAGCAAGAAAAAACAGGGGTAAGCCTCACAGGTGGTAAAACGATTAATCCACCTTTGGACGCTTCTAAAAATCCTGATACATCAAATAAAAAATCTAAAAGAAACTCTAAGGCCACAAAGCGGTCTAAAGCCGCTTCAAGTGCTACGGTATCGAATGAAAAAGCGGGTAATACGATTATCGAAGTGGCGGTGGAGGCACCGTATCGTTTGCCAAAGGAGGGCGATAAAACGAGTGTTGGTTCGGCATTTAATTGTGGGGATGTCTCGTTCCGAATACTGGCCTTATGGAATAACATAGAATTGGAGAATATTGCAGTATCAGAAACAGAAGATGGGGGAACGTGGATTATTTCAATTCCGATAGATCCGAGATTGGCGGGAAGATTTTGGGATAGCAGTTTATTAACAGGAGTAAATCAATCGTATATCCGCGTATGGGTAGGCAGCAATAAAGGAATTAGCAATGATGTATTGATTCCAATGCAAAATGGTTTGCCAGTAATAAAATCGAAAGATTTAATACAGGAAGACCCTCATAGGAAGATCATATACAATCCCATGATTGATCGGTTTGTGAATGGAAATTTGAGTAACGATAAACCGCTTTTAAGACCCGATGTGGATTACAAGGTGGATTTTTATGGCGGCGATGTTGCCGGAATAACCAAGAAAATTGAGGAGGGTTATTTTAACCTTTTAGGAATAAATACTTTGTGGATTAGTCCAGTAGTGAAGAATCCGGCCGGGCCTTACGGACAATGGAAGAATCCGGCCACTAAATTTTCGGGGTATCACGGATATTGGCCCATATCGTTGCGAGAGACAGATGAGCGATTTTGTACTTCGGATGAACTGAAGAAGTTTATTCGAGTGGCACATTCTCACGGTATATCGGTATTATTGGATTATGTTGCACATCATATTCATGAGGAGCACCCATTGTATAAGCAGCGTCCCGATTGGTTTACCCCATTGATTTTGCCCGATGGAAGCAAAAATACGGAGCGTTGGGACGATTACCGATTAACCACTTGGTTTGATGATTTCATGCCAACATTCAATTACTTCAAGCCGGAGGTGGTGGACGCATTGACGGATTCTGCTTTGTGGTGGTTTAAGGAATTTGATGTAGACGGCTTTAGGCACGATGCAACGAAGCATATACCGGATGCTTTTTGGCGCACGCTAAGTTATAAGGTGAAACGCGATGTTCAACAGCCGCCCTACAGCAAGGGGAAATCACGGAGTTTGTACCAAATTGGGGAGACGTATGGCAGTGCTGAGTTAATTGGTAGTTATTTGGGTAGTGGTTTGCTGGATGCACAATTCGATTTTAATATGTACGATGCGGCGGTTGGTGCATTTAAGGGGAATGGAGGTATGATACAGTTGGCCAATACCCTACAGGATTCGCGGAAATGGTATGGTTCGCATCATACCATGGGTAATATATCTGGAAACCAAGATAAGCCCAGGATAATATCGATTTTGGATGGATCGATAAAAGAAGGGGAGGATAGCAAACAAGCAGGTTGGGATAGAAATATAAAAGTATCGGATCCAGGGGTTTACGATCGACTATCTACTTTATTTGCCTATAATTTTTCGATTCCCGGGATACCAGTAATTTATTATGGTGATGAAATAGGGATGCCGGGAGCCAACGATCCCGATTCTCGGAGAATGATGCGTTTTTCTTCGGGGTATCAAGGCAGTTTGGGTGATATGAGTATAGCAGAGGGATTGTTAAGGCAGGAAGTTAGCGAATTGGCGAAGTTTCGAAGCGAAAGTATGGCCTTGTTATATGGAGAATTAGAAACGCAAAGTTTGGGTGATTCCGTTTTGGTGATTCGACGGAGGTATTTTGGCGAGTCGGTTTGGACCGTAATCAACAACAGCAATTCATCGATTGAATTGAAAATTAACACTCAAACGGGGAAGGCCGAAATAATATCTACTGCTATTGGATCCTCCAAAGCCGATGGCAAGAAGGACAATTCACAAGTGAAGCTATATCAGGCAACCTCCAAGTTTGGTAAAATTGCTGCTTTCCGTGGAGGAATTATTAAAACGGGTGCGAATGAGCCAACAGCGGTGCTGCGAGTACCCCAGAAAAAGTACGAGATACTTAGCTTAAGCGCGCTCTAGTTCAAAAACGGAGATTTCGGGGTAGATACCCATTCTGCCGGGGTAACCCAAATAACCGAAACCGCGGTTTACATAAAGTTGTTGCTTGCCTTCACGGTATAAATCAATCCATTCCTTGTATACCATTTTCACGGGACTCCAACGGTAGAACTTGGTATCAATACCAAATTGCATTCCATGGGTGTGACCTGCAAACGTACAGTCTATATCGGGGAAACTCTTGATTACTTGTTTTTTCCAATGTGATGGATCGTGGCTTAACAATAGTTTTACAGAATCTTGAGGAACTCCCTTATAGGCCTTCGCTAAATCGCCATACTTTGGGAATCGAGCTTTATCGCTCCAGTTTTGGATACCTATGACACTCAATTTGGCTCCACCAATTTCAATCACGCGGTGTTCGTCCATTAAAATGTCCCAACCCATTTGTTTATGGTATCCTATTAAATCTTGTAGGTTTTGTTTTTTTGCTTCAGCCGATGGCCATCCTACGTAGTCGCCGTAATCGTGATTCCCTAAGGTAGAAAACACACCCAACGGTGCACTGATTTTTGAAAAAACATCCAACCATGGAACTAATTCGCTGGAACGATCGTTCACAATATCCCCGGTAAAAAAGACCATATCCGGCTTCTGATCGTTAATCATTTGAACCCCTCGTTCTACAGCTTCTCTATCCCAGAAACTACCGGAGTGAATATCGGAAATTTGAACGATACGTAAGCCCTTTAATGCATCGGGTAAGTTGTTGATTTTTAATTTAACTCGGTGAACGGTGTAATTGTGAGCCCCTTTGAATATTCCCCAAATGGATGTTCCCAAAAATGCAACACCAATTCCCAAACCAGTGAATTTCAAAAAGTTCAATCTCGACATTTCCCAGGGTCTGCTAGGGGTGCTTTCTATTTCGGTAAAGAAATACGCATACAACCATCGGAACAATCGGATTACATCATCGATGAGTAAGAAAACTACCCAAAATAATTTGGCAATGGTGATGGCGAATACGATACCCGAGATAGGTTTAATCAACCAAGCGGGAAGTTCAATGATTCCAGATCGGTAGACAAGGAAGAATAGAAACATGAATGCGGTAAAACCCCAATAGGTGTATTTTACAATGCTTCTGGTTTTGGGTTGCCAACCTCCGGATAACGACAAAATTGCGCTCCAAACGTAAAAATCAATGGCTAGGAAAAAAGTAGTGAAAAAAAGGAACTCGATTATTTGGTCTTTGAACATGGATGTGGGTACGAAAAATAAAGATGCGAATTTACAGCAAGTAACAAGTCAATGGGTTAATTGTTCGATAAATAGCAAGTTTTACCGACACGAATTCGTATAATTGAGGTTGTAAAAAAATAATCAAACGTGATGAAGCGAATTAATCCTATTTTATTGGGTCTATTTTGTTCAATTTCAGCTTTTTCAGGCGAACTATCAGCTACTTCAGAAAAGCGAGAAGGTGTTAGCATTCCTCCTGACACTTCGGTGGTGGTAGGAATGTCATGGAACGAATTAGCCAACCGAGCCATGGTTTCAATACCTAAGCGAAACTTAGGACCTGGTACTATGAGCGGTAGGGTTACGGCCATAGCGGTACCAAGGAAATCGCCATATCAGCAGTTGAATCGAAATACAATTTATGCGGGTACGGCAAGCGGTGGTATTTGGAAATCAACCAATGGTGGTATCTCTTGGAATCCAATTTTTGATGAAATGGATGTTCAGTCCATTGGTGCCTTGGCGGTAGATCCTAACAACGCCAGTGTAGTTTGGGCAGGCACAGGAGAGGGGAACCCAAGAAATTCACATAACAGCGGTAAAGGAATTTATAAGAGTTTGGATGGTGGTAAAACTTGGTTATGTATGGGGTTAGAGGAAACCCGTACGATTCATCGAATTATCGTAAATCCTCAGAATTCTAATCAAATCTTTGTTGCTGCAATGGGTTCGGTGTGGGGGGCGGATAATGCCAATACGCTTCCTAAGCAGAAACGAGGAGTATATCGGTCCGATGATGGTGGAAAAACTTGGAAGGTAATTTTGTATGTAAATGAAACCACGGGTTGCGGGGAATTGGTTATCGACCCACAAAATCCCAATAAACTATACGCTGCCATGTACGATTATTTGCGACAGCCATGGACCTTCAGAAGTGGCGGGCCTGGCAGTGGATTGTATATCACGCACAACGGAGGCGAGACATGGAAACGAGTTTCTGAGAAAGACGGTTTTCCGAAAGGCGAATTAGGTAGAATAGGGGTTGCGGTTACTGCATCCCAGCCCAACCGGGTATATGCCATTGTGGAGGCTAAGGAATCTGGATTTTATCGCAGTAATGACGGCGGATCAACATGGCAGAAAGTGAGTACCGATGCCAATGCGGGAAACAGACCGTTTTACTATCATGAAATTTATGCAGACCCCTATAACGAAAACCGGGTTTATTCTATTTGGAGTCAGATTTCAAAATCCGAAGATGCCGGAAAATCCTGGAGTATATTAGCGAATTGGGGGGCGATTCATCCGGATCATCATGCGTTTCTTATTCACCCAGATGACCCAACCTATATTATCAATGGTAACGATGGCGGGTTGAATATTTCTTATGATGGCGGTTATTCTTGGCGATTTGCTGAGAATATTCCAGTGGGACAATTTTATCATATCGACGTAGATAACGAAATTCCCTATAATATTTATGGGGGGTTGCAGGATAACGGTAGTTGGGTAGGTCCAGGCTATCATTGGAAAGGTGGCGGAATTACCAATTGGGAATGGCAAGAAGTATTGTTTGGCGATGGCTTTGATGTGGCTCCAGTTCCCGGAAAACCAGGGGAAGGCTATGCTATGTGGCAGGGAGGAAATGTATCGAGGTTTAATACCAAAACCCATGAAAATACTCCGATAAAGCCTGTACATCCCGAGGGAATACATCTTCGTTTTAACTGGAATGCAGCCATGTTGGTGGATCCAAATAATCCAAAAGGACTGTATTTTGGGAGTCAATATTTGCATTATAGCCCCGATCAAGGAAACAGTTGGAAGATTTTATCGGGCGATTTAACTACCAACAATCCAGCTAAATTGCAACAGGCAAAAAGTGGTGGATTAACGGTGGACGCAACCGGTGCCGAGGCTCATTGTACCATCCTTGCTATTGGTACGGCGGCGAATGACAATGGGGTAATTTGGGTTGGTACGGACGATGGCAATATTCAATTAACGCGGGATGGTGGTAAAACGTGGTCTAATGTTGCATTGAATATCAAAGGATTACCATCTGCTGCTTGGGTTCCTTACCTATGGGTAAACCCCAATGCTAAGGGAGAATGTTGGGTAGTTGTAAACAATTACCGACAAAATGATTGGGGTACTTATGTGTACAAAACAATGGATTACGGAAAGACTTGGAAATGGATGACAAACAACAATGAAGAATTATCCAATGGCAAATCCAAGGTGTATACAATGGGTAACGTGAGAAACGAGGCCAGTGAGAATTCTCAAGGGATGGGGTATGCTTGGTGTGTGTTGCCGGCCAAAAACAACTTGGTATTTATGGGTACCGATAGGGGTTTGTTTGTGAGTTTTAATGGGGGAAATAGTTGGCGGAAGTTTAAAGAATTTCCTTCGGTTCCTGTTTCGGATATGAAGATACAGCCTAGAGAAAATGATTTAATCGTAGGAACATTTGGAAGAGGAGTGTGGGTGTTGGATGATATTACTGTGTTAGAATCTATTGCAGCTATGGAACGAGCCTCTATGGATGAGGACATTTTAAAGAACCGTCAATTTGCGGGTAAAACGGTAAAAATTGTTTCCACCCAACCTGGATATTTGGCTAGAATTATGCAAAATTCGGGGGCACATTTTGGGGCAGGAACGCAGTTTGAGGCGCCGAATAAGAGTACTGGGGTACAATTGAATCTTGTATTTTTTGGCAAGAAGGGAAAAACGGATTGGGAAAAGACTAAAATCAAGGGGTTGGTGTATGATCAAAATTCTACGTCTCCCGAGTATAATAAGTTGATTCGGACCCATCGATTTAGTTTTGACAGTAGTGGAATTTATCGGTTACCATGGAGAATGATCCGTGATGGGTACCGTTTTCCGGCGCACGGAGAGGTGAAGGAAGATGGAGATTTGCCTTGGGGTGATGCCGTTGCACCGGGTAAATACAAGTTGGTTCTGGCTACCGATGACAAGCAGGCAAAGCGACTTGATTCAGCGATTGTTACGGTAAAGGCTACGGGGCAATATGTATTTTCTGAAAGCGATTATTGGCAAAAACGGAGATGGGATGATACGCTGGCCGTATCGGTTGGAAGAGCAAACAAGGCTTTTGAAGCTTTGAAGGAGGCCGAAAAGATGATTGCTAAAGTTACCAGTGCAAATTATACCAACGATAGTATAAACGCGGAGTTAAAGAAGTTGCAACAGCCTTTGTTGGATTCTATCTCTACCCTTAAGTTGTTATATATGTTGCCCGAAGGTTACCGCTTTTATGAGGATGCAACCATTCGTTTAAATGATCACTTGGGAGCGGCTGCCGGATTATTGGGTGGAAATGATGCGGTTACGGAGAATGTGATTTTATCCATCCGGAATGCACAGAGACAAACCGATAAAGTATTGGCAAGGGTAAATACGTTTTTTGCTAAACAGTATTCGCCGTTTGTGAATTTAGCCAATAGCAAGCAAAAGGATTTAAAACAAATACAATTACCGAGTGCGTTTTAAATAAAAACGAAGAAGCCATCTTGTTCAAATTATCAAGATGGCTTCTTATAAATTATTGGCTTCTATGTTGGCAAATACAAAGTGAACTATTGCCTATAGTTTATTTATGCCATGAAACTTTTTGCTTTTTCTACAAATCGCTCTAAGGCTTCTCCTTGTAACTGACCGCGTTGCAACATAGCCAAATCCATGTAGTATTGGATCAGTTGTTTCTGATCGTCAGCCGATGCATTCAACGCCTTATTTGCTAAACTGTGATTGGCGTTAATAACCATACTTTGCTTTTTCAAACCCAAATCACCCATAGGGAATCCTTGTCCCATTTTCGCCATATCGTCCATTCGGCGTTCCCACTCGCTTCGGTGGATGGAAATGAAATCATCGCTGGGCGACAAGGCCTCTAATTTCACGTCAAAAGCTAACTCATTCACGATTCCTTTTACGGATTCTTCCAAAGATTTACGTTGATCTTCGGTTAAAATATGTTCTATGGTTACTTCTTTTTCAATCAATTGGTCGATGGGTCCACCATCCACACAACGGAATTTAACCTTCTCGAATTTCGATTCAGCCCAACCTGCAAAATGGGTATCTAAAGGACCATTTAACACAATTACTTCGTACCCTTTTTCTTTTGCCGCTTTGATATATAAATGTTGGATAGAGGTATCCGTAGTGTAAAGAATTACCGTTTCACCGTTTTTATCTTGTTGATTAATTTTCGCATGATCGATCCACTCCTGAATGGTATGTAATTTATCATCGGTGGTTTTTACCAAGCAAATGTCTTTGGTTCTTTCAGCAAATTTCTCGTCAGCCACCATTCCGTATTTCACAAACAGGTCTAAATATTCCCATTTAGATTGGAAATCATCTCGGTTATCTTTGAAAAGTTCGTTGAGTTTATCGCTTACTTTCTTTGAGATATGCTGAGTGATTTTTTTCACGTTTGAATCGCTTTGCAAGGCACTACGACTCACGTTTAACGGGATATCTGGAGAATCTATAACTCCTTTTAATAATACCAAGTATTCTGGAAGTACGTCTTTAACATCTTCTGTAACAAATACTTGGTTGCAGTATAATTGTACTCGGTTGTTTCGGTTATCAATGGCTTCGTTTACCTTAGGGAAGTATAAAACACCGGTTAGATTGAATGGGTAATCGGTGTTTAGGTGAATATGAAACAACGGTGCTTCTTGCATTGGATACAATTCTTCGAAGAATGTTTTGTAATCTTCTGGTTGAAGATCCGCTGGTTTTTTGGTCCAAACAGGTTGAGTATTATTGATAGATTCACCGTCAAATTCTACGGGGATGGGCATGAACCTACAGTATTTGCGCAATAGTTCACGAATTTTCCATTTGCTTCCGTAGGTTTCAGCATCCTCATCGGTAAGGTATAAAATTACATCTGTACCGCGTTTTTTACGCTTTCCTTTACCGATGTTGTATTCGGTAGCCCCGTCGCAATCCCAATGCACCGCTTGGGTATCCTTTTGGTAGCTTTTGGTTTCGATGGCAACGCGTTTAGATACCATAAAAGCGGAATAAAACCCTAAACCAAAATGACCAATCATTTGCTCTGGGTCTTTATCTTTCCATTGTTCGGCGAACTCACGGGCACCTGAAAAGGCTAATTGGGTAATGTACTTTTCCACTTCTTCTTCGGTCATTCCGATACCAGAATCCGAAATAGTTAGTGTTTTTTCTTTTTCGTCCAGGGTGATGGTAATTTTGGCAGAGTCAATATCGTCTTCAAATTCACCAACTTTGGACAAGGTTTTCAATTTTTTGGTGGCGTCCACCGCATTACTTACCAATTCTCTAATAAAGATTTCTTGGTCTGTGTAAAGGAATTTCTTAATGATCGGGA
>JACCDM010686096.1_pt1 | contig 16924 bp, 14 predicted proteins | sample 7445851 | NCBI WGS metagenome assembly JACCDM01 (sample SAMN15323438, study PRJNA562643) | freshwater metagenome | isolation source: river surface water | place: USA:Blue River Watershed | collected 2017-08-16
CGACTCCAGTCTTACGACCGGAACCAAATTTACTGTTTTGTGAGTACTGCTTATATCTGTCCCGAAGGACTGGATGTCTTTTCTCAGTACCCACATTTATCGGTTGACTACTTTTTAAAGAAGGCTGCTTGTTTTTCAAAGATTTGAATCGCAATCAGCAGAGAAATGAGACTATGCCATACCTAAAAACACATGTCAACACCTTTGACTCACAAATTTAATAAATTATTGAAAATAATTTTTAATTTTCTAACTTGGAAATGTTTTTCCTAATTAAAAACAAGGTTTTATAAAGGCCTGAAGGCGTCTCGCACCTGTTTTGGCAGCGCTAACAATGGTTGCGCCAAGCCAGAGGCAAAAGGCCCCTTGACTCAAAAGCTCAAGGCAACCATAAAAAATGCCCGCAATTGCGGGCATTTTTGTATTTGAAAGCTTTTAAAGACTATTTATTTCCATCTAATCTGCGCTTATCCGCCTCAGATATCAAGTCAAATACTTTGGTGACTTGTTTAACCCCAGGAACCTCTCTGGCTATTGCAACGGCGCGATTTGCTTCAGACTCTGTGACGATGCCCATCAAATAAACCTTGCTGGCCTCGGTCACCACTTTCATTGAATTAGATGGAACGCCTTCTGTCGCCACAAAAACGCTCTTAATTCGAGTTGTTAAATACGTGTCATTGGCTCTTGCGCTGAGGCTGCTCAGAGGTGCGGCAACTAATTCGTTGAATACCTCTGTTACGTTCTTCATGTTTTTTACACTGGCCGCCACTTCCGCCTTCAATTGCTCGGTTCTTACCTCACCAGTTAACAACACTCTGCGATTGAACACGCTGACATTGACATGCAAATTGTCACCGTATTTTTTAATTAAAAAGCTTTCAGCCTCCAACTGGATACCTCTGTCGATTGCTTGGGTGCCAGGATTTCTTCGATCGGCAATCACCAGTGCGCCGCCCGCCATGCCGCCGGCAACCAATGGAAAACAACCGGTCAATGTCATGGCGCCGACGCCTGCCAACATGAGGCTGAGAGTTTGTCGTTTGGTTTGCTTATTCATATTTATTTTCCTAAAACTTAATCAAACATCAAGTGATCAACGCCATCACACAAACAATGCAATAACAATAAGTGAGTTTCTTGAATACGGGCGGTACGATCAGCGGGCACGCACAAGTGGACATCTGTAGCGCGCAATAATTTTCCTATCTTTCCGCCATCCTTGCCAGTAAAAGCAATGACTGACATGCCCTTAGCATGCGCTGCCTCAATAGCAGCTATCACGTTCGCAGAATTTCCAGATGTAGAAATTCCAAGCAACACGTCGCCTGATTGTCCAAGTGCTCTGACTTGTTTACTGAAAATTACTTCGTAGCTGTAATCATTTCCGATAGCCGTCATGATTGAGGAGTCTGTGGTCAATGCAATGGCTGGCAACTCCCTTCTTTCGCGCTCAAAACGCCCCACCAACTCAGCAGCAAAATGTTGCGCATCAGCGGCTGAGCCGCCATTGCCGCAAGCCAAAACTTTGTGGCCCTTTTGTAAAGCACTGACAAGCAAATGAATCGCTTGCACCACATCAGCAGACATCACTTCAGTGGCTTTTCTTTTAGTTTCAATGCTGTCTAAAAAGTGCCCCTTAACCCGAGCCTCTAAATTTTCATTCATATCTTTTTTCATGTCTTAATTATGCCTTGAAGCCCCAACTGCCAAAACATATATTACCGCCTTAACTTTCTTCATTGCCTTGGTTCTTCGTTTGATGCATTATCGTTTTATTCCATCTATCTAATCCAAAGAAAAACGCATGGATTTATTTAAATTTGCAGCAGGGCAAAACTTTCCTTCAGGCAGTCTTTTTTTGGTTCCCACACCCATCGGAAACCTAGCAGACATGACCATTAGAGGCCTTTATATCCTTAATCAAGTAGATGTCATTGCCTGTGAAGACAAGCGCCATAGTGCAAATTTTCTAAAAGCCTATGGAATTTCAAAGCCTCTTTATGCCCTGCACGAGCACAATGAAAAAGCGGCTAGCGCGCACATCTTAGAAAAACTTTCACAAGGTGAGCGCTGGGCATATATTTCCGATGCTGGCACCCCTGGAATATCTGATCCGGGCGCCATTTTGGTCGAAACCATCAAACAGGCAGGCTTCAATGTATTCCCTTTGCCTGGCCCCAGCGCAGTAGTTACGGCGATTTCAGGATCGGGCGACTTTTTAAAATACGGCGATGGCGGATTTCAATTTCTTGGTTTTTTACCCACCAAAGCTAATCAACGGGACGCAGTTATTCAAAGGGCTCAGCAAGCAGGAGTAAGTTCATTCTTTTATGAGGCTCCCCATCGCATAGAAAGTAGCCTCAAAGCAATCGCACAACTCTTAGAAAAAGATCGAAAAATTTTGATTGCAAAAGAGCTCACGAAAGTTTTTGAGGAAATTCACGTCATTTCTATCGCCGATCTTCCTGGCTGGATGGGCTCCGTTAAAAACTGGCAAGGCGAATTTGTGATTGGCATTGAAGGTCAGCCACCCACGAAAAGCCCTTCTGCCTTTGATGAAAACACCAAGAATTGGATTCATGCGATTGGCGATAAGGTTGGACACAAAGAACTCTCTGAAATTGTTTCTGCGGTCACAGGAATTAGCAAAAAAGATGCTTATAAAGAGCTAATGGAGATTAAAAAGAAATAAAAAAACCCGCTTTTCATAAGCGGGTTTTTATCAAACACTGTCTTTATTTCTTTTCTGGCTCTTTAGGAGCCTCAGGGGCCGGGGCCTTAGGCTCGGCAAACTTTCCACCTGCGGACGCCGCTAAGTAAACAACAGCTCTGCCTAATTCATAATCAGAAACATCGGCGGCATTGGTTCCGGCTCTAGCTGGCATGGCGCCCTTGCCTTTAACAACTGCCGCCAAAAGACCATCATAGCCACGACCCAATCTTGCTGACCATCCACCTACATCACCATATTTTGGAGCCCCTGCAGCTCCAGTTGCATGGCAAGACGCACACGCTTGTTTATAAATTTCTTCGCCTGTTTTGAATACTTTTGGACCAGAGGCGTCTTTAAAGTCAAGAAGGGCAACCGGCTTAATTAACTGATTAGCCGACTCAGCCGCAGCATCCGCATTGGCAAGCTTCTTTTTACCATTGCCCACGTAGGTCATTAAAAATGCAATGATGATTAGCGGCACAAAAAAGCTCGCAAAAACCATCACAATTAATTGTTTGGGTGATTTAATCAAATTTCCGTGTTCTTCACTCATGACGCATTCCCTTTTTATCTAGCTCGCGCACATTATAGCTAGGATAATCACATAGAGCCTTACAATCTTAGCGTTGCGACCGTAGTTCAATGGATAGAATTAGAGTTTCCGAAGCTCTCGATACAGGTTCGATTCCTGTCGGTCGCACCAATCAACAAATCCCTAAAAATAGACATAGATCAAATAAAAATCCCGAAAACCCCTTAAAATAGGGAATTCTTGAATTTTTGCTTCAAAAAAGGTTTTTATGTCAGCAAATACTGCAGATGCGTCTTTAGATCAACCGATTCCAGTGGGCCAACCCATTCCTCATCGTAAGGTGATCCGATCATGGTTAACGCCTTTAACAGAGCGTGCAGTTGTTCGTGCGATTGTCTTGCAAGTTATCGACACCATCATCCTGACAGCCGGCATTGTTGGCACTGTTTATTTTGAATCATTCCTAGTTAAGCTTGCCCTTGCGCTTTTTTCTGGGTTCATGATTGGACGTATTTTCATTTTGGGTCATGATGCATGCCACCAAAGCTTTACCCCATACCGTGGCTTAAACAAACTTTTAGGACGCTTGGCGTTTTTACCTTCATTAACCCCATACAGCCTTTGGGAAGTTGGTCACAACGTCGTTCATCATGGACAAACTAATTTAAAAGGTTTTGATTTTGTTTGGGCGCCACTTTCATTAGAGGAATACAACAAACTTTCTGATAGTGAAAAAGCCTTGGAGCGTCACTACCGTAGCGGCTGGGGCCCGGCTCTGTACTATTTCCTTGAAATCTGGTGGAAAAAAATGTATTTCCCCAACAAGAAAAACATGCCCGCAACGCGCCCAGCATTTTTGTGGGATAACGTTTTAGTTACAGCATTTGCGGTAGTGTGGAATGCCTTACTCGTTATTGCTGCACTTGCTACAGATCAATCTGTTTTATTGACCATCATCATGGGCTTCTTGATTCCATTTATTTTTTGGAATGCCATGATTGGTTTTGTGGTGTATGTTCACCATACACACCCTAGCGTGTCTTGGTATTCAGACAAGTCAGAATGGCTCAGAGCTCAACCTTTTGTCTCTACAACCGTTCATTTGGTATTTCCATTTAAGTGGGGCGCCTGGATGCATCACATCATGGAACACACAGCACACCATGTTGATATGAGCGTGCCACTTTATAAGCTTAAGCAAGCTCAGGCAAAACTAGAAGAAATGTTGCCCGAAAGAATTATTGTGCAAAAGTTTTCATGGGCTTGGTATTTTGAAACGGCCAAGCTATGCAAGCTTTACGACACCGAAAGAAAATGCTGGCTAGATTTTGAAGGCAACAAAACAGCCGATTCAATTAAGGTTGTTCTAAGCTAAATTAGGCCTCAAAACGCCCTTAAAAGGGCGTTTTTCAAAAAGCCGTTAAAATAGTGACTTGATACCTACAGAGAAGTTTATATGTCAACGCCACCAAGCACCCTGGAAAGCAATACACGCGTTATGAAGTTTTGCTCTTCATGCAGCCGAGAAAAACCTTTAGAGGGTGGCACATGGATTCCTACAAGTAATCGCAAACAACGCTGGATTTGCGCAAGTTGCTTGTACAACCGTACTCACAGAACAGGTTCGGCGAAAGCCTAATTGACCCCATCCCCAACGTAGGGGTTGTTTCTTCTTTCTTCCCCAAAGCTTGAGACCGGGCCGTGCCCCGGTATAAATGCAATGTCATCACCCAGAGGAAAAAGTTTTTCTCTAATTGACTTGATCAAATCAGCGTGATTACCTCTTGGAAAATCTGTTCGACCAATCGATCCGGCAAATAAAACATCTCCAACAACCGCCAAGCGATCAGGGGCACTATAAAAAATGATGTGGCCCGGTGTATGGCCTGGGCAATGCTTAACGAGCAACGATGTTTTACCTACCGTTACTTGATCGTCATCGTTTAACCACTTGTGCGGTTCAAATGAATCTGCTGATGAAAATCCAAATCTTTTACTCTGTTCTGGTAATTGATCAAGCCAAAATTTCTCATCTTGATGGGGGCCTTCAATTTCAATATTCAGCTCTTTGGCCAAGGCCATGGCGCCCGCACAATGGTCAATGTGCCCATGTGTTAACAGTATTTTTTCAGGGGTTGCGCCACTTGTTTTGAGGGCATCTAAGATTTTTGGTAAATCGCCACCCGGATCAACAATCGCAGCTAAATTAGATTCTTCACAAATCAATATTGAGCAGTTTTGCTCAAAGGGGGTCACCGGAACTATGAGAACTTTTAATGTCATAGCTCCGATTATCTCAACAAATTAGATTACCAACTAGACTCTCGATCTGGCGTTGCTGTAATTCTATGAATGGATAAATCAGCGCCGTCAAACTCTTCTTCTTGCGATAAACGAAGACCCAAAATACTTTTCAGAACACCATAAACAACTAAGCCCGCGACACTTGCAAAAAGTACTCCTGAAACTGTTCCAATGAGTTGCGCCCAAAAACTAACGCCACCCAAACCACCTAGAGCCTTTTGACCAAAAACCCCCGCAGCAATACCCCCCAAGGCACCGCACAAACCGTGAAGCGGCCAAACGCCCAAGACATCATCAATCTTCCAACGATTTTGTACAAGGGTGAACATCACCACAAAAAGGCCACCCGCCATTCCGCCAACAATCAATGCGCCCATAGGGTGCATTAAGTCAGAGCCCGCACAAACAGCGACCAAGCCAGCCAATGGGCCGTTATAGCTAAAACCTGGGTCATTTTTTCCTGCCAACCAAGCCACCAGTGTTCCGCCGACCATGGCCATGAGCGAATTCATTGCAACCAAGCCACTTAATTTATCCACGGTTTGAGCACTCATGACATTGAAGCCAAACCAACCTACAGCCAATACCCAAGCCCCAAGTGCTAAGAAGGGAATATTTGATGGGGGATGAGCCGAAATACGCCCATCTTTTGTATAGCGACCATGACGTGCACCCAACAAAATAATCGCTGGCAACGCAATCCATCCACCGACCGCATGCACAACAATTGAACCAGCAAAGTCATGAAACTCCTCGCCAGTTAAACCTTTAATCCACGCTTGAAAACCAAATTGCTGATTCCAAACCATTCCCTCAAAAATCGGATACACAAATCCAACCAATATAAATGTTGCAATCAATTGAGGATTGAATTTGGCTCGTTCTGCAATGCCCCCTGAAATAATTGCAGGTATGGCTGCAGCAAAAGTGAGCAAAAAGAAAAACTTGACCAATTCATAGCCATTTTTTTCGGCCAACGCTTCGGCGCCCGTAAAAAAGTTCACGCCATAAGCAATGCTGTAACCAATAAAAAAATAAGCAATTGTTGAAACAGCAAAATCAATCAAAATCTTAACTAAGGCATTGACCTGATTCTTTTTACGAACAGTCCCAAGCTCTAAAAAAGCAAAGCCTGCATGCATAGCAAGCACCATAATGGCGCCCGTCATAATAAAAAGGGCGTCTACGCCAGTTTTAAAATTTTCCATATAGCTCTCCTATAAGGCATTTATTAAGCTCCGAATTATCAGGGGTAGGATGCATCTCTCTGGATCAAAATGCACCAATTTTGTGCAAAGTTATTTTTGGTGGTTTTTCTGTGCTTAGGTACAATGTCATGTCGATGGGAGAGTTTGGTTTACCCAACGCCGAAGGCGCAATGCCCATGAACGCTCAGGCAAACGGACCGTCGACATTTACACTCTGGAGAGCGGCATTCAATTGCCCACCGAAGGGGCTAAAAACTTGTAAACGGTTTACAGGTTTCAATCTCTCAGGTAACAGGACAGGGGGGCATCAATTCCTTTAAGGAGTTTGGATGTCCGTCGCCCCTACGCAACTTAAGCGCACAATTCTCTTTGAAACCCATCAATTGGCTGGCGCCAAATTAGTTGATTTTGGCGGTTGGGAAATGCCTGTTAACTACGGCTCTCAAATTGAAGAGCACATTGCAACCAGAACTAACTGCGGTATTTTCGACGTTTGTCACATGGCTGCAGTTGATGTGCTTGGGGCAGATGCCAAGCCTTTTTTAGAAAAGGTCTTGGCCAACGATGTCAATAAATTAAAAACCAATGGCCAAGCTCTGTATAGCTGCCTGCTCAATCATGATGCAGGTGTGATTGATGATCTGATTGTTTATCGCCTAGATCCAAACTACCGTTTGGTGATTAATGCTGCCACCGCTCACACAGATTTAGAGTGGCTCAAGCAAGAGGCAAAAGCGTTTTCCAATGTTCAATTAATCCCCAGAAGACCTGATCTTTTGAACAGCCAAAACCCTCAGGGAATGATTGCTGTTCAAGGGCCAAAAGCTCTTGGGCTCATTGCATTGGCCATTCCAAGTCTTGCAACAGCTGCGACAGAACTAAAAGTTTTTCATGCTCGCTGCGTAGAGACTCCGTTTGGCGAAATTATGATTGCGCGCACAGGTTATACAGGTGAGGATGGCGCAGAATTATTAGTTCCCATTGCTCAAACAGCCGCCATTTGGTCTGTACTAGTCGGCGCTGGCGCACAACCGGCGGGCTTAGGTGCTAGAGACACACTGCGACTTGAAGCAGGCATGAACTTGTATGGTCAAGACATGAACGATCAAACCAATCCTTTAGATGCAGGTCTAGGCTGGACGATCGATCGTAGTTCAAATCGACCCTTTAATGGTCGACAAGCCCTTGAAAACAGAAATCAACAGTTTGTTTTTTTAGGTTTGATTTTGCAAGACAAAGGGGTTTTAAGATCCCATCAAATAGTTAAATCTTCTGAAGGGGAGGGTGAAATTACCAGTGGCACATTTAGCCCATCACTTCAAAAATCTATTGCCTTGGCCAAATTGCCGCTTCAAACAAAAGTGGGCGATCTGGTCAAAGTTGTCATTCGTGACAAAGAATTAAATGCAGTTGTTGTCAAACCCCCTTTTGTACGCCATGGTAAAGCCTTGGTTTAATTATTGGAGAGCCTTATGAATATTCCTCAAGACCTACGTTACACAGAATCACATGAATGGATTAGAAAAGAAGCCGATGGCTCAATTACAGTTGGCATTACAGATCACGCACAAGAGGCTTTGGGCGACATCGTTTTTTTAGAACTTCCTCAAGTGGGCAAAAACTTTAACGCAGGCGATGCTTGCGCAGTGGTTGAATCTGTCAAAGCTGCGAGTGACATTTACGCCCCTTTAAGTGGTGAGGTGATTGCTAATAATGATGCTGCTGTGAGCGCCCCTGAATCTGTTAACTCAGACGCGTATGGATCATGGTTGTTCAAAATGAAACCAACAGATATTTCTAAATTAGATGCATTGCTAACAGCTGATGCTTACGCAAAAAACATTGGTGCTTAACAATGAAAAGCTCTTTGACCTCTCTTGAAAACCATGATGCCTTTTTAAGTCGTCACATTGGACCCTCTCCAGCAGATGAGTTATCCATGTTGCAGTTTCTTGGCTTTAACAAGCGTGAAGATTTAATTAATGCCGTAGTTCCAAGCAACATCAGAAGTAAAGACAAGCTGCCACTTGGCGACTACTCTCTTGCCAAAGGGGAGAGTGAGGCGCTCAATTTATTAGCCAGCATTGCTAATAAAAATAAAGTCTTTAAGAGCTTTATTGGTCAAGGCTATTTCAACAACATCACCCCGGGTGTGATTCAAAGAAATATTTTAGAAAACCCGGCGTGGTACACCGCATACACACCTTATCAACCTGAAATTTCTCAGGGCCGCCTAGAGGCGATAGTTAACTTTCAACAAATGTTGATTGACCTCACGGGCATGGATATTGGCAACGCCTCTATGTTGGACGAAGGCACAGCAGCAGCCGAAGCCATGACCTTGGCTTTACGTACCTGCCAATCTAAATCAAACACCTTCTTCGTGGCGAATGATGTATTGCCACAAACGATTGCCGTGATTAAAACGAGAGCCAAACCGCTTAATATCAAAGTGCAGATTGGTTCTATTGATGAAGCGCAACAAGCAGATGCCTTTGCGGTACTTCTTCAATATCCTGGTGTTGACGGCAGTATCAGCGATCAATCTACCTATCAAAAAATTGCTGAATCAATTCATGCCAAAGGGGGCTTGCTAATTGTTGCTGCCGATTTGCTGGCATTGACTTTATTATCTCCCCCGGGAGAATGGGGCGCTGATGTGGCAGTTGGCACAGCTCAACGCTTTGGTGTTCCAGTTGGCTTTGGCGGACCTTCAGCTGGATATCTAGCAACCAAAGACGCCTTTAAGAGAAGCATGCCGGGTCGCTTGGTTGGTGTGACGATTGACGCACAAGGTCAACCTGCTTACCGACTCGCCTTACAAACTCGCGAACAACATATTCGCCGCGAAAAAGCAACTTCAAACATTTGTACTGCGCAGGTTTTGTTGGCAGTGATGGCAAGCATGTACGCCATTTACCATGGGCCTGAAGGCTTGAAAAAAATTGCTCTCAAGACACATCGTCAAACCAGCATTCTTGCCTTGGCATTAAAGAAATTGGGTTTATCTGTTGTGAATCAACATTGGTTTGACACCATTACCGTCAGAGTACCCAATGCTGCACAAATACACCAGCTTGCTCAACAACAGGGTTGTAATTTTAGAGAAGTAGATGCCGAGCACATTGGGATTTCTTTAGATGAGACAACGGGTCGTGAAGAGCTCAATTTAATTTGGAAGATTTTAGGTGGAGAGGGCTCTCTTGACATTGATGCTTTGGATAAGGAAGTGATCAATGCCATTCCAACCTCTTTAATTCGTCAAAGTGCTTACTTAACTCATCCAACCTTCAATCGCTATCACTCTGAACATGAAATGCTTCGTTACCTGCGTAGCCTTGCAGACAAAGATTTAGCACTTGATCGCACGATGATTCCATTGGGCTCTTGCACCATGAAATTAAACGCCACCAGCGAAATGATGCCGGTGACTTGGCCAAATTTTTCACAAATTCATCCACTGGCGCCACAAGACCAATGGACTGGTTATGCAAAACTCATTGAAGACACTGAAAAAATGATGTGCGCAGCAACTGGTTATGCTGCTGTGTCTTTACAACCCAATGCTGGTTCACAGGGAGAATATGCCGGACTATTGGTTATCTCTGCTTATCATGAATCACGCGGCGAAGGTCACCGAAACATCTGTTTGATACCTTCCTCAGCGCATGGAACGAATCCAGCATCTGCCCAAATGGCCGGCATGCAAGTGGTGGTGGTGAGCTGTGATGCAAACGGTAACGTGGATTTAGTCGACTTAAAAGCAAAAGCCGAAGAGCATTCAAAAAATCTTGCTGCCATCATGATCACTTATCCAAGCACGCACGGCGTTTTTGAAGAAGGGGTTCAAGAACTTTGCGAGATCATTCACCAGCATGGAGGTCAGGTTTACATTGACGGCGCCAACATGAATGCTTTAGTTGGAACTGCTGCGCCAGGCCATTTTGGCGGAGACGTCAGTCACCTCAATCTTCATAAAACATTCTGTATTCCCCATGGTGGTGGAGGTCCAGGTGTTGGCCCGGTTGCCGTTCGTTCTCACTTAGCACCTTTTTTACCTTGTTCTTTCACGGCGGGTACAGCCAATCGTTGGAATGACCTTGAATGGATGCGCATCAGTGCGGCACCTTTTGGATCAGCATCTATTCTTCCGATCTCATGGATGTATGTCGCGATGATGGGTTCAGATGGTTTAACCAAGGCCACTGAAACAGCCATTCTTTCAGCCAATTATGTAGCTAAAAAGTTGGCTCCTTTTTATCCAGTTTTATACAAAGGTAACCATGATTTAGTTGCCCATGAGTGTATTCTTGACTTAAGACCACTTCAAAAAGAAACTGGCATTAGCAACGAGGATGTGGCCAAGCGTTTAATGGACTTTGGCTTTCATGCGCCGACAATGAGTTTTCCGGTTCCCGGAACTCTGATGATTGAGCCCACTGAAAGTGAATCAAAGTTTGAGCTTGATCGCTTTATTGAAGCTATGGTAGCCATTGCTGAAGAAATCAAGAAGGTGGGCAATGGGGCTTATGACAAGCTTGATAACCCACTAAAAAATGCGCCACACACCGCAGAACTTGTCTTAGCCAATGAATGGAATCATTCCTACACTCGCGAAGAAGCCGCTTATCCTGTGGCAAGACTTAGAAAAAATAAGTACTGGCCACCAGTTGGTCGTGCAGATAACGTTTACGGTGATAGGAATCTATTCTGTACCTGTGTGCCAATAGCTGAATATGCTTAAGTAATTTTTTATCTAGAGTTGTATGGGGTCGCGCTCAATATACCAGCCGACCCCTTTTCTTTTGGTGGTCTGCATAGTCAGCATTTGCTGAAGAATTTCTAGAGCAACTTGTAAAGCCTGTCTACTGGTTGATTCAATTAACATTTGGGCTCTTTCTTGCCCAGCTAGACGAATCATTGTTTTAGGAACCACATCATTTAGAACAATATTCGCAGGCCAGTTCTTTACTTCAGAGGCATTTTTGGCAGCTTCTTTTAGCATATCCATGGCTGCCATTAATGTTTTGTGTTCGGAATGTATCAATGCCTGGTAGGAAAAGGGGGGGAGTCCAACTATTTTCCTCTCATCACAGATTTCAGATAAAAATCCATTCACATCATCACGCTGAAGATAACGATAGGGCGCTGCCGTTGGATACCTTGTTTGAATCACAACCCTCGAGTTAGAAGATTGGGCACTTCTGCCGGCTCTTCCAGTCACCTGCATCAATTGAGCAAAAAGTCTTTCAGCTGCTCGGTAGTCTTGAGAAAACAAGCTGGCATCAGCGTCAATCACCCCCACCAATGAGACTGATTGATAATCATGTCCTTTTGTAATCATTTGTGTACCAACTACGATATCAGCTTCTCCCTCATGAATTGCGCCAAACAACTCTTCTGCACTTCCTTTTTTTCTGGTTGTATCTGCGTCGATTCGCAAAATTTTTGCGCTTGGAAATGCTTGAGATAAATACTCTTCAACTTTTTGCGTTCCCTTTCCCATTGGGATTAAATCTGAGTTGCCACAATTGGGGCAGCTCTTGGGAATGCGCTTGATCAGCCCACAGTGATGGCAACACAAAGATGGTTTTTCATCTGCAGGGCGATGCAAAACCATATGAGATGAACATTTGATGCAGTCTGACACCCAGCCACATGCCTCACAACTTAAAACCGGCGAATAGCCACGGCGATTAATAAATATCAGCGTTTGTCGGCCTAGCTCTAGATTTTTAGAGATGCCACTCAATAAATGTTGGCTGAACCCATGGGCGTTTTTAATGCCAGCTTGCTTTTCAATATTTAGATCAACGATATCAACCGTTGGCTTTAATGCATTTTTTGCGGCGCGCTGATGAAGATTTAATTTTTGATATCGACCCTCTTGAGCATTGAACCAGCTCTCTAAGCTGGGTGTCGCAGACACAAGCAAAACGGGTATTTCTATTTTTTTTGCACGCCAAACAGCCAAATCACGCGCGGAATATCTCACACCCTCTTGTTGTTTATAAGACAAGTCATGCTCTTCATCGACTACGATCGCTTTCAGATTTGGCAACGAAACCATCGCCGCCATTCGAGTTCCGAGAATAATTTGGGCCTCACCTTTGTTAGCACTTGCCCAATTATCTGCGCGGACCCTATCTGTTAGTCCGCTGTGCAACACCACCACGGATTTATCTGGAAACGCCCGTCGAATACTTTCTTCAAGCTGAGGAGTCAAATTAATTTCTGGAACCATAATCAGTACTTGTGAGTTTTCCTCTGCAAGCACTTTTGATAACCAGCGAAGATAGGTCAGCGTTTTTCCGCTTCCCGTAACTCCCTGCATTAAATAGCACCCAAATATGTTTTTATTAGATGCCGCGGTTAATTCTTTAACAGCCAGTTCTTGCTCTTCATTGAGCAGTATTTCAACTTTATATTCTTCCTGATTTTTATCTTTTCCTGGCTTTTTATTTTCTTTTTTATTCGATGAAGCCTTCTTTTCCTGGCTCAACAAATTCCATTTATCTTTTTGACGCCAATATTTTGGGACGCTGGGAACAATGACCTCTCCGACTGACTTCAGATAGTAGCTCGAGGCAAACTCAGCCATTGCAATGACATCATCTGACAAGGGAGGAGCGGGTGCAATAGCAGTGACTTTTTTTAGTTTATGAATGTCAAAGTCAGATTCTTTAATCTGATTGATCACAACCCCTACGATCTCTTTTTTGCCGAACTCTACAGAAACTATTTGCCCTCTTTGAGGTAAACGACCTAGAAATTCAGGACTCCATAAGTAATCAAATAATTTATTGACGGGGGTATCCACAGCAACCTGAACAATACATTCATTCAAGTTATTTTCTGGCAAGTTCATGTTTTACTTTAACTCTATCTTAGAGGCTGTTGCTATGAAATGATTTTTTCTGAGTATAAAAATGCTGTGGAAAACCTTGTGGATAAGTTGTTCAGTTTTCAACTTTTCCCTTTATTTCATTAGTATCAATGATTTTGACTGATTCACCACTATTTATAATATTACTATATAAATCAATGGCTTATTAAAATAAGTCTGGGTTTTAGTCTCAATTTGGCCACAAATTTTGCTGCTTATGCACCAATTCAATGGTCTGTGCATAAGTTATTACTCACATGCCGGATAGATTTAATTTCTGAGCTGTGTTGAGTGATTTAGAACTGTTTCAACCAAAGCGGTCACATGCTCAGGATTGGTGAACTGTGAAATACCATGACCTAGGTTAAAGACGTGTCCATCTAAAGGATGGAGGTCATTGGCCAAAGCTGGCGTTTGGGCCAGTTCATCTAAAATTCTTTTGGCTTCTACACCAATTTGTTCGGATGAGGAGAATAATGCCAGTGGATCAAAGTTACCTTGCAAAGCCAATGGGGTTTTATTTGCAAGTAAGCGCTTACGTGATTTACCAACTGACGCTGTCCAATCTAAGCCTATGACATCTGCGCCTGAATGTGCGATGTCCTCTAACCAAATTCCACCACCTTTGGTAAAAACCAAAATTGGTATTTGTTGGCCATCTTTTTGACGAGGCAATAAATCAATCACAGCCCTCATGCTCGCCAAAGATGTTTTTTGATACCACCCATCAGGAAGCAAACCGCCCCATGTATCAAATATCATCAAGGCTTGAGCGCCAGCATCAACCTGCGTCTTTAAATATTCAGCTACGGATTGAATATTTGCATCTAAAACCTTTTTCATTAGATCAGGCCTTTGATACAACATTTCTTTAGTATGTTTAAAGTCAGATGATCCCGAGCCCTCAATCATGTAGCAAGCAAGCGTCCAAGGGCTACCTGAAAAACCAATCAGCGGCACTCTTTGCTGACCGTTTTGAATCAATGCTCGTCTAATTTCTGAAACGGCATCAAACACATATTTCAGTTGATTAAGGTCAGCAGGGCGCAATTGATTAACGGCTTGCTCATCTCTTAATGGTCGACTAAATCTTGGCCCTTCACCCGCCTCAAAGCTGAGGCCCAATCCCATAGCATCAGGAATTGTCAAAATATCTGAAAACAGAATGGCCGCATCCAAAGGATATCGGTCCAATGGTTGCAAAGTAACTTCTGTTGCTAATTGAGGATTTTTTGCCAGCGCTAAAAAACTGCCGGCCTTGGCGCGTGTGGCATTGTATTCAGGCAAATATCGACCTGCCTGGCGCATCAACCAAATAGGCGTTCTATCGGTTGATTGCTTTAAGCATGCGCGCAGGAAGCGATCGTTAAGTAAACCCAATTATTTCTTTTGACGTAATTTTGCGATGGCCGCTAATTGGGCTGCTGCCATTGCAAACTCTGACTGAGCATGAGCAAAATCAATGTCGCTGCTACGATTTTGCATGGCTTCTTCCGCTGCTTTTTTGGCTTCAGTGGCCTTTGCCTCATCAAGGTCATGTCCGCGAATAGCTGTATCAGCAAGCACTGTTACTTTATTCGGTTGAACCTCAAGGATGCCACCAGCAACGAAAACAAACTCTTCGTCACCATCAGCTTTTTCAATGCGTACTGCACCTGGACGAATCCTGGTAATTAGGGGAGTGTGTCCCGGCAAAATACCCAATTCACCACTTTCGCCAGGCAAAGCGACAAACTTTGCTTCGCCCGCGAAAATGGATTGCTCGGCGCTAACTACATCAACGTGGATGTTAGACATGTGCGTTCCTTGGTATTACTGCAACTTCTTAGCTTTTTCGATCGCTTCGTCAATGCCGCCAACCATATAGAATGCCTGCTCAGGCAAATGGTCAAGCTCGCCATCAACAATCATCTTGAAGCCACGGATTGTTTCTTTCAATGGAACATATTTACCTGGAGAACCCGTAAACACTTCCGCAACGTGGAAAGGTTGAGACAAGAAACGCTGAATCTTACGAGCACGTGCAACAGCCTGCTTATCTTCTGGTGACAACTCATCCATACCCAAAATCGCAATAATGTCACGCAACTCTTTGTAGCGTTGCAATGTAGTTTGAACACCGCGAGCTACGTTGTAGTGCTCTTCACCAACCACTTGTGGATCTAACTGACGGCTAGTTGAGTCTAGTGGATCAACCGCTGGATAGATACCCAAAGCAGCAATGTCACGAGACAACACAACTGTTGAGTCTAAGTGCAAGAATGTTGTCGCAGGTGATGGATCTGTTAAGTCGTCCGCTGGGACGTAAACGGCTTGAATAGATGTAATAGATCCAGTTTTTGTAGAAGTAATACGCTCTTGTAAGCGGCCCATTTCTTCAGCCAATGTAGGTTGATAACCCACAGCTGATGGCATACGACCCAACAACGCAGACACTTCAGTACCCGCCAATGTATAGCGATAAATATTGTCAACGAAGAACAAGATGTCACGGCCTTCGTCACGGAAACGCTCAGCCATTGTCAAACCTGTTAACGCAACGCGCAAACGGTTACCTGGTGGCTCGTTCATCTGACCGAAAACCATTGCCACTTTATCTAGAACGTTAGAGTCTTTCATCTCGTGGTAGAAGTCGTTACCTTCACGAGTACGCTCTCCCACACCAGCAAACACTGACAAACCTGAGTGTTGCTTAGCGATGTTGTTAATCAACTCCATCATGTTCACTGTTTTACCCACACCCGCACCGCCGAACAGACCAACCTTACCGCCTTTTGCGAATGGGCAAACCAAGTCAATCACCTTAATGCCTGTTTCCAACAAATCAACTGAAGGAGACAACTCATCAAATTTAGGCGCAGACTGGTGAATCGCACGACGCTCATCCGTTCCGATTGGACCGGCTTGGTCAATTGGGCGACCCAACACATCCATAATACGGCCAAGTGTTGCTGGGCCAACTGGCACAGAAATACCTTTGCCGGTATTTGACACACTCATGCCACGACGTAAACCGTCGCTTGATCCTAAAGCAATGGTACGCACTACACCATCACCTAGCTGTTGTTGCACTTCAAAGGTTAAACCTTTTTCTGCAAAAGATGCTTCGCCACTCTCTTCCAAGACTAAGGCGTCATAAACTTTAGGCATCTTGTCACGTGGGAACTGAATGTCCACCACCGCGCCAATGCACTGAACGATATTTCCGTTGCTCATCGTATTTCTCCGATCACTAATTTTTTACAATACATTCGTTATCAAACTGCCGCAGCGCCGCC
>JACCDM010249107.1_pt1 | contig 16922 bp, 17 predicted proteins | sample 7445851 | NCBI WGS metagenome assembly JACCDM01 (sample SAMN15323438, study PRJNA562643) | freshwater metagenome | isolation source: river surface water | place: USA:Blue River Watershed | collected 2017-08-16
AGGTCGACTACGTTGAGCCGGCCCGCGAGTTGGTTGCCACCGACAGGGGTGCGGTGTGATGAAAACTTCTGGCACTCTTCGACGTTTGGCTGCGCTGGTTGCGCTCGCCGTGGCGGCCCCGCTGGCGCTCACAGCCTGCGCTAACGACCCGCTCGCCGAGCAGTACCGTTCGGGCGACAACAAAGACTACATCGCCGGAGATGGCACGGTCACCGAATTTCAAAACGTGGACGCTCGTCGCTCGAGCACCCCTTGGACCAGCGTTACCGAATCCGGCGGCATTCTCTCGAGCGCCGACCTGACCGCTGAAGGCAAAGTTACCGTGCTCAACTTTTGGTATGCCGGTTGCGCACCTTGCCGAGCCGAAGCCAAAGATCTTCAGTCCATCTACGAAGAGTTCGAAGACCAGGGCGTTCAAATGCTGGGCGTGAATGTGCGCGACACCGCTCCGACGATTCTCGCTTTTGCCCGCAACTTTGGTTGGAGTTTTCCTTCGGTTGTCGACGCCCAGAGCGGCGACGTGATGCTCGCCTACACCGGAATAGTCACGCCGCAGGCGGTGCCGACCACCATCGTGCTCGATTCAAAGGGTCGGGTTTCGGCTCGTATTCTCGGTCGCTTTGAGCCGAGCATTCTGCGCGCCCTAATCAAGACCGCTCTCAAAGAGACGGTGGGCTGATGACCGAACTTATGCTCTCGGGTTCGATGTGGCTAGCCATGCCGCTGGCGATTGTCGCGGGTATTGTTTCGTTCCTGTCGCCTTGCGTGCTGCCACTTGTGCCCGGTTACCTGGGCTACGTTTCTGGCGTCGCTGCTTCTAGGGCTCGAGTGGTTTTGGGCAGCGTGCTCTTTGTGCTCGGCTTCACCGCGGTGTTCGCAACTCTCGGCACTATGGTCGGTGGCGTCGGCAGCATTCTCTATGCCGATGTTGCCCAAATCGCTCAGCGCTTTTTGGGCGCGGTCATCATCGTGCTCGGTGTGATCATGGCCGGCGGTTTCGGATTTGGCCAACGCCAGTTCAAACTCAACCTCAGCCCGCGCGCAGGCCTGATCGGTGCCCCGCTGTTGGGCGTTGCCTTCGGCCTCGGCTGGACACCCTGCATCGGCCCAACGCTTTCGGCCGTACTCACCCTTTCGCTTGACGAGGGCACCGCCTTGCGCGGTGCGGTCTTGAGCGTGCTCTACTCACTCGGCATCGGGCTACCATTCATCGCGCTGGCAGCCGGCTTCGGTTGGGCGACCAAGTCGGTGGCATGGGTTAAAAAGCACATCCGCGCGTTTAATCTCGCCGGCGGCACGATGCTCGTGATTCTCGGCCTGCTCATGGTGACCGGCCTCTGGAACGAAGTGGTCTCATTCAGTCAGGTGGTGTTCAGTGGCTTCATCCCAGCCCTCTAAACCGCAGGCACCGCAAGACCTCATGGTCGGCGATGCCGAAAACTCCCCTCAGACGGTGAACTCTGCCGAGCTCGGTTTAGCCGGGTGGATGCGCTGGATCTGGCGTTCGCTCACGAGCATGAAGACCGCACTGATCTTGCTGTTGCTTTTGGCCGCCGCCGCGATTCCTGGCTCGGTGTTTCCGCAACGCAGTGCCGACCCGAACGGCGTCGCTAGCTATTACAAAAACAACCCCGAGTTGGCCAAAGTTCTCGACTGGTTTCAGCTCTTCGATGTCTACACTTCGGTGTGGTTCTCGGCAATCTACATCTTGCTATTTGTTTCGCTGATCGGTTGTGTTGTGCCGCGCACCAAGGTGCACTGGAGAGCAATGCGAGCTGAGCCGGTTGATGCTCCGGCACGCATGCAACGGTTTCCGGGCTATGCCAAGGTAACCACCGACACCTCGGCCAAGGCCGTTCTCGATCGCGCCGAGTCGCACCTCAAGGGCTCTGGCTATCGAGTTGTTCGCCGTGCCGGCTCGGTTGCGGCCGAACGCGGCTACCTTCGCGAAACCGGAAACCTGGTCTTTCACTTCTCGCTGATCGGCGTGCTGGTGGCTGCGGGCTTAGGCGGCGGCTTCTCATACAACGGCCAGCGCGTTTTGGTCGAGGGTGAAGTGTTCGTGAACAACCTTGCCTCGTATGACTCGTTCTCACCGGGCGTATTCTTCGACGAGAACAACCTTGAACCGTTCTCGATGTCGCTCGACAAGTTCGAAGTCGACTTCGACATTCAGAACACCACCAACATCGGCACACCGCTCGATTTCAGAGCCTTCGTCTCGAGCAAGCTCGGTGGCAGCGACAAAACTCGCGAGTCGATCATCCGCGTTAATGAACCGCTCGAAGTGCCTGGCGCGCACGTCTACCTCACCGGAAACGGCTATGCTCCCGTGCTCACCTTCAAAGATCCAGACGGTCAGGTAGCGTTCAGCGGGCCGGTCATTTTCTTGCCGCAAGACGCAAACTACACATCTCTCGGTGTCATCAAATTGCCGGATGCTAAGCCGAACCAATACGGCGTGCTGGCGTTTTTCTACCCAACCAAAGAGAAGCTCACCACCGGTGCTTACACCTCTATCTACCCAGAGCCGATCGACCCACTCGTGAGCATGAACCTCTACGTTGGCAACCTCGGGCTTGACGAGGGTGTGCCTCGCAACGTGTTCAGCCTCGAAACTCACGGTCTCGAGCAGGTAGCCGGTGGCAAGAGCGGAACCAAGGCGGTCATGCTCGAGCTTGGTGAAACTAAGGAGCTACCCGGAGATTTGGGATCGGTGACCTTCAACGGCCTCAAGCGATTTGCATCGCTCGACCTCGCCTACAACCCTGGTCAGGTATGGGTCTTGTTTTTCGCGATTCTTGCCTTCGTCGGTCTAGCGATTTCGCTCTCGATTCCACGCCGTCGCATTTGGGTGCGGAAGTTTGACGGCGGCTACGAGGTTGCTGCTCTTGCAAGAACCGATGATCCAAAACTCGAAGACATCGTCGCCGAGCTCGTTCAAACCGTTAGCCCCAAGAAAGGCCAAGGCAATTGACTGACGTCAAACTAGACCTCGCACTATCCCAACAATCGTTGGTGTTTATTTTCGCGTCAATGTTTGTCTATACGGTTTCGTTCTTGATCTTCGCTTGGCACCTGACCAACATCGCCAGCAACAAAGGTTCTGGCAAGGTTCTGTCGAACAAGCTAGAAAACATCGGATTTGCGCTGTTCGCACTTGGCGCGGTGGTGCACGGAGCCGGCGTTGTGATGCGCGGTATCGCTGCCTCGCGAGTTCCCTGGGCGAACATGTACGAGTTCTCGATCTCGGGCGCATTCGTGCTGGTGGCCATCTACCTAGCGTTTTACCGCTTGCGCGACATCCGCATCATTGCCGCATTCGTGAACGGGTTCGTGCTTCTGATTCTCGGTGCAGCCACCACCTATTTCTACGTGCAGGTCAAAACCCTGATGCCGGCGCTGCAGTCTTACTGGCTGGTCATTCATGTGACCGTAGCGGTTCTGGCCACCGCGTTTTTCAACATCGCGGCTGCACTTTCGGTGGCTTACCTACTGCGCACCTCACCGCGCATCGCAGGCTCGAAAGCCAAGTTCGTGGTCGGCGCTCGTCGCGTTCTTGAGTTCTTTCCGGCTGAAAAAACTCTCGAGCGTTTACAGGTGCGCTTCAATGCGGTTGGCCTGATTCTCTGGACCTTCACGCTTGCGGCCGGAGCCATCTGGGCCGAGCGTGCCTGGCATCGTTACTGGGGCTGGGATACCAAAGAGGTTTGGACCTTCATCATTTGGGTGCTCTACGCCGGTTATTTTCACGCCACCGCAACCCGCGGCTGGACGGGCCGTCGCGCCGCCTGGCTATCTTTGGTCGGCTTCACCGCGGTGCTATTCAACTTCACCATCGTGAACCTCTTCTTCAAGGGGTTGCATGTTTACAGCGGGCTCTAAGAGAAAGAATCGGGAATCGCCAATTTGGCGAATCTAGTTCCTGAAAACTCTGCGTCTGCGAGCCATTTCCAGCCCCAACGTTCTTGAATCGCCCGAATGGGTCGGCTGTAAGGCAGGTAAACCACCACTGGCTTCGTGTCGCCTAATGCTCGCCAGCTGGCAAGAGTAGCCGAAGCAACCTCGCGCCCATGTCCCCAGGCCCAGACATCCAAAACGATTGCTAGTTCATTTTCGTCTTCACCGTCTGGTTGCACACCAGCCCAACCGGCAAAGCGTCGGTCTACGTGAATTACCCACGGGCCCATGTTTGGGTCTGGCCACTGCTTCGATTTAGCGCGCTTCCAATCTTCTACCCATTCACCAGTGACTGCCGTTGCCAGTGGCATGTGGGTCGTCACCGCTGGGTTGTTAAGCAAAGCGACCAGCTCTGCGGTGTTGCCATCCTGCAACGGAAATAAGTCAATTTGGGGCATAGTCGTGATTAGGGTCGGAGTGTTAAGCGGGGCTAATTAACATGCTAACCAAGCAGGCGGTAGCAGCGCTCTAAGCGCTCGAACCACCAGTCACCTCGGTGGTCTTCGGCGGCGAAAACCTCGAGTTTGGCCGAGTCGACTTCGACGCGACGAACATCCAAGTAGCCGTCTTTAGCAATCAACGGGTCTCGCGTAACATCGCCGATGAACATGGCCGCGGTGCCAAGCCCGCAATCAAACTCCAGCTCGGGTAGAGCGGCGGCCAGGTGCAAACCCATACTGATGCCGACCGAGGTGTCGAGCGCGCTTGAGATTACGGTTGGCAAACCAGCCTCGGCCGCTACGGCGAGAGCACGCGAAATGCCACCTAGTGGCGCTGCCTTCAAAACGAGAATGTCAGCCGCGCCAGCCTGCGCAACGGCCAACGGGTCGCTCGCCTTTCGAACCGACTCATCGGCTGCGATTTTGATTGAGTCTGAGTAGCGTCGAATCTTTACGCGAAGTTCGGCGAGCTCGCCGATGGTCGCGCAGGGCTGCTCAAAATAGTCGAGCTTGGTTTCGTTTTCGAGCATCATCACGGCCAAAGCGATCGCCTCATCTACCGAGTAGCCACCGTTGGCATCTAAACGGATGCGCGCCTGCGGGTAGCTGCGTGACAGCTGCAGCACGCGCGCTAGGTCTTGGTTTAGGTCTTGCCCTGGTTCGGCGACCTTGATCTTTACCGTGCGAAAGGCGCCGAACGGAGCTAGGGCCTTCTCGACTTGCTCGGGGGTAACCGCTGGCAGAGTCGCGTTGATGCCGATTCGATCGCGGTGAAGTTGTGGCTGTTGCCCCCACCCGAATTCGAGGGCCGCGGCGAGCCACACGCATGCCTCTTCGTCGCCGTACTCGGTGAACGGGGCCCATTCGGTGAATCCGTTGGCACCCTCAAAGATAATTGCCTCGCGCTCGGTGATTCCGCGAAACCTGGTGCGCATCGGAAGGCTGACTACCCGGGCGCTAGCCACGAGGTCGGCCAAGCTCGGTGCACCAGTGCCTGAGCCTGAGATTGAGCCGTTTTGCGAAGCATCCACGTTGTTAGTCTAGGAGCATGGCAAATCAGGTTTCGCAGTTGTTCGACGCCCAGGTGTGGCACGAGGTGCCCGGCTTTGAGCAGCTCACCGACATCACCTATCACAAGCACCAAACCCTCGGCGTGGTGCGCGTGGCTTTCAACCGCCCAGAGGTTCGTAATGCCTTTCGCCCGAAAACCGTAGACGAACTTCATCGAGCCCTCGACCACGCACGCATGGATTCGCGAGTTGGCGTGGTGCTGCTCACCGGTAATGGACCGTCACCAAAAGACGGTGGATGGGCGTTCTCAAGCGGCGGCGACCAACGAGTTCGTGGCAAAGATGGTTACAAATATGCCGATGGTGAAGATGCCGCGAGCATCGAGCCGGGTCGCTCGGGGCGTCTGCACATTCTCGAAGTTCAACGCCTGATTCGGTTTATGCCAAAAGTTGTAATCGCGCTCGTGCCGGGCTGGGCTGCCGGTGGTGGTCACTCACTCAACGTGGTTTGTGATCTTTCGATTGCCAGCGCCGAGCACGCCAAATTCAAGCAGACCGACGCCGATGTGGCCTCGTTCGACGCGGGTTATGGTTCGGCTTATCTCGCTCGTCAGGTTGGGCAAAAGTTCGCTCGCGAAATCTTCTTCTTGGGGGCCGAGTACAGTGCCCAGCGCGCCTATGAAATGGGAGTTGTGAACGCGGTTGTGCCGCACGCCGAACTCGAGGTCACCGGGCTTGCCTGGGCCAAAGAGATTTTGGCCAAGTCGCCGCAGTCGGTTCGCATGCTCAAGTTCGCCTTCAACGCGGTTGACGATGGGCTCGTCGGTCAGCAACTTTTCGCCGGTGAGGCCACCCGTTTGGCATACGGCACCGAAGAGGCTGCCGAGGGGCGTGACTCTTTTCTAGAGCGGCGCGACCCTGACTGGTCGCCATACCCTTGGCATTTCTAACCAGCTAGACAGCTCCCACTCATGACCAAGCCGCTAAAACTGCTCGCCGCGAACGATACCTTTGCGGCGCTGGTTGCCGTTGCCGAAGTTATTGACGGCAAACAGGCGCTCTTTGTAACGCCACCCGAAGTGGCAGGGCTAATGCCTGAGGTGCATGGTTTGCCAACCGAGGTTGACGACGATGTTGCGGTAATCATCGAGTCGTCTGGCTCAACCGGAGTGCCAAAACGAATCGGCCTGACCGTGGCGAATCTGCTATCGAGCGCTCGTGCCACTCAGGTTCGGCTGGGCGGCCCAGGACAGTGGCTGCTCGCCCTGCCAATCAACTACATCGCGGGTTTGCAAGTTTTGGTGCGATCGCATCTGGCTGACACCCAACCAGTTTTAATGAACACCTCGGTGCCTTTTAGTGCAGACGGATTCGCTCGAGCATCGTCGCTCATGAACGGCGAAAGGCGCTACACCAGCCTGGTTCCAACCCAGCTTGAGCGTTTGAACGATGCGATCCCGAGTGACCCTTTTGTGCTCGAGCAGCTGCGCACCTTCGACGCCATTCTCGTGGGCGGGCAGGCGCCAAACCCGGCGACGGTAGAGCACCTTCGAGGCCTGGGCGTGAAAGTGGCGGTCACCTACGGCATGACCGAGACTGCGGGCGGCTGCGTTTATGACGGAGTGCCCCTCGACGGTGTGCGGGTTGAGCTGGGTGAGCGCGGGCTGATCACATTGAGTGGGCCGATGGTGGTTGGCGGCAGCGTGGTGACCAACGACCTTGGTGAGTTTGACGAGCACGCTCGACTGCACATTCTCGGACGCGCCGATCGCGTGATCAACTCGGGTGGAATCAAGCTCTCGCTCGACCGCGTCGAACAGTGGGCCAAGTCGCAGCCCGGCGTGCGTGATGCAGTGTCGCTGCCGCTTTCTAACCCGCAGTTTGGCGAGACCTTTATTTGCTGGATGGTCGTGTTCGACCCCGAACGTCACAACCTCGATACCGACAAAGCCGTTACCGAACTTGGCTTGCCGGCACGTTTTGCGGTTTGGGCCACAACCGAAGAGGTGCCGCTGCTCGAAAACGGCAAACCCGACTACCAGGGGTTAGCCGAAAACTTTGCCGCCTATCAAAACCAGCTGCGCGAGGCTCGCGCTCGAGGAGAGATTTAGAATTTCGTCATGGCCAAATCTAAGAACAAAGTAGTTTCAGCGCGAACCATGAAGAAGCCAACTCTTCGCGATTGGATCGCCGCAGCTCGTCTTCGCACCCTGACGCTAGCTGTTGCTCCGGTGGCTTTCGGCACTGGCGTTGCCTCGATCTTTCAGGGAATCGTCTGGGCCTATGCCGGCCTTGCACTCGCAGTGGCGGTGTTTTTGCAGCTTGGCGTGAACTACGCCAACGACTACTCAGACGGCATTCGCGGAACCGATGATGACCGCGTTGGGCCATTCAGGCTCACAGCCGGTCGCAAGGTAAACCCAAAGGCTGTTCTAGCTGTCGCTTTCGTGATGCTCGCACTTGGTGCAGCGGCGGGCGTTGCTCTGGCTGTTCTCTCTGGCCACCTCTGGTTGTTAGCTGTCGGAGCCGTTGCCCTGCTCGCTGCCTGGGGCTACACCGGAGGCAAGCGCCCATACGGTTATGCCGGCCTCGGTGAGGTGGTTGCGTTCTTGTTCTTCGGACCGGTTGCTGTTTTCGGCACCACCTACGTGCAAATCTCGGCGGTTTTCGACGACATGTTGGTGATTATGGTGACCGGCGGTGGAGCCATCGCCCTCGGTTCGCTCTCGGCAGCCGTCTTGCTGGTGAATAATTTGCGGGATGTCGCGACCGACGCACCCGCAGGCAAGAAGACCCTCTCGGTTCGTTTCGGAGTTTTGTTCTCGCGCATCCTGTTCACGGTGTTTATCTTGATGCCACTGGGTATCTGGGCAGCCTACCCATTTCTTTACCCGCTGACCATCTTCGCTTTCGTGGCGTTTTTGATGTTGTTGCCAGCGCTGTTGATTGTCTGGACCTATCGCGACCCACGCGAACTGATCTTGGCGCTCCAGCTCACATCTTTCGGAGCTCTTGCTTGGGGTCTAGTCGTCGGTTGGGGCTTTAGCCGATTTATGCTCTCGGTCTAGAAGCTCGTTCTCTAGGTCGCTATCTGAGTCGTCGATTCCGACGGTTTTGTTTCGTTGCACTCGGTTGTAGATGTCTGTCGAGAGTGCTTCGCGCTCGCGATTCAGGAACACCAGCGAGAAGGCAAGGCTGAGGGCCGCGGCGATCAGGGTCGAATAGAGCCAGCCGAAACCGATCCACATAAACAGCGCCAACACGGCGGCGAAGACGCCAATTCGGGCTGCAATGTAGACCATCCAATGTTTATTCACGAAATAAGTCTAAGTAGCCATCTGGTTAGAGTTAAACCATGAAGTATCTACTGTTCGTCATCGGCATCACGGCCATTTTCACCATCTTCACGACGGTGTATGCGATTAGCGCCAAGCCGAATGAGGTGCGTCTGCTACCAAAATGGCTCTGGGTCACCCTGTGTTTGATCGTGCCAATCGTCGGTGGATTGCTCTACATAACTATCGGGCGACCACTGAATAAGCCTGGCTTCACCGCTCGTGGCACACGAACCGTGGCCCCCGATGACGACCCTGAATTCTTGAGAAACCTGCGCGAGCGTTTAGCCAAAGACGACGAGCAAGACGGCGACTCAAAGCCAAAAGGCGGCGACCTGCCGAATGTCTAACGGTTCGAACGACTCGAGCCCCGCACAGATTTTTGCGGCGCACCTGCTCGCCACCCTCGTGGCGGGCGGCGCTACCCGAATCTTCTTGGCACCCGGCGCGCGCTCGCAGGCTCTAGCCATTGCGGCTGGGCAGTTGGCCGAGGCAGGCAAAGCCGAGCTCTTTATTCGCTTGGATGAGCGTAGCCTGGGCTTCACGGCCTTGGGTTCGGCGCTCGCAACCGACGACCCTGCGATCGTTATCACCACAAGCGGCACCGCCGTTGCAAACCTTCACCCCGCAGTTCTCGAAGCGAATCACTCGGGTGTTCCACTGATTTTGCTAACCGCAGACAGGCCTCACGAACTTCGCGGGGTCGGAGCAAACCAGACCACCGATCAGGTTGGTATCTTCGCCGATGCTGTTCGAGTGTGCTTCGACGTCGAAGCCCCAGATGAGTCGGGCAACCTTGAGTCCATCGAAGAACTAGCCGGCGTTGCTCTGAGGGCAGCCCGCGGTCTCGGTGGTCAAAGCGCCGGACCGGTTCAGCTCAACCTTGCCTTTCGCGAACCGCTTTCGGCAACTAGCCCGAACGCCGCAACTGTGCCAGCCACTCCAATCTCGCTTGAGCCCGAGCAGGTCGAACTTGAGTTCGCCGTTCTCGACGGGGCCACCCCGACCGTGGTTATCGCGGGTGCCGAGTCTGGCCCCGACGCGGTTGAGCTTGCCGAAGCTTTTGGTTGGCCGCTGCTCGCAGAGCCTTCTTCGGGTGCCCGCTGGGGTGCCAACGCGATTCTCGGCTATCGCTTGATCTTCGACCAGCAACCTGCGCTAACCTCGCAAATCGGCCGCGTAATCGTTTTCGGCAAGCCGACCCTTTCACGCGCCGTCATTCGACTTATGTTCAACCAAGAGGTTGACGTGGTCGTGGTCAAGTCGCGACGCATGGGTCACTTCGACGTTGCGCACCGAGCCTCTGCCTTCGTAGACGAAATCACGGTCGACAGCGAGGTTGATTTCGATTGGCTGCGCCAGTGGCAGCTGGCCGACCAAATGCTTCGATTAGCGGCACCAGTCTCGCCAGTGCTCTCGCGTCGTGAGGTGGTCGAGTGCCTGTGGGTTGCAACCGAGAACGCACAGAACCTGGTGCTTGGTGCCAGCAGAATGATTCGCGAAGCCGAAACCTGGGCTCCTGCAAAACCGATCAACGTTTTCGCGAACCGTGGCCTCGCCGGCATCGACGGAACCATTGCGACAGCAACGGGCATCGCCCTAGCATCCGGTCAAAAAACCCGCGCACTTCTCGGCGACCTGACCTTCTTGCACGATGTCGGGTCACTCGTAATTGATCCCGTGGATTCACCGCTAAATGTTCAACTCGTGGTGGTGAACGACCACGGCGGTAGCATCTTCGAGTCGCTCGAAATGGCCAAGGCTCTGCCCGCTTCGCACTTTGACCGACTGTTTCGAACTCCACAGCAGGTGAATCTAGCTGCGTTGGCCCTGGCCTACGGCTGGCGTCACGAATATGTGCAAAACGAAGATGAGTTGCGCGAAGCCCTAGAACTCGATGGCCGCGTGATCATCGAAGTCGAGCTTTAGCCGGTAGCTGGGCCGCTTAGCCCAGAGCCTCGGTAATCGGCCTGAACTTGAGATCGGTTTCGGCAGCCTCGCTGTCTGGCTCTGATTCAGAAACGATTCCACAACCTGCAAATGCGCGGATGCTCGACCCCTCGAGCTGCGCCCCGCGAAGCGCGATGGCCCACTCGCCGTCGCCGTCGGCTCCGATCCAACCCACTGGCCCCGCATAGCGCCCGCGGTCGAACGGTTCTAGTTCGGCGATCAGCTCGAGAGCCCCGGTGCGCGGGGTGCCTGCAACCGCCGCAGTCGGATGTATCGCGGCGGCGAGATCGAGAACCGTCGAGTCGCTCGACAGCACCCCGTGCACATCGCTAGCCAAATGCCAAACGTTCGGAAGTGCCAGCGAGAACGGTTCTTCATCGGCATCGACGTGCTCGCAGAACGGCTCGAGCGAACGCACCATTGAGTCGACGGCAAACCGGTGCTCGGCCAAGTTTTTGTGTGAGGTGGCCAGGGCCTGACCGATCGCGTGGTCGACACCCTTGTCGGTGCCTCGAGCTGCGGTGCCAGCCAAAACGCGAGCCGAAACCTGCTTGTGCGAAACCCGAACGAGCAACTCGGGCGATGCGCCGAACAACCCGTCAACCGAATAAACCCAGCAGCTCGGGTAGGTCTCGGCCAAAGCTACAAGGGGTCGACGAATGTCAAAGTCATCGGCCAGTGGTGCTACCAAGTCGCGAGCCAGAACTACCTTCTCTACGCGGCCGGCTTCGATGGCACCCAAAGCGATTGCTACGGCGTCTTTGAATCCGGCGCGAGATAGGTGCCCCGCGGCGAAGGTTTGTGCGAGGTTGGTGTGTGGCAAGGTGTTCGCCGAAGCATCCACTGTCGCAGTGTCGGTAACCGACTGATCAGCCACACCCAGAGACTCCAGCGAGGCGTCGTCAATCGTGGTGACCCAGTTGCGCCCGTCGCGGTGGCCAAGCACGATGTTTGGAACAATCAGCACGCTATCTTGCGAAGAAGAGTCTGCAAACGAAATGGCACCGAACGCCAGCAGCCCACTGCCGGGCAGGTTGACCGAGTCATCGACCTCTGCCGAGGCAACCAATTCGAGCCAAGCGCTAGAAAGTTCGGCAAAACGGTTCGCACCCTTGGCGGTCAGACGGGTGTGCTCGCCGAAACCCACGATGCCCTCGCCGTGACGCAAGAAAGTGATTGGGTTCTTAGGCAGACGCTCAAGCAGCGCCGGAAGGTCGCCAGTCAGTTCTCGAGAGACAACACGCATGGTTGGCTCCTTACTGAGCGTTTTCTGTGAAGTGGCGCAAATCGGTTGGTTGCTGTGAGGCTGACTTCTAATCTGAACTCAGCACCACAAGATTTTACTCCAGCAAAAGTCAGGCAAATCATGTCGAAGAAACAGCTCGTAGCCCTAGCAGTGGCACTGTCGGTGCTTGGCGTTCCTCTAGCACTAGCCGCCCCGGCAAGCGCAGTAACCTCGGCTTCGACGGTAACCCCGATCTTCACCGATCGAGACGACCACGAAGACGATGAAGACGGCGAAGAAGAAGATGATGAAGACGACAACTGGGGTAACGAAGACAACCACTCGATTCCACCGCTAGTCATTCGCCCACATGGTGACGAAGATGGCGATGACGAAGACGCTGAAGCCGAAGACGAAGATGGCGATGATGATGACTCGGGCTTCGTACTTCCGTCGAATCCAATGGCAACTCCCGATGCCGCTAGCGAAGCTAACGCAACTACCTATGGAAACATCGCCAACGGTGCCAACTACTCGGTTTCACCACTAGTCCCAGGTGCAGCGATCCCACCGCTAGCCGGTTCGAACCTGACACCTGGCTCGGGCCTTGAAGCGGTCAACGGGGTAAACCCAGAAGCCGCTCCAGCAATCGACCCAGCCACCATTCGAACCTCGGCAAAGACTCCAGCAGATGTATTCATGGAGTCGGCAACCTGGGGCTTGATGGCCATGGGTGCCGGAGCCGTGGCTCTCGGATCAGTCGCCGGAGTCAAGACACTCAGCGCTCGCCGCAAACCGAACGGCGACTACTTCTACGACAGCGAAAACTAGAGTCGAAGCATCCACTAAATAGAATTTCAAAAGCCAACCCCACCGCGTAACCCCCAGCGGTGGGGTTGTTTTTGCCAAAGGTAGACTTGAGCGGTGAGCAAAGCAGATCTTTCAAAAAAACCCGAACAAGTCGCGGCTATGTTCGATGAGGTTGCCCCAACCTATGACAAAACCAACGATCTGCTTTCGTTCGGCCAGTCGCGTCTATGGCGCGGAATCGTAGCCAAGGCCGTTGACCCGAAGAGCGGTCAAAGCGTGCTCGACATGGCTGCCGGCACCGGCTCTTCAACCGCGGCTTTTGCCCGCCCAGGCGTTCGCCTCGTGGCCGGCGACTTTAGCGAGGGGATGCTCGCCGAAGGCCGCAAGCGTCACCCCGAAATCGAGTTCGTCTTCGCCGACGCCACCAAGCTTCCTTTCAAGGCAAAAGAGTTCGACGCCACGACGATTTCGTTCGGCCTACGCAACGTGGTCGATGTAGAGGCGGCGCTCAGCGAAATGTTCCGCGTCACCAAGCCGGGTGGGCGCATCGTGATTTGCGAGTTCTCGAAGGTGACCAACCCGGTGCTTCGACCCTTCTACAACTTCTACCTGCGCAAGGTTTTGCCGGCGTTTTCATCGCTCGCCTCGAAGACTCCCGAAGCCTATGCCTACCTGTCTGAGTCGATCGATGCGTGGCCCGACCAGCGCACGCTTGCAGCCAAAATCGAAAAAGCCGGCTACGAAAAAGTGACTTTCAGGAATCTATCGTTCGGAATCGTTGCTATCCATGTGGGATTCAAACCAAAGGCGAGCAAATAAATGGCGAAACCGTCACTGCCAAAGCAGATGCGCAAGGTGGCCGATAAGGCCCTACTTTCGCGCATCGAGGCTGGCCTTGAACTGGTTGAAACCGCGCTGAACAAGGCCACCGAGCACACCGACCCGATCGCCAAAGTTACCGCTCGTCATCTAGTGGATGCCGGTGGCAAACGCATTCGCCCGGTGCTTGTTCTGCTCACCTCTCAACTCGGTGACTACAACAACTCGTCGGTCATCGATGCTGCAGTGGTCGTCGAACTCACCCACCTAGCTACCCTCTATCACGACGACGTGATGGACGAAGCTCCCACCCGCCGCGGTGTGCCAACGGCACACAACATTTGGGGTAACTCGGTCGCGATTCTTACCGGCGACCTTTTGTTTGCGCGAGCATCTCAGATTGTTTCGCGACTTGGCGAAAAGGCTCTCACACTGCAGGCCGACACCTTCGAGCGCCTGTGCCTGGGCCAACTGCACGAAACCGTCGGCCCGCAGCCCGGCGAAGATGCGGTTGACCACTACATTCGCGTGCTCGCCGACAAGACCGGTTCGCTCATTGCGGCTTCGGCTCAGCTCGGTGCCATGTTTGCCGACGCCCCAGACGTATATCTTGAGCCGCTCACCAGCTACGGCGAAAAGGTCGGCGTTGCCTTTCAGCTCATCGACGACGTGATCGACATTGCCGAGGCTGGCGCTTCGGGCAAGACCCCGGGCACCGACCTGCGAGCGGGTGTGCCAACCTTGCCGATGCTGTTGCTTCGCGCCCAGGCCAAGACCGACGCCGAGGCTGCAGAACTCGTCGAGTTCATCGACTCTGGTCTCGAAGACGATGCCAAATTGGCCGAAGCCGTCAAACGCCTTCGCGAACACGAGGTGGCTGAGCTGGCCTACCAGCAAGCCAAGCGCTGGGCAGACGAAGCAGTTGCCGCGCTAGCCTCACTGCCTGACAGCAACGTGAAGTCGGCGCTCAAAAACTTTGCCGAAGCAGTTGTCGACCGCGACAACTAACTCAAAACGAAAAAGCCCCAACCGAAAAAGACCCAAGCCAAAAACCAACCAGTCAACGAAACACCTGAGGAACAAATGACCAAGCTGCGACTTGCCATCGTGGGCGCCGGCCCGGCCGGAATCTATGCCGCCGACCTGCTCATCAAATCTGAGCTTCGCGACTTCGAGGTTTCGATCGACCTCTTCGACCTACTTCCAGCGCCATACGGTTTGGTTCGCTATGGCGTCGCCCCCGACCATCCACGCATTAAGGGCATTATTCGTGCGCTCTACGAGGTTCTCGACCGTGGCGACATTCGCTTCTTCGGCAACGTCAAGTACGGCACCGACATCACCCTCGAAGACCTCAAAAAGCACTACAACGCAGTCATTTTCTCAACCGGTGCGATCAAGGATGCTGACCTGAACATTCCGGGCATCGACCTCGACGGCTCTTACGGTGCCGCCGATTTCGTCAACTGGTATGACGCTCACCCAGACGTGCCGCGCACCTGGCCGCTGAACGCGCGCGAGATCGCGGTGATCGGCAACGGCAACGTAGCGCTCGACGTGGCCCGAGTGCTGGTCAAGCACCCGCAAGACATGCTTTCGACCGACATCCCAGCCAATGTATACGAAGGCCTCAAGAGCTCGCCGGTCACCGACGTGCACGTGTTCGGTCGTCGTGGCCCGGCTCAGGTCAAGTTCACTCCGCTCGAACTGCGTGAGGCCACCCACATCGAGGGCGTCGACTGCATCGTCTATGACGAAGACTTCAAATATGACGAAGGTTCGCAAGAGGCGATCGACACGAACAACCAGACCCGAGTGATGGTCAACACCCTCGAGGCACTTCGCGAAGAGCCCCAGAACACCGGCGCACCGCGTCGCCTGCACCTGCACTTTTTCTCGGCCCCGGTTGAGGTGCTCGGTGAAGACGGCAAGGTTGCCGCCATTCGCATCGAGCGCACCGAACTCGACGGTCGCGGGGGAGTCACCCCAACCGGCGAGTTCCGCGAGATTCCGGTTCAGGCCGTCTATCGCGCGGTTGGCTACTTCGGCTCAGAGCTCGACCAGATTCCTTACGACGCCAATTACGGCGTGATTCCGAACGATGGTGGTCGCGTTCTCGACGCCGACGGCAAGCAAATCGATGGCGTCTATGCCACCGGCTGGATCAAGCGCGGCCCGGTTGGCCTCATAGGCCACACCAAGAGCGACGCACTCGAAACCATCGGCCATGTCATCGCCGATCGCGCTAAGTGGTGGGCTCCAGAAAACGCCGACGAAAGCGCAGTGGATGCTCTGCTGAACTCGCGCGGAGTCGAATTCGTTGGCTGGCCGCAGTGGCTGTTGATCGACGCGCAAGAGAAGGCGCTTGGCGAAGCCGAGGGGCGCGAGCGCATCAAACTCGTCGAGCGCGAAGACTTTTTGCGCGTCGCCAGGGGCTAGTTCACACCAAGCGGTAAACGCTTGCAGTTTTGGCGAGTAAATTTCTTTTTATGCAGCTAATCCATCTTCGTCGCGCGGGCGTCTCGGTAATCTTCGACACCAGTGCAGGCACCCCGGCCATTTTGTATTGGGGTGCGGCGGTCGCCGACATCCACGCGGCTGCTGACCTCGTTCGCACACAGCTTGAGCTCACCCCACCGTGCGACTTTGACGACCCGCAGACCATCGGCATTTGGCGTGAAAACGCGCGCGGCTATCTGGGCCGCCCAACCATCATCGGTTCGCGCGAGGGTGCCGACTTCACCCAAAAGTTCGACCTGCGCCAAACCAAGCAGGCCGATGAACACAGCGTTGAGTTTTGCTCGGTAGACGCGAACGCCGAGCTCGAGGTTTGCGCCAAGTTCACCCTCGACCCAGCCGGAATCTTGCGCATTAGCCAGTCGGTGACCAACCTCAACCTGGTTCCGTTCAACCTTGAGTCGCTCACCACCTTCGTTCCCGTGCCCGACTACACCACCGAGTCACTCGATTTCACAGGCCGCTGGCTAAACGAGCGCAACCCGCAGCGCCGACCAATCGGTGTTGGTTCTTGGATGCGCGAGGGTCGTGAAGGTCGCACCGGGCACGACTACACCTTGGTTCAGTTCGCGCTCACCGCAGGCACCGGTTTTCAGACCGGCGAAGCGTGGGGTCTGTCGCTCGCCTGGAGCGGCAACAACCGCCACATTCTTGAGCGCACCCCAATTGGCCGCACCAGCCTGGGTGCCGGCGAACTGCTGCTACCTGGCGAAGTCATCTTGCAGTCGAACGAGACCTATCAGGCACCTCAGGTTTGGGCGGTCTATTCGGCCGATGGCATCGACGGTGCCAGCGCACGTTTTCACCATTCGGTGCGAGCCCGCGCCATTCACCCAACCAACATTCGCCCTCGCCC
>JACCDM011376246.1_pt1 | contig 16920 bp, 22 predicted proteins | sample 7445851 | NCBI WGS metagenome assembly JACCDM01 (sample SAMN15323438, study PRJNA562643) | freshwater metagenome | isolation source: river surface water | place: USA:Blue River Watershed | collected 2017-08-16
AGCTCGCAAAGAGGTCGGTATTGTGGACGGCTTAGTTCGGATTGCAGTCGGTCTTGAAAACGTTGAAGATCTCAAGCGTGATCTTCAGGGCGGTCTTAAGAAGTAATTCTGATCTCTAACTGGTTGCTTGTGATGCGCTCATGAAGCGCCGCGGATCATTAATCGGTCGCAAGGGCATGATATGAATCTGTTCGGTCTCGAACTCCAAAAATGCTGCAATATCCTTATCTAATTGCAAACGCTTAACCTCTGCTACAGAGGCCTCCCAAGTAAGAGTCTCTGCAATCTGCTCAATGCTGAACTCAATTAAAGCAATTTGACCTAAGGCGCTAATTTGTTTGACCTGACAGGCAATGCGTTGTGGTCCCGAGTCGCGGTGCACGCTAATACCTTCTTGGGGAATGACCCAAGCCACTTGGGAGTTTGGTGGAATCCTCCCTTTATCTTTAATCTGAAATACCCACGGACTTGAACCCCAGCTTAATGTGCCGGCATTAAAGACCCCATGAAATAAATTAGGGATCCCGACGAGTTGTGCCACGCGGGCGTTACGTGGTCTAGTGAACAGAGCCTGAGGGTTCACAGTTTGGAGACCAACACCTTGGTCAATCACCGTAATTTGATCAGCTAATAAATTGGCTTCTCGCAAATCGTGCGTTACCAAAATCATTGGGATATTCAGTTGTTTGCGCAGTGATGCAAGAGTTTGATAGAGCTTCTGTCGAGTTGGGATATCAATGGCAGAGAAGGGCTCATCCAATAGCAAAATCTTGGGTGAGCGTGCTAAGGCTCGAGCCAGGGCAACACGCTGTTGTTGTCCACCAGATAACTGTTTGGGCAGTCGCGCTGAGAGCTCACCAATACTCAGTTGATCGAGCCACTCCTGCGCTTTTTGCTTTCGAGCAGTTGAATCGGGTATTTGGTTATAAAGCGCGATGCAAACATTCTCCAGCGCGCTCAAATGTGGAAATAACGCATATTGTTGAAACAAAAATCCACACGAGCGCTGATTCGCAGGTAGCGCAACCAATGACCCGCGTGCGGAATCTCGATTCAGCCAAACGTCGCCGTTGCACTCAATAAATCCTGTTTCAGGATGATGCAAGCCCGCGATGGAACGTAGCACACTAGTTTTGCCGCTCCCTGATGGACCCACTAAAGCATGTACTTCGCCAGCTGCAACCTCTAATTGAAGCAGTAGGGGATTGGGTACGGTTTGTTGGATCTGAACCCTAAGCACGACGGACTCCCATACGGTTCTGTGCCAATAATCCATACGAGATAGCAATTGCAATTAGTGAGATCAGTAATAAGACCAGCGATAGAGCGCCAGCGCCGGCTGTATCAAAGGTTTGCACTTTGTCATAGATAGCAATTGATGCTGTTTTGGTTTCTCCAGGAATTGCGCCACCGACCATCAAAACTACACCAAACTCACCTAAGGTGTGTGCAAAGGTCATGGCGCCGCCACTCAAAATCCCTCGCCATGCCAGTGGAAGCTCAATCAAACGAAAGCGCTGCCAAGTGCTAAGCCCACTTACCTTGGCTGCCTCTTTAATCTCGGATGGAATTGCCTCATAGGCACGTTGAATCGGTTGAATCGCAAAAGGCAGGTTAATAATGATTGAGGCGACCAAAAGCCCCGTGAACGAAAACACTAAGGGCTCACCAAACAAACTTTGTCCCGCAAAGGCCACAATAAAGTAGTAGCCCAAAACGGTAGGAGGCAACACTAAGGGGAGAGCCAAGGCAGCCTCGGCCCAGGATTTCCAAGAACCGGCTTGGGCGAGCCAGTAGCCCACCGCAATCCCAACGGGGATTAAGACCACCAAGGTCCAAAAGGCCAGTTGCAATGATAGAAAGATGGCTTGGGTATCGAGCAATTAATAATTCTTATACAAATCAGCTTGTTAGGGAATAATTCTAGAAAATAACTTGATTCATGGATTCCAACGGATCTTATTCGATTTGTGGCTGATCAGGGTATATCTGTATATTTCTCCTGACAAATTTTAGGTGTAATATGCGTACAAACGCATATTTATGTCTACTTCAACCAGTCCCGCAAAACAGCCTGCACAAACAGGACCGGCAATCAGTTTGTCTCAAAAAAACCTAAGCCCCAAGCAAATGGAGCTTTTGTTTGAAAAAGTATCCCAATTCTTTGCTGTTCTTGCAGAGCCATCACGACTGCGAATTCTGTATGCACTTTGCCAAGGCGAAAAGTCCGTCTCTCAAGTCATTGAAGTTTCTGGATCAAGTCAAGCCAACGTCTCACGACACTTAGGCAGCTTGCATGAAGCTGGTATTTTGAGCCGACGCAAAGTCGGTACGACTGTTTATTACTCAATTTGTGATGAAGTAACCCTTGAGATGTGCCAACAAGTATGTGGCCGAATCTCGAATGGTCTATTTGAGTAAATCCATTTGAAATTTTTTGTTCAACCTTTAATCGATGATTAATATGAGCAACCAAACCAAAACCCAATCGAGTCTTGATAGCGCTAATTTAATTAAAAAGGCGCCAGAGAATTTTTTATCGCAGGACGTCATTGCCGAAATTAATGAGCATGGCGCCGATGAAAAACGTCGTGGATTTCTGCGTAAGAGTTTTATGGCCGCTCTCGGAAGTGCCGGTGCTGTTGGCAGTGGCCTTGCCTTGGCAAATCCGCAGGGTGACCCAGCGATTCTGGAAAAGCAAATTTGGCAAACCACGCTTGGCAAGAATGTTGCTACCGAGCCCTATGGAACACCATCCATCTATGAAAAGAACTTAGTCCGTCGTGAGTCACCCGGATTGACTCGGGTATCGGCTGCATCGGTCGCATTTACCCCCTTGCAAGGGTTGTTTGGCATCATTACTCCCAATGGCTTGCACTTTGAACGCCATCATCAAGGTTGGTACAACATCGATCCTAACAAGCATCGCTTGATGGTCAACGGACTGGTGAAGAATGAAAAAGTATTCACTATGAACGATTTGATGCGTTTGCCATCGGTCTCACGAATTCACTTTATTGAGTGCGGCGCAAACACCGGACTTGAGTGGGGCAATGTAGCGGTACCTACTGTGCAATATACCCACGGTATGCTCTCTTGCTGCGAGTTCACGGGTGTACCGCTCTCAACCTTGCTCGATATTTGTGGGGCAGATCTGAAGAAGGGTAAATACATATTGGCCGAGGGTGGTGATGGCTCTGGAATGACTCGCACAATCTCGATAGAAATGGCCCTCGATGATGTGATGGTGGCTTGGGGAATGAACGGTGAGATGTTGCGCCCTGAGAATGGATTCCCGCTTCGTCTAGTTGTGCCGGGTGTACAAGGTGTTAGCTGGGTGAAGTGGCTGCGTCGCATTGAAGTGGGCGATATGCCGTATGGCACTAAAGACGAGGCAATTCACTACATTGACTTGATGCCCGATGGTTTACACCGCCAATACACCTCGATTCAGGAATGCAAATCGGTCATCACATCGCCTTCGGGTGGGCAACAGCTTTTTGATAAGGGCTATTACAACGTGAGCGGTCTGGCTTGGTCAGGTCGCGGCAAGATTAAACGCGTGGATGTCTCGTTTGATGGTGGTAATAATTGGCGCACAGCACGCCTTGAGACCCCGATTTTGACCAAGGCACTCACACGATTCAATATTGATTGGGTATGGGATGGTTCACCAACCATTATGCAATCACGCGCCATTGATGACACTGGTTATGTCCAACCCACCATTCGTCAATTACGGACCGTGCGTGGTACGCGCTCGATTTATCACAACAATGCGATTCAATCATGGAAGGTGGATAGCAATGGGGAGGTCAGCAATGTACAAGTCGGCTAATTCACCCATCATGAAATCACTGCTACATACTGGATTGCTAGCAATGGTTGTTGTGTCAACAACACTTTTATTGAATCGACCGGTTGCTGCACAAACCGCTCCTGCGGCTAGTAAACCAAAGACTTATATGAACATCGGACGTAATGCAACAGCATCAGAAGTTGCGGCATGGGATATTGATGTTCGTCCTGACTTCAAAGGCTTACCTGTCGGCTCAGGATCTGTCTCACAAGGTCAAGCTTTGTGGGAGCAAAAATGCGCTAGTTGCCACGGCATCTTTGGTGAATCCAATGAAGTCTTTACTCCAATTGCTGGGGGTACAACAAAAGATGATATGAAGACCGGTAGGGTTGCATCTCTAACAAGCGATAAACAGCCTCAACGAACCACCTTGATGAAGGTGCCAACGGTATCAACCTTGTGGGATTATGTATATCGCGCGATGCCTTGGAATGCACCGCGCACACTCACGGTTGATGAGACCTATGCATTGGTGGCATTCATGTTGAATCTTGGCGAAGTCGTGCCCGATGATTTTGTCTTGTCCAATAAAAATATTGCGCAGGTTCAAGCTAAGATGCCGAATCGCAACGGCATGACCCAAAAGCATGGCATGTGGACTATTAAGGGTGTGCCCGATATCAAAAATACGGCTTGCATGAACAATTGCGCTCAACACGTTGCGGTTGGTTCAGTGTTGCCTGACTATGCCCGCAACGCACACAACAATCTAGCCGAACAAAATCGCGAGTACGGTCCTTATCGTGGCGTTGACACCACCAAACCGCCATTAGCAGCAATGCCGAGTAGTGGCATGATGATGGTTTCAACAGCAAGTGCAGCACCTAAGGCTGCTGGACCTGCAGATCTATTTAAGAAAGAAAATTGTTCTGCTTGTCATGCTCCAGCAGCTCGATTGGTCGGCCCATCGATTGCTGATGTTGCCAATAAATATAAGGGTGTCGCCAATGCCCAGGCAATGCTTGAAAAGAAAGTAAAAGCAGGGGGTGCGGGTGTATGGGGTGCAATACCCATGCCAGCACAAACACAATTATCGGATGCGGATAATAAGATTTTGGTGCAGTGGATGTTAAATGGGGGTAAATAAGATTAAGGGTTTTTACTGAAATATCAATTTTTAGTTGCGTATATAGTTTTATAAATTAAACAGTTAGTAGCAGTGGATAAAAAGGAGTATTTATGGATAAGCAGCGACGTGATGTATTGAAATATTCAGCCATCTTTGGCTTGATGGCTTCTGCAGGTTTAATTACTCCTGCTCAGGCACAGGAATGGAATAAAGCCGCGTTCGAGGGTAAATCACTCGACGATGTGTTCAAAGTGTTGGGCGCAGGTAAACCTGAAAACTCAGCAGCAATCACAATGATTGCTCCTGATATTGCTGAGAATGGTGCAGTGGTACCGGTTGGTATCAACACTACTTTGAAAGCTCAGCAAATGGCGATCTTGGTTGACAAGAACCCCAGTGCTTTGGCTGCACAGTTCTTTATTCCCGCGGGCACAGAGCCTTTTGTGACCACTCGTATCAAGATGGGTCAAACCTCCAATGTGTATGCGCTGGTTAAAGCCGATAACAAGTGGAGTGTTGCCGTGAAAGAAGTGAAAGTAACCCTCGGTGGTTGTGGCGGCTAATTAAGCAATTAGTAAATAACTTTTTAACGAATTAGAGAGGAAGCAAAATGTCAGATCCGATGCGCGTAAGAGCAACCGAGAGTGGTGGCGTTGTCGATGTCAAAGTGTTAATGAAGCACGATATGGAAACCGGTCAGCGTAAAGATGCATCCGGCAAAGCCATTCCTGCATGGTTCATTAGTGTTGTTACTGCTAAAGCAAATGGCAAAGATGTGTTTAAGGGCGAGTTTGGTCCCGCAGTTTCTAAAGACCCATTCTTGAACTTCAAATACAAGGGTGCCAAAGGCGATAAGGTAACCATTTCTTGGATCGATAACAAGGGTGGTAAACGCACCGATGAGGCAACCGTATCCTAAGAAGTAGTCGCAAACCTTTAATAACAAGAAGAGGGATGTTATGAGACAACATTGGACGCGCGGGGTATTTTTGCTTGCCTCGCTTTTTGTGCTGCAAGCGTGTACGACTCCAGAGCCGCCAAAGAAAGCAGCGGCACCAACGTCAACCCCAACCCCAACCCCGGCTCCAGCACCTACTGCAGCACCAGCAGGTGCGCCCACAGCTGAGATTGAAAAATATCGCGCCATGATCGCTGACGGTAATCCTGCTGATTTATATGAAATGGCTGGTGAGGAGCTCTGGAAGAAAGCCATGGGTCCCAAAAATGCCACGCTAGAAAAGTGCGATCTAGGTCTCGGTCCTGGTGTTGTTAAAGGAGTTTATGCAGTATTACCCAAATACTTTAAAGATACGAACAAAGTTCAAGACCTTGAGTCCCGAATCGTTACCTGCATGGAGCGCTTGCAGGGATTTGATGCAAAAGAAATTATTCAAGGAACTTGGGGTAAGGGTAAGCGCAAAGATGTAGAGGCAATTGTGGCTTATGTCGTTGCCAACTCTAAGGGTTCCACCATTAATGTTTCAACCAAGCATCCCAAAGAAAAAGAAATGTTCGAGCTTGGTAAAAAAGCATTCTTCTATCAGGCGGGGCCAATGGACTTCTCATGTGCATCGTGCCATGCCGATCCCGGCAAACGGATTCGTTTACAAGATTTACCAAACCTAACGACCCAAGCAGGTTCTGCATTGGGTTGGGGTGCTTGGCCCGCATATCGCGTATCGAGCGGAACTTTCTGGACGATGCAGTATCGCTTGAATGATTGCTATCGTCAGCAACGTTTCCCAGAGCCTATCTATATATCGGACGACACGATTGCTGTATCGATGTATATGGCTGTGACCGCAAATGGTGGCAAGATGGCTGCCCCCGGATTGAAACGCTAGGCTGGAGACAATAAAAATGAACTATAAAAATCTAATTACTGCTGCAGCCTTAGTTACCCTTCCAGTTGGAACTGCATTGGCAGACGCTAAGTTTGACAAAATGATGAAGGAAAGCTTTCAGACTGCTGGCATTGCATCGATCGATCGCTTGAAACAAGATGCTGCCCAAAAGTATTGCTCTGACCCAAAAGCACTGGCAGGCAAGGGCGATCCCAAAAGAGCGGAAGCAATCCAGAACGCCAATATGGCTTCGATCAAGCAACCTTCCGATGGTAAATACATTGGCGATTGGAAATCCGGTGAACGAATAGCGCAAAGTGGACGCGGTGCTACCTGGACCGATAAAGCCGACACTCCAAATGGTGGAGGTTGCTATAACTGCCATCAAATTAACAAGGCTGAACTTTCTTACGGAAACATTGGGCCAAGTTTGTGGAACTACGGCAAATTACGTGGTTACAGCAAAGAGGTGGTGACGTATACCTGGAATCGTATTTATAACTCCAAGGCCTACAACGTGTGCAGCAATATGCCACGCTTTGGTCACTTCAATTTGCTCACCGAGAAGCAAATGCAGGATGTGATGGCTCTGTTGTTGGATCCAAACTCGCCTGTTAATCAATAAACAATTCACGAAGGAGTCCTATGTCTTTTAGTAGACGGGAGTTTCTGCAGGCCCTTGCGATAGCATCGGCCGGCGGAATGAGTTTGCAATCCGAGTTCTCACATGCGCAAACGGCTGCAAAAAAGTTTTATGACCTACCTAAGTTTGGGAACGTACATTTTCTGCATTTCACGGACTGCCATGCCCAATTACTGCCCATCTATTTTCGGGAGCCTAACGTTAATTTGGGCATTGGCACTCAAGAAGGTAAGCCGCCGCACTTGGTTGGTGAGTATTTATTAAAAGCGTATGGCATCAAGCCAGGCACGCGCGATGCCCATGCATTTACTTACCTCGATTTTACAGCGGCTGCTAAAACGTATGGCAAGGTTGGTGGTTTTGCTCACTTAGCAACTTTGGTCAAGCAAATTAAGGCTAGCCGACCCGGCGCTTTATTACTCGATGGCGGTGATACCTGGCAGGGATCAGGAACTGCTTTGTGGACCAATGGTCAGGACATGGTAGATGCCTGTTTAGCAATGGGCGTTGATGTGATGACACCTCACTGGGAGATGACTCTTGGTGAGAAACGGGTGATGGAAATTGTTGAAAAAGATTTTCGGGGTAAGGTCTCGTTTGTGGCTCAAAACATTAAGACCACTGATTTTGGTGATGCGGTATTTGCACCCTATGCCATGAAAACCATGAATGGTGTCCAAGTTGCCATTATTGGACAAGCATTCCCTTACACACCGATTGCAAACCCACGATACTTTGTGCCGAACTGGACTTTTGGTATTCAGGAAGAGAATATGCAAAAGACCGTGGATGAGGCAAGAGCCAAGGGTGCAAAAGTGGTAGTGGTGCTCTCGCACAATGGAATGGATGTTGACTTAAAGATGGCATCACGGGTGCGCGGAATTGATGCAATCATGGGTGGACACACACACGACGGTGTCCCAGCCCCAGTTAAGGTGAAGAATGCTGGTGGTGTGACCTTAGTCACCAACGCTGGATCAAACGGCAAGTTTTTGGGTGTTCTGGATTTTGATGTGAAGGCTGGGAAAGTCAGTGATTTCCGGTACAAATTGCTACCAGTGTTCTCGAACCTATTGCCAGCAGATGCATCAATGACTGCACTAATCAAAAAAATCCGCGCTCCCTATGAATCAAAGCCTGCTGAGAAACTTGCGGTAACCGACGGGCTTCTGTATCGCCGCGGTAACTTCAATGGCAGTTTCGATCAAGTCATTTTGGATGGTCTCATCAAGCAAAAAAATGCCGAGATCTCGTTCTCACCGGGATTCCGGTGGGGAACATCCTTATTACCGGGTGAGTCGATCACGATGGAGCATTTGCTCGATCAAACCGCGATTACCTATCCCTTTACAACGGTCACGAATATGAGTGGCGAGATGATCAAGACCGTCTTAGAGGACGTTGCAGATAATCTCTTTAATCCCGATCCATACTATCAACAAGGTGGCGACATGGTGCGAGTCGGAGGTTTGCAATACACCATCGATCCTGCTGCGGGTGCCGGTAAACGAATCTCAGAGATGCGCTTGGGAGGCAAACTGATCGAGGCCGGCAAGACTTATAAAGTGGCTGGTTGGGCACCCGTATCGGAGGAAGCCAAAAATGCTGGTGGTGAAGCGATCTGGGATTTAATGGCCAGACATTTAAGAGAAGTTAAAACCATTAAGGCAGTCAAATTAAATGAACCAGTGATTAAGGGCGTGACGAATAATCCGGGTATGGCGCCGATTTAATGATTGAAGAAAATTAGGGAGAGGCTCATGAAAAAACTAATTCAATATCTTGTATTTTCCGTAATGAGTATTGGTTTGGGATTGGGATCATCTCTAACGTATGCGGATTCAACACGCGTGGTCTATCACATCGATGATGCGGCTACTCAAGGTCTTAAAGGTTTGCGCAATATGCGTAATCACTTGGACGTATCACCCCAAACCAAAATTATTGTTGTAACCCATGCCAATGGCGTCGATATTTTGATGGAAGGTGCCAAAGATAAAAGCGGTACCGAATATGCCCCCTTGGTTGCAGCCTTGAAATCGCGTGGCGTGCGTTTTGAGGTTTGCGAGATTACCTTACGCAACCGAAACCTCAAGAAAGATCAATTTACCTTGGATGCGGAGTTCACCCCCTCGGGAGTGGTGCGTATCGCTGATTTGCAATTTAAGGATAAATACGCCTATATAAGACCATAAATAAAGCTTTCTTTATTACCTTGGCTTATATAAGTATTTCGAAAGAATCTGATTTTTGCTTCATAAATCACTGATTTTATTCATCTTTTATCCAATATTCCGCTAGAATGGCATTCTTCTGAATTTAGTATATAAATCGCTTATGAAGAAATTAATATTTTTGGTCGGATTAGCATTTTTTGGGTTGGGTTCCCAAGCAGCACTCGCTGCGCCAGACCTTGCTAATGGAAAAAAGATTGAGGACACCAAGTGCTATAAATGCCATGCTGAGAAATCTGGCTTAGGCGATGGCACATTGATCTATACCCGGCAAGATCGACGTGTAAAAGGGCTGGATCGTCTAAAAGTAATGGTTGCACGTTGCAATACGGAGTTGCGCCTAGACTTATTTCCTGAGGATGAAGCAGACGTTACCGCTTATCTGAACCAACAGTACTACAAATTTAAACCCTAGGAATCATCATGACTGATATAACGCCAGAGCAGATTAGCTCTCTGGGTAGTCAGGCTTTGCTGATTACCTTTGTGATTACCGCCATCCTTGGCGCCATTATGCAAAAGACAAACTTTTGTACATTAGGAGCCGTTTCTGACGGAATCCTGATGGAGGATTGGTCGCGGATGCGTCAATGGTGTCTAGCGATTGGTGTTGCGATTTTGGGTGTTGCCACCATGTCACATCTAGGCTGGATTGATGTGAGCAAATCCATCTATACCAACAATCGTGTACTGTATTTATCAACCTTGATCGGTAGTGTCTTATTTGGTATCGGGATGGTTCTCGCCTCAGGCTGTGGCAGCAAAACCCTAATCCGAATTGGTAGCGGTAATCTGAAATCGATCGTTGTGTTTATTGTCTTAGGGCTAGTTGCCTACATGACCATGCGCGGCTTTTTAGGGGTCATGAAAGCAAATTCGATTGATAAGGTGGCGCTGAACTTAAGTACCAATCAAGATTTGCCTAGCATCTTATCGAGCTCTTTTGCAATTGGTAAAGAGCAGTTACGGATCATTTTGTCGATTCTGATTGGTGGGGCATTTATTGCCTTTGCTATTTTGAACCGATCTTTCTGGAATTCGGAGAACTTATTAGCCGGTATCGGCGTTGGTATTGCTATTACTGCCATATGGTGGACCTCAGGCCACTTTGCGCATTTGGATGAAGATCCTAACACCCTACAAGAGGCATTTCTAGTAACCAACTCGGGTCGCATGGAAAGCCTATCTTTTGTAGCTCCGTATGCGTACTCATTGGATTGGTTGATGTTTACGAGTGATAAATCCAAGGTACTCACAATCGGGATTGTTGCTGTGTTAGGAATGATTTGCGGCTCAGCAATTAGTGCAGTGATTCAGAAACAATTTCGGTGGGAAGCCTTTCGCGGGGTCGAGGACACTGCCAACCATTTGGTTGGTGCAGCTCTGATGGGCTTTGGTGGTGTGACTGCGGTGGGTTGTACTGTAGGTCAGGGCTTGAGTGGGATCTCAACGCTAGCTCTAAATGCCTTTATCGCCTTTCCAGGCTTCATCTTAGGAGGCTATCTGGGTCTACAGTATCTGCAATGGCGCATGAGCCCAAAACCGTGTTAACCCGTAAAATATTTGTATGACGATTGATTGGACCTCGTTTACTCCAGGACCTGCGCTAGCGGGAGGGATAATACTTGGCATTGCAGCCGCTTTGTATGTGTTAGTTAATGGCCGTATTTTGGGTATCAGCGGGATTTTGGGCGGACTATTGCAAGCAAAGAAATCCGATTGGCTTTGGCGTGCTAGTTTTGTCTTGGGTCTGCTCACCGCGCCGTTGTGGGGTAAGTATGTGTTTCAAATGAACACCAAGGCTGTGATTGATGCCGATTACCTTACATTAATTGTGGCAGGTCTATTGGTTGGCTTTGGAGCACGTTACGGTTCAGGGTGTACCAGTGGTCACGGCATTTGTGGCTTATCGCGTTTATCACCAAGATCACTGATTGCAACACTGACATTTATGAGCTGTGGTTTTTTTGTGGTTTATCTTGTTCGTCATTTGATTTAGCCATGAGCCAGAACCATTCGATTTTCTCCAACGGTAGCGAATATCTTGTTGGTGTTCTATTTGGTTTGGGTCTGATGATCTCTGGCATGACCAATCCTGCAAAGATTTTGGCGTTCTTAGATCTTGCTGGCGCCTGGGATCCATCGCTAATTTTTGTGATGGGCGGCGCCGTTTTAATTGGTTTGGTTGCCTTTTACTTAGCCAAGAAACGAACCGAGAACTTTTTAGGTGGAGCGATGCATATTCCGACCCGACGCGACATTGATCAACCATTGATCGTGGGTAGCGCACTTTTTGGAGTGGGTTGGGGGCTAGCGGGCTTTTGCCCAGGTCCCGCTTTAGTTTCGCTTGGATCTGGTGAATCGAAGGCATTGGTATTTGTGCTTGCAATGTTAGTCGGGATGTGGATTTTTGAACGCATCGGTCAGAAAAAGTCATAAGTTATTCATAGAGGATTAAATGAACGTACATATTTCATGTCATACCCCCAATTTTGGTACTGCCGGCCAAATCGAGCCGAGCGATGTTGCCGAGATTGCGAAGCAGGGTTACAAGAGCATCATTAATAATCGTCCTGATGGTGAAGAGGGACCAGAACAGCCGAGCAATGCCTCGATCGCAGCAATGGCTAAAGAGCATGGTTTGCAATACGCTTTCTTACCCGTTGTTAGTGGTGCAATCACGCCGGAGCAAGTGGTTGAGATGTCTAAACTCTTAAAGACCATGCCGCAGCCGATTTTGGCGTTCTGCCGCTCGGGTGCGCGCTCAACATTCTTGTACCAACTTGCTTTACAAAACGCATAGTTCCTATGGCTGCTGTATTAAGTAATCAAGAGCGTGGTGTATTGCAAGGCGAGCTTGCTCAATGGAGTATGGTGCAAAATCGTGATGCGATCACACGTACGTATCAGTTCAAGGATTTCAAACAAGCATTCGCATTTATGACCCAATCAGCCTTAATGGCTGAGCAAATGAATCATCACCCCGAGTGGTTCAATGTTTGGAGTCGCGTTGAGGTTACTTTGTCTACCCATGATGCTAAAGGCCTGACCAAACTCGATATTGAGTTGGCCAAAGCCATGGACCAATTTGCCCAATCCCTTCTGACAAAGTAACACCATGCGTACGTGGCATATGAAACGAAACTGTTCGTTTTCGCCACGTCAGGTGGGTTACTTCTATTTATCGATGTTTTTGTTCTCCTCGTTGATTGCAACGTATTTTCTGTTGCACGGCGTTTGGATGATTCTGATTTTCACAGTGATTGAATTAACAGTATTAGGTATTGCTCTCATTATTTATGCACGCCACGCCCTAGACTACGAATCGATTGCGATTGATGGCACCTCACTGAGAGTCGAAAAGAATATTGGCGGCAAGCTTGAGCGTCATGAGTTCAATACACGCTGGATGACTCTCAAACAGGAAGAGGATGGAAAACGCTTAATTCGGGTAGAAGAGCGGGATAAGGAACTGGCAATTGGTCTTTTTGTACCATTGGATGCAAGACCTCAGTTTTATAAAGACCTGCGCCAGCAAATTCGGTCTGAATCCTAAACCAAACAGTAAACTAAGGACTGTGAGTCTTTAGGATCCAAAAATGCGGATTGATATCCCTCAAGAAAAAAAACTAGTGCATGAGACAGTAATCCCGATTCGATGGGGTGATATGGATGCATTTGGTCATCTTAATAATACGATTTACTTTCGTTACATGGAGCAAGGTCGTATTGATTGGATTGAATCGTTTGGCTTTTCTGCTCAGCATGAAGAGGGTGGGGCTTTGGTTGCCAATGCCTTTTGTAATTTCTACACCCAAGTGAATTACCCTGGTGATATTTTGGTTCGCACCTATATCGGCAAAGTAGGCCGAACGAGTGCCGATACCTATAACTTAATGTCGCTCACCAACGATCCAGAAACTCTTTGTGCTGCTGGTGGTGCAACATTGGTGTGGGTCAATCTCAAAACCAATCGACCAGCACCTTGGCCCCAAGTCTTTCAGAAACAGCTAGGACTGTATTGAGCTCTGTATTTTTAACCCCTGATCGTCTTGCCTCTGAGCTTGATCGCTTTGATTGCATTATTGATGTGCGTTCTCCCGCTGAATACGCGCTGGATCACATTCCGGGAGCAATCAACTGCCCCGTATTGAATAATGAGGAGCGCGCTCAAGTTGGCACGATCTATAAACAAGAGTCTCCCTTTGCTGCTAAAAAAATTGGTGCCGCATTAGTTGTAAAAAATATCGCTCATCATTTACAAGCGCAATTTCTGAATCAGGATCGCGATTGGACACCATTAGTCTATTGTTGGCGTGGCGGTGAGCGCAGTGGCGCATTTACTCATATCTTGCAACGCGTGGGTTGGAAGGCGGAACAATTAAAAGGGGGTTATCAGTCTTTTCGTAGACAGGTGATTGATGATCTTGAACGTTGGGTGCCACAATTTCAGTTCAAGGTGATATGTGGCACAACGGGAAGTGGCAAAACACGATTGATTGAGGCCCTGAAGGGAAAAACACAAGTACTTAATTTAGAGGGGCTTGCCGTGCACCGTGGGTCGATTCTGGGGGCTTATCCCAATCAAGCGCAACCGACCCAAAAAGCCTTTGAGACCGCGCTTTGGAATCAACTACGTCAATTTGACTCAGGTCAACCGATTTATGTGGAATCCGAAAGCAAGAAGGTCGGTGGCTTACATATACCGGACGCATTAATGGAAAGAATTCGGGAGGGGGATTGCATCGAAATTGTGGCTGATCGGGCAGTGCGCGTTGATTGCCTGATGGAAGACTATGAACACTTTTTGGATGATGGTGAGACGCTAGGCAATCTGTTGAAGTTACTTACGCAGCGCTTTGGTAAGGAACAAATTAGTCAGTGGCAAACGCTTGCGCAAGATGGGCAATTTCCCCAATTGGTAGAGGAACTGTTAATCAAACACTATGACCCAGCTTATACCGACTCCATTGTGCGCAATTTTCCGAAGTACCGAAATGCGATGAAATTACACCTGTCTTCTGCGAAGCGCTCAAGCTATCAAGAGCTGGCCAATCAGCTCTTGAGTGCTTACGAACTAAACGCCTGAATTCCTGTTTGGGCACGTCCCAAAATGAGTGCATGAATATCGTGAGTACCTTCATAGGTATTGACGACCTCCAGATTCAGCATATGACGAATCACGCCATATTCATCCGAGATACCATTACCACCTAACATGTCTCTCGCCATGCGGGCAATCTCCAGGGACTTGCCACACGAGTTACGCTTCATGATCGAAGTAATCTCTGGGGCAGCAGTTCCTTCATCTTTCATACGACCCAAACGTAAGACGCCTTGCAGTCCCAAGGTAATTTCGGTTTGCATGTCAGCTAGTTTTTTCTGAATCAATTGGTTAGCCGCAAGAGGGCGGCCAAACTGTTTACGATCAAGCGTGTACTGGCGCGCAGCATGCCAACAGAACTCGGCGGCGCCTAGAACCCCCCATGAGATGCCATAACGTGCAGAGTTTAGGCATGTAAATGGGCCTTTTAGACCTGATATTTCAGGGAACTCATTCTCAGCAGGTACAAACACCTCATCCATGACAATCTCACCCGTAATGGAAGCGCGAAGACCTTGCTTGCCGGTTATCTTAGGAGCCGATAAGCCCTTCATGCCCTTTTCAAGAATGAACCCTCGAATTACGTCCTGATCATTTTTGGCCCAGACCACAAACACATCAGCAATTGGGGAGTTAGAGATCCACATTTTTGAGCCGGTGAGCGAGTAACCACCCGGAACTTTCTTGGCTCTCGTAATCATGCCACCTGCATCAGACCCATAGTTGGGTTCGGTTAAGCCAAAACAACCAATCCATTCGCCCGTTGCGAGTTTGGGGAGGTATTTTTGTTTTTGAGCCTCAGATCCAAACTCATTAATGGGTACCATAACCAGTGAAGATTGCACACTCATCATCGAGCGATAGCCAGAGTCCACTCGCTCAATCTCGCGAGCAATTAATCCATAAGAGACGTAATTGAGGGCGGCCCCGCCGTATTGTTCCGGAATGATGATTCCTAAAAGACCCAGTTCGCCCATTTCACGGAAGATTGATGGATCGGTACTCTCGGCCCTAAAGGCTTCTTGAACCCGTGGCGCCAACTTTCCTTGGGCGTATTCCCGTGCGGCCTCCATAATCATGCGCTCTTCAGTGCTGAGTTGTTCGGTGAGGAGGAGGGGGTCTTCCCAGTGAAAACTTGGTTTGCTCATTTTTTAATCAATGTAAGGGATTGGGTAATTTCAGTCGAATACCACTATTCTATGAAATATTTCCCACTTTGATCGAGATCGGCCCCATTATGCGTCGCCAATACCGGTACTACGACTTAATTCTGGCTGCTTTTGTTGCGGTCTTGTTGTGCTCGAACTTTATCGGGGCAGGCAAAGCGGCAAGTGTTGAGCTGCCGTATTTTGGGCTCGTTGTCTTTGGTGCCGGGATTTTGTTCTTCCCGATTTCTTATTTCTTTAGCGATATTCTGACCGAAGTCTATGGTTATGCCTATGATCGCCGAACAGTCTGGGCAGGATTTGCGGCACTTGGATTTGCTGCGATCATGGCGCAAATTGTTATTGCCTTACCGGTGGCGCCCGGATCCTACATGGCTAATTATCAACAGGGGCTTGAGACGGTATTTGGTAACTCTTGGCGGATTGCGTTGGCATCAATGTTTGCTTTCTGGTGTGGCAGCTTCAGTAATAGTTACGTCTTAGCCAAAATGAAGATTTGGACCCAAGGTAAATATTTGTGGACGCGCACCATTGGCTCAACCGCGGTGGGTGAGTTAGTTGACTCCTCGTTGTTTTATATCTTAGCCTTCTATGGTATTTGGCCTACCGCAGAAATTATTCAGGTGGCAATTGCACAATATATTCTGAAGACCTCCTGGGAGATCTTGGCCACCCCAGTGACCTATGTCGTTGTAAATTATCTAAAGCGCAAAGAGCATGAAGATTATTACGATACCAATACCAATTTCACACCATTCCAATTAAAGGTAGATCGATGATATTTAAGGGCCCCAAAATTCAGGCGAGCGAGATTACGCCACGGCATATTTTTGAAGATCGTCGCTTATGGTTAAAAACATCCTCACTGGGATTGGCAATGGGTATGGGTGGCTGGATCGAGCGCGAAGCATTTGCCAAAACAGTGGCACCCCGCGAGAAGCTACCATCAAAATTGAATGAGCAGTATTCCACACGCGAGACCCAAACCTCCTATGAAGAGG
>JACCDM011024987.1_pt1 | contig 16894 bp, 18 predicted proteins | sample 7445851 | NCBI WGS metagenome assembly JACCDM01 (sample SAMN15323438, study PRJNA562643) | freshwater metagenome | isolation source: river surface water | place: USA:Blue River Watershed | collected 2017-08-16
ACAAAGAGTATTACGAGAGAAGATTCGTATCGATGGCCGCGGTCTACGAGATATTCGTGCGCTAACAGCTGAAGTGGAGGTAATTCCTCGAGTTCACGGATCTGCAATATTTGAAAGAGGTGAAACTCAAATTTTGGGAATCACAACTTTGAATATGTTAAAGATGGAGCAACAGTTAGATACGCTCTCACCTGAAGATCACAAGCGGTATATGCACAATTACAACTTCCCACCGTATTCAGTTGGTGAAACAGGAAGAGTTGGCTCACCAAAGCGTCGTGAAATTGGACATGGAGCTCTTGCAGAGCGCGCGCTAGTCCCAGTTTTACCAACACGCGAAGAGTTTCCATATGCAATCCGCCAAGTTTCTGAAGCATTAGGTTCAAATGGATCAACTTCAATGGGTTCAGTTTGTGCTTCAACAATGTCACTGCTTAATGCCGGTGTTCCACTTAAAGCTCCAGTTGCAGGAATTGCAATGGGTCTAATCTCAGATGAGGTAGATGGAAAAACTGAGTATGTAGCACTAACAGATATTTTGGGTGCGGAAGATGCATTCGGAGATATGGATTTCAAAGTTGCAGGAACTAAAGAGTTTGTGACTGCACTTCAACTTGATACTAAGTTAGACGGAATTCCAGCATCAGTACTTGCTGCGGCTCTTTTACAAGCTAAAGAAGCACGCCTAGCAATTTTAGATGTAATGAATCAAGCAATTTCAGTTCCAGATGAGATGTCATTACTTGCTCCAAGAATTATTTCAATAAAGGTACCAGTCGACATGATTGGTGCAGTTATTGGTCCTAAGGGCAAAATGATTAATCAGATTCAGGATGAAACTGGCGCTGATATCACAATTGAAGATGATGGAACTATTTATATCGGTGCTACCGAAGGTTCTGCCGCTGAGGCTGCAAAGGCACAAATCAATGCAATTGCTAATCCAGTTCAATTATCTGTTGGCGATAAGTTCAATGGTTCGGTTGTTAAGTTAGCCACTTTTGGTGCTTTCGTGAATCTTGCTCCAGGTAAAGATGGCTTGCTACACATCTCGCAAATTCGCAAGATGCATGGTGGAAAGCGAATTGAAAACCTTGAAGAAGTAATGAAGGTTGGCGAGAAGATTGAAGTTGTAATTAATGAGATAGATCCAAAGGGTAAATACTCATTAGTTCCAGCAAATCTTCCAGAAGAAGCTAAGTCAGAGTAATTTGGCTAGAACAGTCTTGCCAAGTGGCTTACGAATAGTCACCGAGGAAGAAAAATCTGTTCGCTCAGCAGCTTTTGGTGTTTGGGTCAATGTTGGCTCCCGTGATGAATCAAATTCAACCGCGGGAGCTTCACACTTTCTAGAGCATTTATTGTTTAAAGGGACCAAGAAGAGAACTTCACTAGAGATCTCATCATCAATTGAAGCAGTTGGCGGAGAGACTAATGCATTTACTTCTAAGGAATACACCTGCTTTTATGCTCGTGTAATTGATAAGCATCTACCACTAGCAGTTGATGTAATAAGTGACCTAATAACCTCATCCGTAGTCAAAAAAGAGGATGTTGATGCAGAGCGCAAGGTAGTGCTAGAAGAAATTGCTATGCGTGATGATGATCCAAGCGACTTAATACATGATTTATTTCTAGAAAAATACTACGGAGATACACCACTTGGCCGACCAATCCTAGGAACTGTACAGTCTATAAAAGGTATGAGTAGGGATACTGTTTTTAACTATTATCAAAATAGATATAAACCAGAAGATTTAGTTGTAGCTGTTGCTGGAAATATTAAACATAGAAAAGTAGTAGATATGGTTGAAAATGCTTTAAGTAAGGATGGATTTTTAGATCAATCAAAAACCGATTATAAATTGAGAAAAGCAGCCAATGTTAAGGTTTCAGGAAAAGGTAAAGTTACCTTGCTTAACAAAAAGACCGAACAAGCACACATCATTTACGGTGTTCCAGGTGTGGCAAGGGATGATAAGTCAAGATTTGCATTAAGTATTTTATCCTCAGCAATAGGAGGAGGAATGTCATCAAGATTATTCCAAGAAATTCGAGAAAAACGTGGGTTGGCATATTCAACCTATGCATACAGTCAACAATTTGCCGGAAGCGGCGTTCTATCTTTCTATGTTGGTTGTAAGCCAAGTAAGGCTGAAGAATCAGTAAAAGTAATTCAATCAATACTTTTTGATATTGCCGAGAATGGTTTAACTCTGGAAGAGATTGATAGGGCAAAGGGATCAGTCTCAGGCGCCTTGGTGCTAAGTCAGGAAGATACTGGCTCCCGTATGACTAGAATTGGTAAAAGTGAACTGGTGTATGGCCAAGTTTTAAGTTTTGATGAGATTTTGAGTGAGATTGCAAACGTAACACCTGAACAAATCAGGGAAATTGCCCGCAAAACCCTACCTACATCTCCTACGCTTGCGGTAGTGGGACCATTCACGTCAAGAAGTAAATTTGAAAGGTTAATAAAATGAAGGTTGCAGTGCTTGGTGCCAAAGGCAGAATGGGCACAGAGGCGGTCGCAGCTATTAACGCTGCTAGCGATTTAACTTTAAGTACTGCCTTAGATCTTGGCGATTCTTTAGACCAATTGACTAAAACTGGTACTGAAGTTGTAGTTGACTTTACAACTCCTGATTCTGTCATGAGAAATTTAGAGTTTGCAATAACAAATAATATCCATGTAGTTGTGGGCACTACAGGTTTTGATGAGGTGAGATTAAATAAGCTAAGAGATCTGCTTAACAAGCATCCAAAAGTTGGCGCACTAATTGCTCCTAATTTCGGTTTAGGAGCTGTCTTAATGATGCAATTTTCTAAAACTGCTGCTAAGTATTTTGAAAGCGTAGAAATTGTTGAAATGCACCATGCACATAAGGTTGATGCACCATCAGGAACTGCGATCAGAACTGCCGAATTAATCTCAACTGCGCGTAAAGAAAATAATAAAGAGCCTATGCCAGATGCAACAAAAAGCTCACTCGCTGGTGCCAGGGGTGCGATAGTGGGCGATGTGCCTGTCCATTCAATTAGAGCTCACGGATATGTTGCACATCAAGAGGTAGTTTTTTCAGATTTAGGTGAGACTTTAACAATTAGACATGATTCAATTAATAGATCTGGCTTTATGCCAGGGGTGTTAATTGGCGTAAGAAATGTCGCAAAGTATCCCGGCTTAACAGTTGGGTTAGAAAACTATATGGAGGTAATCAAATGAGCGAGATAACAATGTATGGTGCTGAATGGTGTAAGGATTGTCGTAGATCTAAGAAATTCTTAGATTCAAATAATGTTAAATATAATTATATCGATGTCGAAGCGGATGCAAGTGCTTCTGACAAAGTCATCGAAATTAATGGCGGAATGCGTTCTATTCCAGTTATTTTATTTTCGGACGGAACTCATCTAACAGAGCCATCTGATGCTGCGTTAAAAGAAAAACTAGAGGCTTTAAAAGTTCTTTAGAATAAATTGTAAACCGCTGCAGATGAAACAGCTGCAGCGAGTACAACTACCGGAAAAGAAGCTTTTAGTTTTAGGGCAATTAGAGCAACACCAACCCCTACTAATCGCTGATCTATTACTAACTCCTGCTTGTTGGCAAAGGTTTGGACTCCAATTAATGCACTTAGTAAAACTATAGGAACTAAGGTATTTATATTTTTGATTCTTGGTTTATCAAGCCACTTCTCTGGGACACTATGTCCAATATATTTATTTAAAAATGCAGTAATGCTTGATCCAATTACAGCCATCCATATTGAACTCATTTTTTCCACCCAAAAAAAATGGCTAGCAGGACAGTTGTAATAATTGGAATTCCTGCCGGAGTTATTGGTGTTAACAAAAGCGCCAGAATAATTGCGCAAGCAGATATCAAAAATAGCCGCTTGTCTTTAAGCCGCGGCCAAACAAGTCCACAGAAAGCCGCAGGCACGGCTGCATCCAAACCCCATACAGATGGATCACCAATAGCACTGGCGCCGAGCGCACCGAGAAATGTAAATAGATTCCAAAAGATATAAACACCAAATCCTGTTAAATAGAATGCTCGTTTTCGATCGGAATCATTTGACTGAAGTGTTGATACAGCAGTTGACTCATCAATTGTTATTTGAGAGGCAATAATTCTTCTCAAACCTGTAACTTTTAAAATTGGGGCTAGCTGTAAACCATATAAAGCGTTTCTAAAACCTAATAATGTTGCTGTCGCAATTGCACTCGCAGCAGAACCACCTGCGCCCATTATTCCAACAACTGCGAATTGAGAAGCGCCAGAGAATAGAAGTAGGGACAATAGGCAGGTTTGCAGAATCGAAAATCCAGCGGTAATGCCAGCGGCACCAAAGGCTGCACCGTATAGACCTACGGTAAAAGCAACGCTTAGGGATGTTCGCTCCACAGCATCATTTTTGGGTTTAATTGACACGCCGACACTTTAATCCAGCCAATCATCAATCACCAAAGATAGGGTCGCGCACATGAGTGATGAGATAGTTTTTCGGGATGATATGTCGGTTGAACTAGTGAAATCTAGTGCAAGTGACGCCGATGTTATTTGGGCGGCTAGGGTGTCAACCGCAGGAGATAAGTCTCTTGAAGATATAGGCGCTGACGCTACAAAATCTGAAGGTTTAATAAATTATTTAGCACGTGAGCGCCATGGCTCACCATTCGAGCATACTTCAATGACATTCTTTATATCAGCTCCGATATTTGTATTTAGAGAGTTTATGCGACACAGAATTGCTTCCTACAATGAAGAGAGCGGTAGATACCGAGAATTAAAACCTGTTTTCTATATTCCAAGCAAAGAGCGAAAGCTAGTACAGATAGGAAAAGCAGGGGCGTATACATTTGTTGATGGCACAGAAGAACAATTCAAAGTAACAGTTGACGCTATTAAGGAAACTTGCAAACTTGCATATACAAATTACCAAAAAATGTTGAGTGCAGGCGTAGCACGTGAAGTAGCTCGAGCAGTATTACCGGTGACGCTTTACTCATCAATGTATGTAACTATGAATGCACGCGCCTTAATGAATTTTTTATCGCTAAGAACCGCTAGGGAAGGTTCACATTTTCCATCCTATCCTCAACGTGAGATTGAGATGGTTGCCGAGAAAATGGAAGCAGAGTTCGCTAAATTAATGCCTATAACATACGGAGCATTTCAAAAATCTGGTCGCATAGCACCATAGATAAGCGGTAGCCTTAGACCATGCAGATCACGCCACCATTTGGCCGGCTAATTACCGCGATGGTCACACCATTTACAAAAAGTGGTGAAATTGATTGGACTGGATTAGAAAAAATTGCAGCTCACCTAGTTTCTTTAGGTCATGATGGAATTGCAGTAAATGGCACAACAGGTGAGGCTCCAACCACATCAGATGAAGAAAAAGACCAAATTATTAATACAGTACGCAAGGTTGTTGGCGATAAAATTAAAATTATTGCAGGAGCAGGTAATAATGAAACTTCGCACTCTGTTGAGCAGGCACAACGTGCAGCCAAAGCAGGGGCAGATGGTTTATTAGTTGTAACTCCGTACTACAACAAACCACCACAAGCAGGAATTCAAGCACATTTTAAAGCAATGGCTAATGCCACAGATTTACCAATAATGATGTATGACATTCCAGGAAGAACCGGAATAGAAATAGAATCAGATACGATTGTTAGATTAGCTGAGCATAAAAATATTGCTGCACTAAAAGATGCTAAAGGAAATCCAGCTGCAACCTCATGGGTAATTAAAAGATGTGCTATTCCGGTTTACTCTGGTGATGATATTTTGAATCTACCGCTACTTTCAGTTGGAGCAGTTGGCTTTGTATCCGTTTGTGGTCACACAGTTGGTGCTGAGTTAAGAGCTATGTTAGATGCGTGGTTTTCTGGTAATTCAAACCGCGCTCTTGAAATTCACCAACAGTTACTACCAGTTTTTACTGGAACATTTAGAACTCAAGGAGCTATTTTGACTAAAGCAGCCTTGAATCTAATGGGGCTACCTGGAGGATTTACAAGATTGCCGCTTGTGGATGCAACTGAAGCGCAAATTGCGCAACTTAAAGTTGATCTTCAGGCCGGTGGCGTTAAATTAAAGTAACTAAATGAATCATCCACATCCAGGATTACCTTACCCGTCAAAGTTAGCTAAAAAAACCCTTCGCATAGTTGCTTTGGGCGGACTTGGTGAGATCGGTCGAAATATGACCGTATTTGAATATGAAGGAAGATTACTAATTGTCGATTGCGGAGTTTTATTTCCAGGTGATGATCAACCAGGAATTGATTTAATTCTGCCGGATTTCTCTTATATTAAAGATCGCATGGATGATGTTGAAGCAATATTTCTAACTCACGGACATGAAGATCATATTGGCGCAGTCCCTTATCTTTTGAGAGAGCGAAGCGATATTCGAATTATTGGATCACAATTAACTCTTGCCTTTGTGGCTCCAAAATTAAAAGAGCGACGTATCACATCTCCAATGACTCAAGTAAAAGCTGGCCAGGTAGAAAAAGTTGGCCCCTTTACCCTTGAGTTCATCACAGTTAATCACTCAATACCGGATTCACTAGCTGTTGCAATAAAAACACCAGCTGGCGTAATTTTGCATACTGGTGATTTCAAGATGGATAAAATGCCGTTGGATGGAAAAGTTACTGATCTTGAGACTTTTTCTCGGCTGGGTAAAGAGGGTGTTGACTTATTTCTAGTTGATTCAACAAATGCCGATGTTCCCGGATTAACTGTGGCCGAAAAGGATATTTATCCTGCTTTAATTGAAGCTATCCAGAAAACCCCAAGAAGAGTTGTGGTGACATCATTTGCATCGCACGTTCATCGAATCCAACAAGTTTTAAACGCCGCATCTGAATCAAACCGTAAAGTTGCATATGTTGGCAGATCAATGGTTAGAAATATGAAATTAGCTGAAGATTTAGGGTACTTAAAAGTACCAACTGGGTTAATTGTTGACTATAAAGATATAGATTCTTTTGGTGACAAAATAGTTTTAGTTTGCACTGGATCGCAAGGAGAGCCATTGGCTGCATTATCTAGAATTGCAAATGGTGATCATGAGATTAGAGTAGGTAAGGGAGATACAGTAGTTCTGGCATCCTCTTTGATTCCGGGTAATGAAAAATCTGTTTACCGAGTAATAAATGAGCTAACTAGATTTGGTGCTCACGTCGTGCATAAAGGTAATGCCATGGTTCATGTGTCAGGCCATGCCTCAGCTGGAGAGTTACTACATTGCTATGAAATTGTTAAACCAAAAAATGTGTTACCAGTACATGGAGAATGGCGCCATATGCGAGCAAATGCAGATTTAGCAATGCAGTCAGGATTATCTGAACATAATGTTGTCATTGCCGAAAATGGAATCACAATTGATGTGGCAAATGGGCATGCTGATATCTCTGGATCTATTCCATGCGGTTATGTGTATGTTGATGGCCAAAGCGTTGGTGAAATTACAGAGAGCTCACTTAAGGATAGAAAAATATTAGGAGATGAAGGTTTTATCTCGGTAGTAGTAGTTATAGATTCACAGAGCGGAAAAATTGTTGCCGGTCCTGACATTCATGCTAGAGGGTTTACTGAAGATAAGAGTTTATTTGATGATGTTAAGGGTGACATCGAGAAAGCTTTAGCTAAAGCAGTTGCTGGTGGATTTAATGGTACCCATCAGCTATCTCAAGTTGTTCGTAAGACAATAGGAAGTTGGGTCGGGGAGGAGCATCGTCGCAAACCGATGATAATCCCGCTAGTAATAGAGGTTTAGTAAAAAGTTCTTTTAGTTTTTAGACCAAAGTGCGCGCCAATTAGGGCAAGTAATTAACTTATTCTTTAGGCTTATCTTCTTATGGCAAAGAAAAAAAGCAAGGCAAAAAAAATTCGAATTTTTGCACCGATAATTAGAGGCCTTAGCTCTATTTGGCGATTTGTTTCAAAAATCTTAGGCAGTGCAGTTCGCTTTATTTTTCGCTCCTCCAAGGAGTTAGACCCTACTCATCAACGAGATGGCATTGCCTTTTTTATCTTCATTTTGGCCCTAATTTTTTCAGCAGGAATTTGGTTTAAATTAGATAATTTTCTGGGCAAATCTACATATGCATTTTTATTTGGCGCAGTTGGGCAACTTGCTTATTTAGTTCCTCTTATATTTATTTACTTTGCGTATCGAATTTTTAAATCTCCCGATGAGTCAGGTGACACCGGTAGAATAACAATTGGAACGCTGCTACTTCTTATCAGCACTACGGCTTTGATTCATATCATAAATGGTTCTGTTGGAACTGGCGCAACTGCAATTCAGCAAGGTGGTGGTTGGATCGGGTATGGTGTTTCAACATCATTAATTGCCGTAGTAACTGAAGTTTTAGCAATTCCTATCTTGTTGATTGTTTTACTATTTGGTTTGTTGATTGTTACTAAGACATCACTTTCTAAGTTATTTACTCAGATTAAGCGCTTATTTAGATTTGGTGGCAGTGGAATTGGAAAATTAAGACAGCGACGAGCACAGAAACTTGTAGCTGAGGATTTTGAGGTGAGCGAAAGCCCACCATTTGAGACCCCTCTAGTTAAAGATTTGGTGCAAGAGTTTGAACCACAGCAAGAAGAGTTTGAGATCGAATTGGAAGATTTTGATCAGATAACACAACCAATTCCAATTATTCAGCCAGTAAAGCATGAAAATAGTAGGCCACAACAATTATTACTTTCTTCCGATGTTAAGTATGAATTACCGCCATTAGATTTGTTAAGGGGTGGGCCGGCAGCTAAAGGGAAATCAAAAGCCAATGAAGCTGTAGTGGCTGCCCTAAAGCAAGTGTTTGAACAATTTAATGTTGATGCGCAAGTAACTGGTTTTATGCGTGGACCAACGGTTACTCGATATGAGGTTGAACTAGGTAATGGTGTAAAAGTTGAAGCAATCTCGGCACTGTCTAAAAATATTGCTTACGCTGTAGCAAGCGGTGAGATAAGAATTCTTTCACCAATTCCTGGTAAATCGGCGGTAGGTATAGAAATACCAAACTCAGATCGAGAAATTGTTGCACTTGGCGATGTTTTGAGATCTCCAGTTTCTTCAAATGATACCCATCCGATGTTAATTGCCTTAGGTAAAGATGTTGAAGGCTCATTCTTATGTGCTAATTTAGCAAAGATGCCACACCTATTAGTTGCAGGTGCAACTGGTGCTGGTAAATCATCCATGATTAATTCATTAGTGGTCTCAGTCCTTATGCGAGCTACACCTGATGAAGTCCGAATGGTTCTAATTGATCCAAAGCGAGTTGAGTTAACAAATTATGAAGGTGTTCCACATTTAATTGCGCCTATTATTACTAACCCTAAAAAAGCAGCAGATGTATTGTCGTGGGTAGTTCGTGAAATGGAGATGAGATACGACGATTTATCAGTCTTTGGATTCAGACATATTGATGATTTTAATAAGGCGGTAAAAGCCGGGAAGGTTAATCCACCGGCAGGTAGTGACAGAGTGTTAGAACCTTATCCATATTTACTAGTTATAGTCGATGAGTTAGCCGACTTAATGATGGTTGCAGCCCGAGAGGTTGAAGAATCTATTGTTCGCATAACTCAATTAGCTCGGGCGGCAGGAATTCACTTAGTACTAGCGACTCAACGACCTAGCGTAGATATTGTTACAGGTTTAATTAAAGCCAATGTTCCTTCTCGACTTTCTTTTGCAACCAGCAGCTTGGCCGACTCTAGAGTTATTTTAGATACACCAGGAGCTGAGAAATTAGTAGGGCAAGGCGATGGATTGTTTTTACCAATGGGAGCTAGTAAGCCAGTTCGTATACAAGGGGCATATATTTCTGAACGAGAAATTGAAGCGGTAGTCAATCACGTTAAATCTCAACTACAACCTGTTTATAGAATTGATTTAAATGCCCCAATTAAGTCCAATGTAATAACAGATGATGTTGGAGATGATTTAGATTTATTATTGCAAGCAATTCAATTAGTTGTCTCTACCCAGTTTGGCTCTACTTCAATGTTGCAACGTAAACTAAGAATTGGTTTTGCAAAGGCAGGTCGGCTTATGGATTTGATGGAGAGTAGGGGAATTGTTGGGCCGACTGAAGGATCTAAAGCAAGAGCTGTTTTGATTAACGCAGAGCAAATGCCAGATGTACTGGAGTCGATCCAAGGTAACTAGCACCCAAATATTGGGGTGAAAGGGTGGGTGAAAACCCTAACTGCCAAATATTGAGCGCAAGACAACAATTTAGCCGACAGGAATTATTTACTAAATATTTTCAATAGGTCTACCATTAGATATCCCCCAGTAGGTAAGGCATTGATATGGTAGAAAAATCTGCGTTAACCATAGCTCGTGAAGCCTCTGGCATGTCTATTGAGAAAATATCAGATAAAACAAATATCAGAATTGCAGTTATTGAAGACTTAGAGAAAAATTCAGTAGAAATATGTGGCGGTATTGCATACGCTCGAGGGCATATCAGATCGATTGCTAAAGTTATAAAAGCAGATGCCGACTTATTAGTTGCTGCAATAGAGTCTGCTCAAAGTGGTAATAAGAAATTAATTATTGAACAATTGGCTGAAAATAATGTAGCTGATAGACCTAAGGAAAAGAAAAGAATTAGATTTAAGACTTTAGCTTCCATATCTGCTACAACTTTAACTCTTGGATTTGTAGCACAAATTGCGATTAATAATGCGCTAAATGTTAATGAGTCAATTGTTGTAGCTGGTGAAAGTAATAAAACAACTTCAACTGACGAATCCTTAACTACAATTACTGGTGGTGTAAATCTTGTACTAACAGCAGTTAATGGGAGGAGTTGGGTCGGCTTAACAAATGCACGCGGTGAGCAAATTTTCAATGGTCAAATTCTGGCAGGTCAAACTCAAACATTTTCTGACCCAGAGTTAATAAAGGCAGTAATTGGCAATGCGGGTGTAGTTAAAGTTGAACTAAATGGCTCAGATCTTGGTCTAGCCGGTGTATCTGGTGAGGTTGCTAGAATAGATTTTGACCTGAATGGTTCAACTCAGTCATAAATAGAAGTTAAGTAATGTTTGAGCGCTATCCTTAGCGCACCGTGATTTCAAAACTTACTGAAGAGAAAATACCTCGTACCGTTGCTCTGGTCACTCTCGGATGCGCGCGCAACGAGACAGATTCGGAAGAGTTAGCCGGTCGATTAGCTGCTGATGGTTGGGTATTAGTTAATGATCCAACAAAGGCTGAGATTGCAGTAATTAATACTTGTGGATTTATTGAAAGTGCCAAGAAAGATTCAATTGATGCTTTGATCCAAGCCCATTCCTTAAAGGGGAACGGTGTAACGAAAGCTGTAGTTGCAGTCGGATGTATGGCTGAAAGATATGGCAATGAACTGGCAACCGCCCTGCCTGAAGCAGATGCCATTTTAGGTTTTGATGATTATCAGGAAATTTCAGCTCGGCTTTCAACAATTATTGATGGCGGAAAAATATCTCCGCATACACCAAAAGACCGAAGGACTTTGCTCCCAATTTCTCCCACCTCTCGTCAACAAGAGAAGAACCGTAAAGTCATAAGTGATCAAGTGCCACTTGGAGCGGTACTTAGAAAACGTTTGGATAATGCCCCAATTGCCCCTCTTAAGATTGCCAGTGGTTGTGATCGAAGATGTTCTTTTTGCGCTATTCCTTATTTCAGAGGCTCATTTGTCTCTAGAACTCCGACAGAAATAATTGAAGAGGCAAAATGGCTAGCAGATAATGGAGTTTCTGAAATTTACTTAGTCAGTGAGAACACCACTTCATATGGAAAAGACTTTGGGGACTTAAAGCTGATGGAAAAACTTCTACCAGAGTTATCTAAAATCAATGATATTAAGCGGATCAGGCTTTCATACCTCCAGCCAGCAGAGGTGCGCCCAACATTGTTGCAAGCCATGGTTTCAGTCGAAAAGGTTGTGCCTTATTTTGATTTATCTTTTCAGCATGCAAATGGTGACCTACTTCGAAAAATGCGAAGATTTGGCGATGGTGAAAAATTCCTGCATCTTATCTCTCAAATCCGTGCTTTAAATCCTGAGGCAGGCATCAGGTCAAACTTTATTGTGGGTTTTCCTGGTGAAAGTGATGCTCAGTTTATGGACCTGATTGAATTCTTAACTCAAGCACAATTGGATGCAATTGGAATATTTGGTTATTCAGATGAAGATAAAACCGAAGGTGCAACACTTACCGATAAAGTTGAACCAGAAATTATTTCTGAGCGCACATCGGAGCTATCAACTTTAGTAGATGAATTAATCACACAACGGGCTGAGGCAAGAATTGGCCAGAAAGTCTCAGTACTAGTTGAGGATGCAGATGAGCAAGAGGGTAGAGCTGAACATCAAGGGCCAGATGTTGATGGTTCAACCTTTATTAAATCTAGAAATAAGTATCGAGTTGGTGAATATGTAGATGCTGTTGTCAGCGAGGTCTCTGGCGTAGATTTGATTGCTCAAGTGATATGAAGTATTTAAGTCGACCAAATTTACCCAACTCACTTACAATATTTCGAATTTTGGCATTACCATTTTGCGCTTACGCACTATTTCAAAATGGCGGTGATGATAATACTTGGCGAATTATTGCTTTCTTATTATTTTTTATCGTTGGCTTAAGTGATATTTTAGATGGAAAATTAGCAAGAGATAGAGATCAGATAACTGAGTTTGGTAAGTTATTAGACCCAATTGCAGATAAAGCAATGTTGGCCACCGCCACAATTAGTGCTTCAATATTAGGACTTTTTTCCTGGTGGATAACAGTCATATTCTTAACTCGGGAAATCTTAGTAACCGTCCTAAGATTTGCAGTAATAAAGCGAGGAGTAATTCCAGCTAGTAGGGGTGGAAAATTAAAGACCTTCTTCCAAAGTTTTGGTGTTGGTTTTTATATCCTGCCACTACCTTCCTTTTTACACCTACCAAGAGATATTTTTATGGCAGTTGCAATCTATTTAACTATAGCTACGGGTATAGATTATTTTAGGAAGGCATTCAAAAAATGAGTCAATTTGTGATTACAAGATCGGTTATCAAACAACTTACTAAATTAAACAAAACTTTGTCAGTAGCAGAGTCAATTACAGCAGGTGGAATAGCTGAACAACTCACTAGAGTGCCTGGATCATCTAAAGTATTTTTAGGTGGAGTAATTGCATATAGTGACGAGATTAAAATATCCCAACTTTCAATCTTCAAATCTGATTTAAGGAAACATACGGCAGTCTCAGAGCAGGTTGCAATTGAGATGGCAAAGAATGTACGCAAAAAATTTAAGAGTGATTATGCAATTTCAACAACGGGAGTAGCAGGACCTAAAAAGGCGTATGGTCAAAAAGTCGGGACTGTCTGGGTGGGAATATCAAGCCAAAAAGAGAGTTTTGCTATCGCCCTGGCGCTGACGGGAGATCGAGAAGTCATTCGCCACGCCACAATTACCAGCGCTTTAGCTGCCTTAGAGCGTATTCTTAAGCCGTGATACTTCTAAGAACCCATATCGGTAGCGCCCTGCGTGCTGCTCGAATTGAGCAAGGCCGCACCTTGCGCGATGTTGCAACGAGTGCACGAGTCTCTCTTGGATATTTATCTGAGGTTGAGCGTGGGCACAAAGAGGCATCAAGTGAGTTATTAAATGCAATTTGTTCTGCTCTAGATCTATCTCTTTCCACCATCTTAGTTGATGTTGCGACTGTGGTTAAAAACCACGAATCCCCAGTTTTAACAATTTCGACTTTGCAAGTGGTAGAGACCGCCGCTTAAGTTGTCAGCTCAGCCGGCACTGGCGTTATATGCCCGCCAACATGCCACAAGTAATAAATCTCGAGCCGCAATATTTGCTGGCGCCAAAGCTGTTATAACTGAGGTTGGAAATTATCAATCTAATATTGCCGAAATAGCGATTCGCGCCCAAGTTTCAAAAGCCACTATTTACAATCAATTTGCAGATAAGGCAGAGATGATGGAGTGCCTAGTTGAATCTGAGGTAGGTAGATTAATCGAGCTCGGCCTAGCTGCTTCCTCAAGACAAGAGGCGCTATATAAGTTGTCGATTGAGATTTCGCAAGACTTAGCACTTAGAAAGTTGGTAGAAAGTGATCCAACAGATATTGCAAAATTAGTTACTATTTCAAACCATTCAACCTGGGTGCTAGTACATCAAGGAATAGCCAAGATTTTTGATGCAGATTCTGCTGCCTGTGGCGTAATTTTACGGTGGCTAATTGGCCAAATAGGATCTCCTATAACCGAAGATGAATCCTTAGCCCAGTCAAAGCGCTTAGCCAAAACACTTTTTGAATAAAACCGGTTAGAGCATTTTCCGTTTCTATCTTTAAAATGAGCAGCAGGTGAGTATGCGAATCTCTGAGCTTCGAAATCGACTTAGTCAGTACTTTCCAGATCCTGATACCTACGCCCGCGACATTATTCATAGCGAGCTAGGTGGGATATCGGTGAATGCAGCAATTGAGATAGGGATGGAGCCAGATGAGATCTGGCGAGCGGTGGTTCGCCATAACCCTTCGATGCCAGATAAATACAGATAACGGCGTGTCCTAGCCCTTTTTAACCCCTTCGAACAGTTGTTCGATACACTTATCCTGCCCAACCAGAGCGGTTCCACAGTTCCGCTGGCACCCCAAGCCAGCCGTCAGTGAGTTTCCGTACCTTCTGGACCGAACAATATGACCTCGCTTTTGGAATTACTTTTCAATAGCTGGTCAAGGAGAAGAAAGGAAACAAATCACTATGGCCTCTGCAAATAGAGAACCACAAGATGATAAGAAAGAAGATAAACGTTCTAGTGATCGTTCAAAATCCCTAGATACCGCCCTTGCCCAAATCGAGCGTCAGTTCGGTAAAGGATCGGTAATGAAAATGGGAGATCGTAAAGCTGTTGCCATGGAGGTTATTCCAACTGGCTCAGTTGCATTAGATATTGCACTCGGCGTTGGCGGCTTGCCACGTGGTCGAGTTGTTGAGATCTATGGCCCAGAATCCTCCGGTAAAACAACGGTGGCATTACATGCAATTGCAAATGCTCAAAAAGCTGGCGGTATTGCAGCATTTATTGATGCTGAGCACGCCCTTGATCCTGAGTATGCAAAGAAGCTAGGTGTTGATATTGATGCATTGTTAGTTTCTCAGCCAGATACTGGCGAGCAAGCACTTGAAATTATGGATATGTTAGTTAGATCAGGTGCAATTGATATTGTTGTAGTTGACTCAGTTGCAGCATTGGTGCCAAGAGCTGAAATTGAAGGGGAGATGGGCGACTCACACATGGGTCTGCAAGCTCGTTTGATGTCACAAGCACTTCGTAAAATGACAGGTGCGCTGCATCAATCAAATACCACTGCAATCTTTATCAACCAGTTGCGAGATAAGATCGGTGTCTTCTTTGGTTCACCAGAGACAACTACTGGTGGAAAAGCCCTTAAGTTTTACGCATCTGTTCGGATGGATGTTCGTAGAATTGAAACCTTAAAGGATGGTCAAGAAGCGGTTGGTAATAGAACCCGCGTCAAGATCGTTAAGAACAAGGTTGCACCACCATTTAAGCAAGCAGAGTTTGACATCATTTACGGCGTTGGTATTAGCCGTGAAGGATCATTAATTGATCTTGGTGTTGAGGCTGGCATCGTTAAGAAATCTGGTGCCTGGTTTACCTACGAAGGTGATCAACTAGGTCAGGGCAAAGAGAATGCTCGCGCCTTCTTAATTGATAATCCAGATTTAGCAAATGATATTGAGAAGAAGATTCGGGCATCATATGTGCCAGCTGAAATCGACCCTGCACTAGTTGCAGCAGTTGATGAAGCCACAGCTGATGTTGAGTTCTAATCTCTAACCTCATTTAAAAATACCTTGAAGAAAAATCAAGAGGTAGTAGCTGATCCCTACTCCGAGGCGATGTCGATTGCGTTATACGCTCTCGCCCCACGCGCAAAGAGTAGGGATGAGTTATTCAAACATTTAATCAAACGGGGAGTTGAGTCTGAAAATGCAAATGCGGTTTTAGACTCTTTGGAGTTGCAAGGTCTATTAAATGATTTAGAGTTTGCAAAATTATGGAGTGAATCTCGGCAGCGGACAAAAAGATTAAGTAAACGGGTAATTGCAGGTGAGCTTCGCACCAAAGGTGTTTCTCAAGACATAATCAATGAGGTCATTGAAGGCATTGATGATGAATCTGAGTACAACCAAGCATTTTTGTTGGCGCAGCGAAAGTACAAATCAATTTCTCATCTAGATCCTGAGGTGATCTATCGCAGAATTTCAGGTTTACTTGCTCGCAAAGGATATGGTCATGGAATCTGTGCCAAAATCATGCGGGAGTTAAGCGATGGAGTTTAACAAGTAGAATTAGGCGTATGCCTACCTTTGTAGTTGAAACCTACGGCTGTCAGATGAATGTTCACGACTCCGAACGTATCTCAGGTTTATTACTAGATGCTGGTTACACCCAGGCCTTGGCAGATACCCAACCAGATTTGGTGGTCTTTAACACCTGCGCTGTTCGAGAAAATGCAGATAACAAACTATATGGAAATTTATCTTTTTTAGCGCCACGAAAAAAGAGTGATCCAAACTTTCAAATTGCAGTTGGTGGTTGCATGGCCCAAAAGGATCAAGATGCGATCATTAAGCGTGCTCCGTATGTAGATGTCGTTTTTGGAACTCACAATATTGGCTCACTACCAGTATTGCTGGAGCGAGCAAGAGTTGAGGAACAATCACAGGTTGAGATAAAAGAGTCATTGGAGCATTTTCCATCTACCCTGCCGGTTAAACGTGATTCAGCCTTTTCTGCCTGGGT
>JACCDM011225369.1_pt1 | contig 16876 bp, 14 predicted proteins | sample 7445851 | NCBI WGS metagenome assembly JACCDM01 (sample SAMN15323438, study PRJNA562643) | freshwater metagenome | isolation source: river surface water | place: USA:Blue River Watershed | collected 2017-08-16
ACTAAAATCAATAATTTCTAAAAGATCATTATCGGAATCCAATAAGATGCAAGAAGCATCTAGATCAACATCATCTTCGTTATTGGCAGGATCCCATCCAATGCCCATATAAACTTTCTTAACAATTCCGTTTTTTTCTAAATTAAAATTAAATGTTTGTTCTTTTTTTAAGTTGATGCTCATTTATATAAAATTGTTTAATAATGAATTCAATTATTTAATTATTTAAATTGAAAAAATGTATGTAAAGTGAAATATGTAGATCAATCTCTTTTACCATCTACAAAAGCATCTTTCAAATTTGCATTTGTAAAATTACATTTACTTAAATCTGTTTTGTTGAATACCGCGTCTTTGAGATCAGCACCTGAGAAATTGGCACCATCAAGATCGCAACCTATAAAGTTTGCACTTCTTAGATTTGAGTTTGTAAAATCTGTATTTTTTAAATCTGCGTATTTAAAATTTGAATTTATTCCTATTATTTCTCTAAAGTTACAACCTTCACAATTTGTATTACTCAAGTCACAATTTTGCATATTTGCTTTTTGAAAATCACACTTTATAAGTGTTGATCTAGTAAAGTTTGCATACTTTAAATGTGAAAATTTAAAGCTACTACCTGAAAAATTTGTATTAAGTAAATCTGCTGATTCAAGTCTAGAACCTTCAAATGAAGTATTTTCAAAATTAGAATAATTTATATTAATATTATCTAAAATCTTCTTCTCTAATGTTTTATCTTGTAAACTAACAGCTCTAATATGCCATTGGAAAGTTTTTGCTGCTCTAAAATAAAAATAATAGTTCTTGACTCTTAGTTTTTTAAGTAAGTAAAAATTTAATGTATGTATTGACATAATTTTAAAATTTGCATTATAAATATAAGATATATGTTTATATTTACATAAATTTGATTATGAAAGTTGAAGAAATTATAGCTGAAATCGTGAAAATTCAGTCACTTCCTTATCAAAATTGGATTTCAGCGTTAAGTAGAAAGTTAAAAGTAGAAGATCTGCATAAGAAATTAGACAAATTGAATTATGACGGTAAACGACCTGCTCGTGAATGGAATCAATATATCATAAATAAATAAGTTACACATTTTTTCCATTTTGGGATGTTTAAAAATTTTCATTCCACATTTTAAGAATGCTTTGTTTTATTTTTCCAGTTAATCCAACATTAAAACAAATTGTATTTTTATTGTATTCGTTAGGATTTAAATATTCTATATATATGTAAGGAATAAATTTAGAATCCTCTAAATAAATTTTTTCAATTTGTTTCCAACCTTCTGCAGCATTTAAGCAAAATCCATCACATATTTCATTATTATAATTTACCAAAATAAACCAAGCATCTTCATATTTGTGTTTTACAATTGCAATCCCTTCACCTTTTTCATTATCTTCGTGAAATACATAAAACTCGCAATTTAAAATAAATTCCTTTTTAAAAAAGCTTGCGAAAATTTGTAATTTCTTTTCAGGAATAGTAGGACTAACATAAGTGGAACTAAATATCCCAGTTAGTTTTTTAAAATAAGGCCTAGGATCGAATTCTACATCATCTTCTACATCATTTTCTACTTCATCTTCATCATCAATATAATCTTCATCAAGAATTTCGTTATTTTCTTCAACTTCCTGTTCTAGTTCTTCTAATATAGGTTTGACTATCCAATTTCCATATTTATCTATAAATCCGTATTTCCCATTTTTGAACGCTTTATAGTGATTGTCTTGGTCTAAGTCATGTAAATCATCAAAATCAGGTTCAATTAACCAAAGGCCATTGACATTTATTAATCCACAATTAGAATCAATAATAGCTGGAATATAATATTCATTTTCACGATAAGTACTTATCCATCTGAAGGTTGGTTCAAATAATGTTTCTCCATTTGAATTTTTAATTCCATATTTTAATTTTTCATCAATTTCGATTGTAAATACGTAGTAAGTACCTTTATTGTCTAATTTGAGTAAATTCTCATGTATAGGTTCAATTATCCATTTCCCGTTTTTGTCAATTAATCCATCTTTTGATTTTCCTGAATTATCAATTACTTCACCTATTGCAATATTTTCTTCTCCGAAATAGACGCTATCATTTAATATTGGCTGAACTATCCAATTGCCTTTAATATCTATAAAGCCCCACTTCCCATCAAATTTCACTTGTGCATATTTATTATTATTAAATCCATTGTAATAAATCTCTTCATAAATAGCAGGTATTCTGACTATTCCATTTAAATCAATCCAACCATATTTATCTTCTTTTTTAAATTGGATAATACCTTTTTCATTTAGTTCGTCAATAATTCCTAAATCCTCGTAATAACAATTTAGTATCCATTTACCCTCGTTAGAAACAATACCATATTTTTCTGAGATAGCAACTTTTGAATATGTGACTTTATTTTTATCTATTTCTTGAAACCAAATTTCGCCTTCTTCTAATTCTGGATTTATTTTCCAATTCCCATCTTTATCTACAATACCTTCATTAGAATCTTTGTCTGTAGCAATAAAAAAACCTTTTGTGTTACATAATTCTAATGAGTAAAACATTGGTTTGCAAATCCAATTCCCATCATAGTCAATTATGCCCCATATTTCTTCATCTTTTGATTCATCCCAAATTGAAGCGCTTAAAAATTTATTTTCCTTTTCTTTAAATTCAATATCATAAAATAAAGGTTTAATTATCCAATCTCCTTTTTCATTAATGATTCCTTTTAAATTGTTGATAACTGCTTTTTTGTAATTACTTCCATTTATATATTCAAGAGCGTCAAATTGAGGTTTAATTATTTCTTCACCTGTTTGACTTAAACAACCCCATAAATTATTTTTCTTAAATCTTATAATTTTTTCATCATTTTCTTTTTTAATTTCTTCAAAAATTTCAAGTGTAATGATTTGCCCTTTATGGTCTATGATTCCCCATTTATTATTTTTCTTATAAAAAATTAATTTATCATAATCTTGATCAATATCCTCATAATAATCATTATTAATTTGATCCCCCTCTTTGTTAATTAAAATCCATTTTTCATTTAATTTAACTCCGCAAATTTCTTTTTTACCGAATTCAATTACTGTATCAATAATTGGTTGCATTATCCAATTTCCAATTTTATTAATAATTCCAATTTTTTCATTAAAATTTACGTAATAAAATTCATTGCTATTTAAATATTGTTGTGAATCAAACATTGGCTTCACCTTCCATTCGCCTTTATTGTTTATGAATCCCCATTTATTATTTAATTCAACTTGTGCAATTTTATTATCGTCAAAAAATGGTTGTTCAATAAACAATGGTTCGATTATCCAATTCCCCTTTTTATCTATACAGCCCCATGTTATTTTATTTTCATTATTTTTTCCAGTTATCCATTTATAAGCATCTTGTTCTTCTGGTATATAATTTTGTTTATCTTTTGAAATTTCGATTAATAACTCTGAGAATTTAATTTTTTGTTTAGCAGTTCTGGCAATAATATATCCCTCATTTTCTGCCTCAATTTCTAGTGTTGCCTTATCAGTTTCCACTTCAGCAATTATTTCTCCTTTTTTAACATAATCTCCAATTTTTCTATGCCATTTCAAAGAGTTAATTGTACCAGAACCCCATGACTCTGGATTAATATATTGATAATATTTATTTTCATTGACCAATTCATCCACTTTGGGTGGGGTGATGTAATCTTTTTTTTCACTTGTAAAATTTTTAAGATAGATTTCAATTTCTTGACAAGATTTAAATCTTTTTTCTAATTCTTTTTCTGTTGCTTTTTGAATAATTTCGTCCCACCTTGTATTTGTTAAAGGCAATGATTCATTTACAATTTTCACTTGTATATCAAAAGTTGAAAGTGTGTCAATTTCGTATGGTTTTTCTCCTGTTACCATTTGCCAAAGGAGAACACCTATACTATAGATATCACTTTGACATGTAACATCTTTTGTGCTTCTAATTTGTTCAGGGCTCATATAAATCGTAGTACCCATATTTAGCATTGTATTCGTAAATTCATTGGAATTTAGATTAGAATCTTTTGCTATGCCAAAATCCATCAATTTTATTTTCATTTGTTTATTTAACATGAAATTTGATGGCTTTAAGTCTCTATGAACAAGTCCATTTTGGTGAATATAATTCACTGCCAATAACATTTGATTAAATATCAAAGAAATTTCATAATCATCTAATTTTCCTTTTTCATCTAAATATTGTTTAATAGTTTTACCTTCTATTAATTCCATTACAAATGCAACTATGTCTTCCTGGTCAATTAAGTCAGTAGATCTAATGATATTACTATGATTCATTGAAAACATATTTCTAGCTTCATCAAGAAACCTTTTTCTAATATTTACATTGTTTATAAATTCTTTTTTAAGTACTTTAATTGCGACAGGTTTTAATAGTGTTTTATGAGTGCCCTTATAAACTGTTGACATGCCACCAACCCCTATTATTTCTCCAAATTGATAATTTATATGCTCCATGAATTTATATTTAGCTGATTATATATGTATAAGTAAATATATTTAAATTATTTTATATTATATGCAAATTTGTCTTAGTTTTAGGATACTTCTATGAAATGTATAAATCCAAATTGTAATAATTTTTTTAACGGAATAATGCCAAAATATTGCGAAGATTGCGGTCAAGTGCAAATTTTGAATGATAATTTGCATTATAAGGCAATAGGGGACAAGAATATTATTTCTTCAACAAGTACTACAATTCATAATAACAACATCGAAGATGACACAAAAAAAATTATTATTTGTGCAATATCTGGGAAAAGGATCTTCTTAAAAGATAGTATTAAATGCTTGTCTTGTAATTTAGACATTTCTTCAGAATATTTTATTTTCGAAAAAATAAAATGTAAAAAATGTTATGAAAATGATTTAACTAAATATAAATCAGAAGTTGAATTTGTATTAATTGATCAAATAATAGATCCATCAGAAAGAGTTTATTTAAATCAAATTGCAAGGGAGCTTAATATTGATAGTGATACTCAATTAAATATTGAATTTGATGTTAAAAATAATATACACGGGACAAAGTTCATATCTGACTTAGAAGGTTTACATAAAATTGATTTTGAAATTGCAAAAAAAGATCTTTTTTTGAATCTCAATAAAATTAGTGCTTTTGAGCGTTTAAGTAGTCTTTACGAAAAATATATATCTAATGAAGAAGTATGTAACTTGTATTTCTTTAGTTATGCATTAGTTAATCCTGATGATTATATACTTAATCTTAAATTCGCCAAATATGATATTTTTTGGCAACAATATTGGGGCTATCTTGCTAATATACTTATCAATGAAAAAGATAACTCTTTCGAATCTTTAATTAAGTTAAAAAAAATTTACAATTCGAGGGGCTTTGAAATACAATTAGCCGAGGCTGTATTATATTTTAAAATATTTCTCTTGAATAAAGAATTTGAATTTTTCAAAGAATCAAAAAATAAATTATTTAATTTAAATATTGATGAAAATAATGTACTATATCCCCTTTACCTTAGTACAAAAATTTTAATAGATAATTTTAATGAAACAAAAGAAATATTTGAATATGAAAAATTCATCAATTCACAACATGATTCTTTCCAATTTTATTTTAAAGAATTGTATAAAATTAATGAACTTTTAATTCAATCTAATGATAATTTAGATCAAGGTAATACAATATTATTCTCTGAAAATATAGATAGTCAAGATATTGCTATTGATTTTAAAAATTCAACACTTTTAAATTTATCAAAAATTGATAACACTCCATTTATAACTTTAGGTAGATCAGAGAAGCCATTAGACAATTTATATTTACAAATAAACGATAAGTTTTTGTCTAGAACCCATTGTAAAATAAGACTACTTACTTCTGAGATATTTGAAATTGTAGATTTGAGCTCTACTAATGGAACAATTGTAAATGATTTAAAATTAAACCCGCATATATCATATTTTTTTCACCCAAGTTGTACATTATTACTTGGCAATTCATGCAAAGTTGATATAATGTATATTTATGAAAAAATTAAGAGAGTTAATATTTTCAAAAATTATTTGAATAATGTCAAATTAACATCTTTCTCAATTTCTAATTCTGGCAAATCACTTACATTGCCCGGTTTAATTAATATTTCTAAAGAATATTATGAACTTTCAAATAAATCAATTTTCACCAGAAATTTGAGCAAAAGCACATCTATCGTAGATAAAGTTTTTGGTTATAACAAAAGTCAATTATTAAGTTATTTTTTATCAATAAAACATGAGAAAGATGTTATTTTTATTGATCAAATTGAATATGATTCTAGTAAGACAATTTTGCCTTCATTGACCTATAATGAGATGTTTAAAAAATTACATATTTGTTATAAGTGTAAAAAATTTGTAGATAAACAAATTTTAAACGACATTATATGTCAAAATTGCCTACTAAATACATAGATAATGTTATTAATTTCTGATTATTCATGTTTCACTTCTATATGTAAGAGAGAGATTAATGAAGATGCTTTTGGTATCATTGATGAGAAATCTTTTCTGCTTTGTGATGGCGTTGGTGGGATTGAACATGGTGAAATTGCCTCGCAATTATTAATTAATATTTTCAAAAAATCAATAACTAAATATAATTCCAAGAATCATGAATTTTTTGATAGAATTTTAGAAATGTATGACAGCTTTTGTAAAGAAAATTTACTTTTATCTAGCATGGCATCGACATTAACTTTTTCAAAATTACAAGAAAATTCCATTTTAGTTGCTTGGTGTGGTGATAGTAGGGTTTATCATATCAGAAATGGTGAAGTGCTTTTTGAAACAATTGATCATAATTGGGTAAATGAAGCTTTAAAGTTTGGAATTCTTTCATTTGAAGAATCATTAGACCATCCTAATAGAAATATAATAACTAGAGCTATAAAATATCAATCAAAATCTTCAATCATTGAAATACACCAGTTAACTAATTTAGAAGATGGAGATTTTATTTTTCATTGTTCTGATGGTGTTTTAGAAAGCTGGAGTAATGTTCAATTAATGAATCTATTTTCTAACAATTTTACATGCAATGAATATATAGATTCTATAAAGAAGAAATGTGAAATTTATTCTCAGGATAATTCAACAGCTTTACTATACAAAATCAAGTTCATTTAAATTATGAAAACAAAATATATTTTAAAAGAATTATTAGGTGAGGGGGGGATGTCAAAGGTTTATTTGGCGGAAAACCATATTGGTAAGAAAATAGCAATTAAATTCCTAAAAGAGGAGTTTATTTATAATAATGCCATTAGAAATAGATTTATTGAAGAAGCCAAGCACATGATTCAAGTCAATAGTCCTTATTTTATTAATATTATTGATCTAATTCAAGAAACAGATGAATGTGCAATTGTAATGGAATATTTCGATGGTGTCACCTTAAAAGAATATATTTCAAAAAGAAAGATATTATCTATACCTGAAGTTATCGAATTATTTACATCAATTTTGAATGCAGTTGAAAATGCACATTCCTTGGGTTTAATTCACAGAGACATAAAGCCTTCTAATTTTATGATTGGCATTAACAATACTATAAAATTAATGGATTTCGGAGTTGCGAAAAATATTAATAATTCTAATCTTGAATTTACCCAAACTGTAATTAATACAAGTATTGGTACACCATTGTATATGAGTCCTGAGCAAGTAAAGGGTATGGGAAATATAACTTATTCTAGTGATATTTATAGTCTGGGAGTTTTACTTTGGGAAATGATCAATGGTGTTTCATTATATGATAAAAAATTATCAATAAATGAAATTAATGCAAAAATATTGAAAGAAAATCTTCCAAATACTAATTCAGTTTTCAATCATTGTATAATTAAAGCTACCAACAAAGTTCCTAACGAAAGATTTGAAAATGTTAATGCTTTTAAAAAAGAATTTATTAAACTGGCTAATAAAAAGAATGGTTTAACTTCTCCATTTAACTTAATTTCAAACAATCAAAATAATTTAAACACTAATGAAATCAAAAATCAGTTAAAAAAAATTTCCAAATTTACAATCAAAGAAATTTTTGTAACAAGTCTTTCATTTGTTATTATTTTACTAACTATTATTGAAATTTATGTATTTAAGAATTCAAATGAATTTTCTTATTTAATCCCTTTTATTTTTATTTATATTTTACTTTCTCTTGTATTATCATCATTTAGTTCCAAATATGGCTTAATTGATTATATTGAAAATTGGAATAAAACTAAAAATAAGGATTATTTAAATGAGTATAATTTTGAAAACAAATTAATTTTCTTTACTCAATTAATTATAGTACTGTTTTCAACAATAACTATATTATTTTATTTTTATCTTGATTTTTATAGGGTGAGAATTTATGATATTATACTAATTACAATTCTTCAAGCTATCTTTTTAATTAGAGGTAATTTTAAAAATTGGCTATAAAATAATTTTTTTAAATATTTACATAAATGAAAGATTCAAAAAAAAACAAAGTTTCAAATTTTAGATTCATTGACTTATTTTTTATAATATTCTATTTTGTATGTTTTATTTGTTTTTCATTGAATTTCATAAATATTATTGATTACAAAAATCAATTCTTTTTTCTTTCTGGTTATACTTTCCCAATTTCAATTATTTTTTTATGGACAAAACTTATAAACTATAAGCAGTTGATCTTTACCAAATTCCCTCTTTCTTTCAAATTTTCATTTAGAATTTCTCTAATTTTACAGTTTAGTTTACAACTAACTATTACCATTCTTTTAAATTCTCAAATAATTTTTTTTGGTCGTTCTTCACAATTTTTATTTGCCAATCTTTTCATATTAATTTGGTGTGTTCTTAGTTCTATACAAAAACGATCGATAAGAAATAAAAAGAAAAAATAATAATAAATTTAATTATATTTATAAGTAATTGATTATAAATAATTTATATAATATAATTAATTTTCCGTCTCTTTATTGAAATAAAATATATTTTTACCTTTCCCCTTTTGTACAATATATTGTATTTTCAAGTTATATAAAACACTTTTAATGAGTTTTTGTACTGAATGTGGTTTTTCATTAGATACTGAAGCCTCGCAAGGTAAATTCTGCCCTGAATGCGGAAATTTATTGGCTAGAGAGCAAGAAACTATAAATGATATTACATCAATAAACAAGTCTATTCCTCAAATCCCCAAAATCCCAGACACATTTACAAATACTAATGTGCTAAGGCCCAAATTGCCACCAGTTCCAGGTTCTCAACAAAATACGAAAATTAATGTTGAAGATGAATCAAAAAGATTAGAAATTTTTCAAAATGGTTTTGATAGTTATGGAATAATTTTTACAGATACACGTAAAATAGCTAAGCAGTGTAGAACGACTTCAAATGATATTTATAATATATTAAATAACTACTGTCAAAACTTAAAAAAATTTGGACATCAATATATCATTTATGATATAGATTCAACAAGATATAAAGATCATAGCTGGCAAATTTATGTTGAAGAACTTTCAAATTTTTATGCAAAACAAAGAATACAACCACAATATCTTTTTATTATTGGTAGTAGCGAAATTATTCCAATGCCTGTATTTGATAACCTTTCTGATGTCGATGTTCCAGATTATGATTATGATACAGATATACCATATTCTTATTTGAAATCATTTGAGATTGAGGATATGATTTGGGATGGTTCATTGTACTACGAAGATGTTAAACTTCATGTTGGTAGATTGCCTTTTGGGGAAGACTTTCAGAAAATACATCTTACAAACTACTTGAATAAGATAGTTAGTGCTTTAGAAGATGGATTTGAAATTCAAAATTGCTTTGGGTTAAGTGCGGAAGGGTGGCAAGATGCTTCTGAAACAGTATTGGATAATTTAGAAGTACCGAATAAATACATTGATTTTTCTCCATCTGTAAGCATAAATGACATTGATGATATTTTTGACGAAACATCTGATATTTTATATTTCAACTTACATGGAAGTGATGCGCCCGAACAGCCGCAATTTTTTGGTGATTGGGATCCTGCAATCTCACCTGAACAGATTTCCAAATTGGTAAAAAACAATATTATCATAACAGAAGCTTGTTATGGAGCCAAATTTATTGGATATGACACCTCCAATTCAATGTTATTAAACTCTATTCATCAAAATACATTAGCTTATTTTGGTTCTTCAAGAATAGCTTTTGGATCAAGTACTTATTTTTTATTTTCCGCTGATGTGATTGCGCATTCGGTTTTGGGATCTTTGTCCAATAATTTAACAGTTGGTCAAGCATTATCTAAGGCTAGAATTGATAATATACAATCGGTAGAAGATGAAGACGACTTTTCATTAGTTGATCTTTCATTAGTAACTGCGATTGAATTTAATCTATACGGAGATCCATCATTGAAATCTTTTAATAAAAAACCAAAGTTAAATAATAGTCCATCATATTTTAAAGCATTAAAACAAATCCCCAATAAAATTGTTAAGGAAGAGATTTACAATAAGAAATCAAATCAAAATATATTAGAAGCTGTTAGATCAGCCGTGGATTTGGAATTTGATAAAATTTCAAAAATTATACAAAAAGAATTATATGATAAGTATGATTTAAAATCTGATGAATTACAAAAAATTACTTATCAGAAATCACAAACTAATGATGAGTATCTATATGTTTATAGTAAAAAACAAAAAAACGTAACAAAAAATAAATTATATTTCATTAATTGTTCAAAATCAGGTTCTATAAAAAAAGTAATAACATCAAAATAAATTTTTATGAATTGTATTAAGTGTAATGCAGATTTAAAGGAAGGTGCAAAATTTTGCGGAAAATGTGGAACTTCGCAAGTCAATCCAGTTGCACAAGTAAGTCCACTAACCAGCAATGAAAATGCAACAGCATCAACACAGGCTGTTTCAACAAAAAATAGTGATGCATTAGGTAGAGTTAAAGATAGAATATTCTGGAATATCCAAGCTGGAGAATTGGCTAGAAGATTCAACGAAACCCAAATGGCAGAAAATGATGCTGCAAAAGGTATAGTTATCAATGAAGGTACTACAGCTTTCATTAAAGCAAATGGTGAGTTGATTGCTGAGTTGCACGGAGGTGCATATGATTTCTTAGAACCTGAAAAATTAAAAAAAGTTCTTGAAAAAAGAGAGGGCGGAGCTGTTTCAGGAATAAAAAGTGGATTTACTTTTCTTTCGAATTTAATATTAGGAGAAAAAGTTAAAGATAAAATCAATCATAATGACAATGTGATTGATCCAAAGAAAGAAAATACCATTTCAACTGTTATTGAGGGGATGAAAAAAAATAAGCTTTTTTCAATTACTTTAAAACTTGATAAAAGCTTCATGTTGCCAATTAGTTTTGAAGGGGAACATGCAATCAAAACAAAAATTTTAGATACAAATATTGGATTTGAAGCATATTTTAAAATTGATAATTTTCAAAAATTTGCAGAACACTATTTAGGCGATAAAGACAATGTTACTTTTTCTGATTTAGCAAATGAGATTAGGCCACTAATTAAAGCTTCTATTCAAAGTGTCCTTCAAGATTTAGAATTAAATTCAACAAGTTTATCAGACGAGTTAATTGAAAAAATTAAATCAAAAATTGCTTTAGATTCTTCAAATAGTTTCTTTGGAATCATTATTGAAAAAATTGTTACTATCTCGACTAGTAATGAAGCATTAGATAGAATTCGTAAAAAAGAAGGTGAACTAGCAGTAAGTGAAAAAGAGCTAGATCTATTAGCGCGTACACAAGAATTCAGAAATAGATTAACAAATCAAACAAATTCTCAAGCATTAATTGAAGCTAAAACCGAAAGAGATCAATCTTACGAATTAGGAAAAATAAATAATGATGGGTTGCTTCAAGAAGATGAACTTGAAAAATTTAGAATGGTGTTATCTCGTGAGAAAAGAATTCGTGAAGCAAGTAATGAAGAAGAGATAAGAGCCGCTTTAATTGATATCGAAAAAACTGGCTTATTAAAAGATGAAGATTTAGAGAATTTAAAGAGGTCCATTCAAGAAAGAAGTGAAGATCATGATATAGCTAGATTCCATTCAGTTGAGTTAATGCAATTGAATAATACTCTAGAAATAGACAGAAAGAATTTAGAATGGGAATATGAAATTGGTGATAAGCGTATACAGTTAGAAATAGATCGTCGTAGAAAACAATTACAAGCTGAAATTGGTTATACAGAGCTTGAAATTGAACAATGGAAGAAAATTGATGATTACGAGGATAGTAAGTACTATCAAGAGTTAAAAAGAAGTAGAACAGCCGCAGAGACTGAAATTGAATTAAGAAATAAGGCAAGAGAGTCTGAAATTGATTTAGATAACAAAGAGATGGATGCTCAAATGGCTAGAATGGCTAAGTTGAAAGAAATGGAAATGGCTGAACAAAGACTTGCTAATGAGCATGAGATACTTGCGGAAAAACAAAAGCTTGATCAACAAGTTCAAATGGCAGAAACTTATAAAGGCATGTCATTTGAACAAATCATGGCAGCTAATCCAAACATTTCACCTGCAGCTGCTGAAGCATTAGCTAAGAAATTTGAAGCCGATGCAGCAGCTTCTTCATCAAGTACAGCAGCGGCTGACGCAAAAGAGAATCAAGCAAAAATGGAGTCATTTATGGAAAAGCAAATGCAAATGCAAATGCAAATGATGAATAAGATGATGGACACTTCAGCAACTATGTCTGGTAATTTGTTACAAACACAGCAACAACAATCACAAAAAACAGAGCAAAGACTTGATAGAACAGAGCAAAGACTTGACAATACTCAAGATAAATCACTTGAATATACAACTAGAAATAATGCTATAGATGCAGTTGTATCTAATAATAATAAGAACCAAGCTCCAGCTCCAGGTTATGTAAAATGTATGGGTTGTCAATCGGTTGAAAATACAATTGGCACTAAGTACTGTTTTAATTGTGGTAGAGAATTATAAATTCAATTTATGGAAAATTTTTATGGATATGTAATAATAAACGAATACTCCTCGGGGTCTAAATCTGATGGGTATGTGGCGTATCTATTTATAAGTCCAAATAAAATTTATAAATTATATAGAGTTGATGTGCTTCCAGTGCACGACACATATTTTAATGAATTCCATCTAAAGTATGTTGAGCTATTCGGAGAGCTAAATCAAAGGTTTAGATCAATAAAAGTAGAAACTATAAAATCAATCTCAGATCCCTTTTTTAATGACGGGTCTAAAAATGATTTTAATTTAAATGAAGAAGAGAAAATATAGGATCAAATGAAATGTAAATTTTGCGGTACTGTTTATAGTCCAAATGGTGATAGGTTTTGTGAATCTTGTGGTAGAGAATTGCCTCAAGTTACTGATGCCGTTGACACTTCTGCTGCAGATACACAAAATAATGGCCCTAATACAACTGTAGGTAAGAATTCTATTCTTTCAAATAGTCAAATTAATACTACTACCACTACTAACACAACTACAGTTAACAATACAACTATAGAAGATGATACCAAGAAGTCCATTGTTTGTGCTGTTTCTGGAAAAAGAGTTCTTTACATAGAAAGTGTCTGTTGTAGAGGATGCAATCAAGATGTTTCTTTAGAATTTTATAATGAGAAAACTAGAAAGTGTGATAATTGTCATCAAAATAATTTGACACAGTATAAAAATGCATTTAAGGAAGCCATTCAAAGTGGGGGAGGAATTGATAGGCATGAAAGAGCTGAATTGGATATTTTAGTGCAAAACTTACAGCTTACTGAAAAGGAAAAGACAACAATTGAAAATGAAATAAAGAACATTAATGCTTTACAGTCAAATAATGATATTATTGGTTTCGGCGACTTATTTGAAATGGAACTTGAAATTGTTAAAAAAGATATTTTCATAAAAAATGATTTATCTTCTGCTCTATTGCGATTAAAGCAATTGCACGACCAAGTTCAGACCAGTGAGGAGATAAGTTGTTTATATTTTTTATTAAAAGCAATCAAGTCGCCAGATATGTATCTTGTAAATTTTGAAGGTGCTGTGTATGACGATTTCTGGGAAAATTACTGGTTATTTGTTGCACATTTAAATAAAGCAGATCATATAAAAGGGATGAAGTCAATTGCATTAAATTATCAAAAATTTCCTGAAAGAAAAAGTGAACTTGCATTAGCTGAAATTGTTTTATTGATTTTGCGTTTTCAACTGGAACAACTCGATACTCTCATACGAATAGCTGATCAGAAGTTTTCCATGATAGAAAATATTTCTGGTAATCTCCTTACTAAATTGTATAAATCAAATGAGAAAATTTTGGCATCTTTTGATTATGGTTTAATGAAGTTTACAAATCTATCATCCCCTGACGAGCCTGGCATGAAAGACTATTTCAATTTCTTTGTAAATCATTTATATAAATTTGTACCAGAAACTCCAAAGTTTAACAACTCGCCATCTAAGAATACAATACAAAACAAAAACATTGAAATACCAGAACTTCCAAAAGTTGAGCAAAAAGTGGTAGAGAGTCCCATACTGCAAACTAAACATGTTTCAGCACCGCCAAAAATGCCTACTTTACCTACAAAGCCCTCAATTTCTAGTAATATTGAAAATAAGCCAAAGTTGCCCCCAATAGTTGGCAAGTCGAATAATTCAGGACCTAAATTACCCCCGGTGCCATCAATTTCAAATCAAACTGACAAAAAAGTAAATTTGCCGAAAATTCCTCCTGTACCTGGTAAAAAGTAAAAATCGATTCGGATTTGAATTGAAATTTTATTGAATATGAAAAAATATATATCTTTATGATATATCCCTAATCAATGCATAAATAAAATTATAAATATGATAAATTTAGAGAAAAAAAGTTCAATTAGTTTAACAAAACAAGTACCAGGGTTAAACAATGTTAGAGCTGGTTTGAGTTGGGATTCACAAACCATAAATGGTAAAGAGGCTGACGCCGATGTATCTATATTTATGTTAAATGAAAATTCAAAAATTCCAAATGAAGGTTTTTTTGTCTTTTACAATAATTTAAAAAGTATTGATGGTGCTGTTACTCATAATGGAGATGCAAGAACTGGTGATGCAGAAGGGGATGATGAATCAGTGAACATTACTTTATCGAAAATATCACCTGAGATTAGCTATATTCTATTGGCTGTTTCAATACATAATTCAAATGAAGGTTTTAATTTTGGAAATACAAAAAACGCCACAATTAGAATTTACAACCAAGATAATGGTCAACAAATTTGTGAGTATAAACTTATGGAAGAACATCCTGAATCGGATTCAATCATTATTGGTAGTTTCTTTAGAGGTGAACAGGGAGAATGGAAGTTCGAAGCAATGGTTAATTCATTTAATGGTGGATTACAGGCATGTCTGAATGTTTATAGTTAATTAAAAATATAGAAAATGTCATCTTTTAATTTAACCAAGGGGAGCAAATTTAATTTATCTAAATCAATAGGTTTTTCAAAAGTTAGAATAGGATTAGGTTGGGACCCCAATGAAACTAAGAATGGCCCTGCATTTGATTTGGACGTAAGCGCATTTGGAATTGATAGTACTCATAAAATATTAAATGATACTTATTTTGTGTTTTACGGTCAAGTGAAAGCTGGCAATGCAATAGAAGATGCACATCAAAAGGGGTTATATAGACCTGTTACAAATGATGGTTCCATTTTAGGTGCAATTGACGATCCAAATGGTTCAAGCTCTGATGGTGATGATGATGAAGATATAATTATCGATTTATTAAAAGTTAATCCTCAAGTTGAGCAAATCATTATTTGTGCATCTATTAGCAAATATCCTCATGATAATTTCAAAGATAAAAGAACGCTGAGTCTAAGTTTTGGCCAAGTTTCTGATTGTTATGTTAGAATTATAAACGAGTCAAATGGGATTGAAATAGCCAAATATGAATTAACGGAGCAATTTGGCAGTCAAGATGCAATTGAATTCGGAAGATTATATAGAGTTGAAAATGAATGGCAATTTGAAGCAATGGGAAGAGGACACAATGGAAGTCTTCAAGCATTAGTGGATATTTATACTTAAAAAATCTTATTACTAAAAACTATAACTATGGCATTTAACTTATCAAAAAATGAAGGTGATTCAAAAAGCAAATTTGATTTATCTAAATCAGATGTTTCAACACCCGACTTTAAAGAACCAAAGAATAATAATAAAACAATTTTAATTATTGTATTAATTGTTGTTGTTGCCGGAGCAATTTATTTCTTAACTGACAGCTCTAAAACTGAGGATAATGTCACTGTTGCTACTGATTCAACAACGACATCTACATCGGACACCGCAACCAATAATGTTCAACAATCAGCTTCGACAAATAGTACTACAACCAACTCTGTTTCAAATTCAGCTCCATCAATAGATGCGCCTGCTAAGTTTGAAAAAGGATCTGCAGATGTAAATAATATTGATGATTCTAAAGTAAATCAGATTCTTGAGTATATTAAGTCAAACAGTGCGGCCGTTATTACCATTGAAGGGTATGCAAGTAGCGAAGGTGAGCTTGATTTTAATCAGAAATTGTCAGAAAACAGAGCATCAAACTTTGCAAAATATTTAGTTTCGAAAGGAGTAAGTAAAGAAAATTTGAAAACAATAGGCAAGGGTGTGGAGAATCCTATTGCATCAAATGACGATGAGAATGGAAGAGCTCAAAATAGAAGAGTTGAAATAAAATTTTAGTAAAATATTCAAATCCTCCAAAAGTTAAAT
>JACCDM011791084.1_pt1 | contig 16871 bp, 17 predicted proteins | sample 7445851 | NCBI WGS metagenome assembly JACCDM01 (sample SAMN15323438, study PRJNA562643) | freshwater metagenome | isolation source: river surface water | place: USA:Blue River Watershed | collected 2017-08-16
GGCAAGTATTTAACGGTTGGTAATCCGATTAAGTTATCCGATAGTCCAACCGAGGTAATTCGTTCACCCTTACTCGGAGAGCATACCGATGAGATCTTGCAAGAGCTTGGTTTTAATGTTGATGAACTCATTGCTTTAAGACATAAGAAAGTGATCTAAATGCGCGTTGCTCTGATTGGTAGTCAAGATTTTGGTAAGGCCGCTCTAGAGGCATTTTTAGAGCGTGGCGATGAAGTTGTGGCCGTATTTTGCCCACCCGATAATCCCAAAGCAACAAAACCAGAAATCCTCAAAGAAACTGCTTTAGCAAGAGGCCTCAATATGTTGCAATTCCCCTCGCTAAAAGGACCAGAGGCGGCTAACGCCATGCGCGATAGTAAGGCTGATATTTGTGTGATGGCATATGTCTTGCAATTTGTACCCCAAGACTTAGTGAAGATCCCACGCTTTGGAACTATCCAATACCACCCATCACTTTTGCCAAAATATCGCGGCCCAAGTGCGATTGGTTGGTCGATTGCTTTGGGCGAAACCAAAACCGGCTTGACCATTTTTAGACCCTCAGATGGTTTGGATGAGGGTGAGATTATTTTGCAAAAAGAGGCCCCAATTGGTCCAGATGACACCTTAGGACAGGTTTACTTCAATCATCTGTTTCCATTAGGTATTCAGGCATTGCTAGAAGCTGCAGATTTAGTAGCTGCTGGCAAACATCAAGAAATAGTTCAAGATGAATCCCAGGCTAATTACGAAGGTTGGTTTGATCAAGCCGCCGCCAGAATCCATTGGTCAAGTCATGTCAGTCAAATTTATAACTTGATTCGGGCTTGTAATCCAGCCCCGGGAGCATGGACCGCTCTGAATGGCGAGAAGGTACAAATTTATGATGTGCGCAAACACATCACGCCCACATTTGGATCAGTTAAAGGCAAGCCCGGCGAGATTGTTGAGATCACTGAGGCCTCGTTTAAGGTTGCGTGCCATGGTGGACAAATTGAGGTATTGAAAGCGAAGTCCGGAAAAGGTTCCAAGATATCCGGCAGTGAGTTGGCAGCTACAGCAGGTCTAAAGCTCGGCCAATTCTTTGACGCTTAAATATTAAACCTCGAGATTATCAATGAGGCGGGTCTTGCCTAATTTGGCGGCAGCCAAAATCACAAGCTCACGTTTTTGTTGTAAATCACTCAAACTTGGCTCGCGTAAATCGCTGCGTTTACGAACTGCGATGTAATCAGGCTGCCAGCCACGCTTGCGAAGCGCATCTAAGCAATTTTTTTCAAGAGCGCGCAATTCTTGATCTAACGCTGATTGTTGTCCAGATTGGTGCACTAATTCCAAAACTTTCAGACGCAGGTTTTGTAATGCTAGTTGCAATTGCGGTGCCTCAGCACGTTCAGAGTCGCTTAGGTAAATATTGCGAGAGGAAAGTGCTAAACCATCTGCAGCACGAATCGTTTCGCCAGCAACGATCTCGACAGGTAGTGCAAATTGATGCGCCATTTGACGCACAATCATCAGCTGCTGGTAGTCTTTTTTTCCAAAGACTGCAACCTTGGGTTGAACACAAGAGAAAAGTTTTAAAACAACCGTGCAGACCCCTTTGAAAAAGCCCGGACGAAACTCTCCCTCAAGGATGTCACCAAGCTGCTTGGGCGGGTCAACCCGATACTCTTGGGGTTCGGGGTAAAGGACGCTCTCGGTGGGCGCGAATAAAACATAAACACCTTCCTTTTCGAGCTTTTCTGCGTCAGCCTCCAGTGTGCGAGGGTACTTGTCAAAGTCTTCATTGGGACCAAATTGCAAGCGATTGACAAAAATACTGGCAATCACCGGGTCGCCATGCTGTCTAGCAATGCGCATTAAAGAAAGATGGCCCTCATGCAGATTTCCCATGGTGGGGACGAATGAGGCACGGTTTTGACCACGCAATTGATCGCGTAACTCTTGTATATCGGTAACGATTTTCATGCGCTGGGTGTGTAAGCGAGTCGCACGTAGATTGGTGCGTATGGCTCCGCTTGCGTGATCTCAATCAAGGATTCACGGGAAAGTTCAAGCATTGCAATGAAGTTCACCACAATCACCGGTACTCCATTGCCAGAGCGGATTGCGTCTTCAAAGAGTTCACTGAATTCTACAAATCGGGTGCTTTGCAGGCGGCGCAAAATGCGCGTCATAAAGTCACGAACCGATAACTGCTCACGGGTGATGGTGTGATGTTGATTAAGTTTGGCACGATGCAAGATGTCGCGCCACGCCATCTGCAGATCTTCTAAATTCACTTCTGGCCAGGTAATCGCAACCGTGGTGTCAACGTAGCCATGCGCTACTTGGAAGTCGCGACCCACTTGCGGTAAGCGATCGAGTTCTTGAGCAGCTAATTTCATACGCTCGTATTCCAAGAGTCGACGAACCAACTCGGCACGCGGATCTTCAACCTCCTCATCGCTGTCGGCTTTTTTCATGGGCAAGAGCATGCGTGATTTAATTTCAATCAACATCGCCGCCATCAGCAAGTATTCCGCCGCAAGCTCTAAGTTATGGTGCCTAATTTGATCGACATAACTCAGATATTGCTGAGTGACCTCTGCCATCGGGATATCAAGCACATTGAAGTTTTGCTTACGAATAAGATAGAGAAGAAGATCAAGGGGTCCCTCGAAGGCTTCTAAAAATACCTCCAGCGCATCGGGCGGAATGTATAAATCACTCGGTAACTGAAATAAAGGCTCACCATAGAGTTTGGCAAACGCGGCACTTAGTCCATCCACTTTTTCTTCGGACGGACTATTTGGAAGAGACTCGAGCTCCTCAGTCATTGCTATACACGTAAGCGCGTTGTTTGATTTTGGCTAACTGGTTCCGACGCGTTTCTTCAGGATTCTGCGGAGACTTATCCCAAAGTAGCGCGCGACCTTCGCGTTGAGCTTGTTCTAAATGCGGTTTTTGAGTCTTGAGTTTCTCTAAAAAGAGAGTCGCTTGTGATTTATATTTCTTCATAAAATCAATAACTTAGAGAAAAGTATGGAATACAACACACTTCATTATTAACGATTTTTCTGACCTAGCGATTTAATTCCAATAGGGTGTCGAGCTGGGTAGGCTCAACCCGCGTCATTAAATGTTGATAGGCGTTAATTGGTGAGGTGCTTTTTAGTGAGGAACGCACATCGCTCCATTGCATTGGCGGAATCGCAAGAAATTGTTCAACATCATGAACGAGTTTTGGCACAACCGGTTTGAGATACAAACTTAATCTTCGAAACGATTCCAAGATCACGCTGCAGACCTCATGCAGTTTGGCAGACCGATCTGGATTTTTTGCTAATTCCCACGGTTTATTCTCATCCACATAGGCATTGACTTGATCCGCCAATTCCATCATCAGCCGAATGGCTTTTGCATATTCACGGGCATCGTAGAGTTCAGCAATTGTTTCACTCGACTTTGCGATCGACTCCAAGAGAGGATGTGACATGGCGGTATCAAGCACACGGCCTTCAAATCGTTTGACTAAAAAACCTGCTGAGCGACTGGCAATATTGATGTATTTACCAAGCAGGTCACTATTCACGCGCGCTACAAAGTCGTGAAGATTCAGATCAAGATCTTCCATGCTGGCATTCAGCTTGGTAGCAAAGTAATACCGAAACCACTCAGGATTGAGGCCTGCTTCAATCACACTATTGGCAGAGATCAAAGTCCCACGCGACTTACTCATCTTTTCACCGTCGACCGTTAAGAAGCCGTGTGCAAAGACATTGCTCGGTGTGCGATACCCTGCAAAATGAAGCATGGCAGGCCAAAACAGGGTATGGAAATACAAAATATCTTTCCCAATAAAGTGATATTGCTCAGTCTTGGTATCGGGCTTGACCCACTCATTGAAATCAAGTTTGCGATCTTTACAATACTTCAGAAAACTCGCGTAGTAACCAACTGGCGCATCGAGCCATACATAAAAGTATTTACCTGGGGCATCCGGTATTTCAAAGCCGAAGTAGGGTGCATCGCGGGAGATATCCCAGTCGCCTAATTGGCTATCGCCTGCAACCCCAACCCATTCCTTCATTTTGTTCTTTGCTTCGCTTTGCAAAGGTGTCTTGACTTGAGTCCATTCCCGTAAAAAAGATTCGCAGCGGGGATCAGACAGTTTGAAGAAGTAATGATCGGAAACCTTCCGAATCGGAGTGGCGCCACTAACAACCGAGTATGGATTTTTTAAATCAGTGGGTGCATACGTTGCACCGCATTTTTCGCAAGAATCTCCATACTGATCGGCCGCATTACATTTTGGGCAGTTGCCTTTAATAAAGCGATCCGGCAAGAACATTTCTTTAGCGGGATCGTAGGCCTGCTCGATGGCACGTTTCTCGATCAAGCCCGCTTCTCTCAGTTTGAGATAAATCTCCTTTGAGAGCATTTCATTTTCAGGGCTATCGGTGGTGTAGTAATGATCAAATGAAATCAGAAAATCGTCAAAGTCTCTTTTATGTTCGTGCCAGACCCGATCAATTAATTCTTTTGGGGAGATACCCTCTTTCTCGGCACGCAGCATAATCGGTGTGCCGTGGGTATCATCGGCACCAACATAATGAACCTCGTGCCCACGCATTCTTTGGAATCTAACCCAAATATCGGTTTGTACATATTCGACCAGATGTCCAATATGGATCTGGCCGTTAGCATAGGGTAGGGCGGAGGTTACGAGTAGTTGACGCATATCAATCAATTTTGTTAAGTACTGATTTTAGACTGCGGTAAAGTGTTAGGCGATATCAGTGGTTTGGATGTCAAAGATGGGATCAAAAGAGTCAATGAGTAATCAATTCAAAAGCACCATTTCAATGAGTAATGCCTCGGTACCGGTGGTGCATGAGGTGCAGATTGTCGATGAGTTGGGGCGTAGCAAATCGACCTTTATTCCAGGGGAGCGCTCACTCACCATTTATCTCGATAAACGCGAGGTGGTGACCTTAATGACCTTGGGATCTGCTCCCGAGGCTCTGGTACTAGGCTATCTTCGCAATCAGCGTCTTGTGGAGTCAGCCGATGACATTGAGAGCATTCAGGTTGATTGGGAAACTGACTCCGCAGCGGTTAAAACTCGGCGGAGTACGGTTGATATCGATGCGATCACTAGTAAGCGTGTGGTAACGACCGGCTGCGGGCAGGGCACGATGTTTGGGGGTCTGATGGAGGACATGGCGCAGATCCGTTTACCCGATGGACCCAAGCTCAACCAAATAGCGATTGTTGATTTGCTCGATCAGATTCGGACGCACGAGACCATTTACAAAAAGGCAGGGTCGGTTCATGCCTGTGCTGTTTTTGAACGCTTAGGCGAGGACAAGGTCAAGCTGATTCATTTGATTGAAGACGTTGGCCGTCACAATGCGGTCGATTCGATTTCAGGCTTGATGTGGTTAGCAAAACGCCGTGGTGAGGATTTGATTTTCTTTACCACCGGTCGCCTAACCTCTGAAATGGTGATCAAGGGAGCGCAAATGGGAATCCCATTCCTGCTAACTCGCTCAGGAGTAACCCAAATGGGCTTGGAGCTTGCTCGTAAGACCAATCTAACCCTGCTCTCGCGCTGCTCGGGCAAGCATTTTGAGATCTACAATGCCCCCGAACGTGTGGTTTTTCAGACGGCTTAGTTCCTCTAAAACCACCCTTTGCGCCCGCTAGGGGCACGAAAGTCTTACAATCCCGCCATGACTATTAAATCTGATCACTGGATACGCCGAATGGCTGAGGGTGGCATGATCAGCCCCTTCGAGCCTGGTCAAATCCGCGCGGACTCCGCTGGACAAAAAATTGTGAGTTATGGCACCTCAAGCTATGGCTACGATATTCGCTGTGCGGATGAGTTCAAAATCTTTACCAACATCAACAGCACGATCGTTGACCCGAAAAAATTTGATGAGAAATCTTTTGTCGACTTTAAGGGCGATGTCTGCATTATTCCTCCTAATTCGTTTGCGCTAGCTAGAACCGTGGAGTATTTCAAGATACCGCGTAATGTCTTAACGATTTGTGTGGGTAAGAGCACCTATGCACGCTGCGGAATCATTGTGAACGTCACACCGTTTGAGCCTGAATGGGAAGGTTATGTCACGCTCGAGTTCTCCAATACCACTCCCTTGCCAGCAAAAATTTATGCCGGTGAAGGATGTGCACAAGTACTTTTCTTTGAAAGCGATGAGGTCTGTGGCACCTCCTATAAAGATCGCGGTGGTAAGTACCAAGGTCAACGCGGCGTCACATTACCAAAGACCTAATCACCATGAAATTTCGTTTTCCAATCATCATCATTGATGAAGACTTTCGTTCTGAAAATATTTCAGGGTCCGGAATCCGCGACCTAGCAGTTGCCATTGAGGGTGAAGGTATTGAAGTAATTGGCCTTACTAGTTATGGTGATTTAACGTCGTTTGCTCAGCAAGCTTCGCGCGCATCGTGCTTTATTTTGTCGATCGATGATGAAGAGTTTGACGCTGTCGTTGATCCTGATGACAGTGATTTGCCTGCAATCCGTAATTTACGCGCGTTTGTGGTTGAGGTACGTAAGCGTAATGAGGATATTCCGATCTTTTTGTATGGCGAGACCCGTACCTCGCGCCATATACCCAATGATATTTTGCGCGAGCTCCACGGCTTCATTCATATGAATGAAGACACTCCTGAGTTTGTTGCGCGCCATATTATTCGTGAAGCTAAAGTCTATTTAGACTCACTCGCACCCCCATTCTTTCGAGCATTGACTCACTACGCATCTGAGGGCTCGTATTCGTGGCATTGTCCGGGGCATTCGGGCGGAGTGGCTTTCTTAAAAAGCCCAGTAGGCAGAATGTTTCACCAGTTCTTTGGTGAGAACATGCTACGCGCCGACGTTTGTAATGCTGTTGAAGAACTCGGTCAACTCTTAGACCATACCGGCCCAGTTGTCGCAAGTGAGCGCAATGCCGCCCGTATTTTTAGCGCCGATCATTTGTTCTTTGTCACCAACGGAACTTCAACCTCTAATAAGATTGTTTGGCATTCGACAGTTGCACCTGGGGATGTGGTGCTCGTTGATCGTAATTGCCATAAGTCAGTGATTCATTCGATCATGATGATGGGCGCTATCCCAGTCTTTTTGATGCCTACCCGCAATCATTTGGGCATTATTGGCCCAATTCCGAAAGAAGAGTTTGAGTGGGCCAATATTAAAAAGAAGATTGATGCCAACCCTTTTATCAAAGATAAAAATGTTGTACCGCGTGTATTAACGATTACGCAAAGTACTTATGACGGTATTGTTTATAACGTAGAGATGATCAAAGCAATGCTCGACGGTAAGGTCGATAGCTTGCACTTTGACGAAGCATGGTTGCCACACGCTGCATTCCATCCTTTCTATCAAGACATGCATGCGATTGGGCAGTATCGTGAGCGGCCACAAAAGAGTTTGTTGTTTTCAACCCAATCGACACATAAATTATTAGCAGGGCTCTCGCAAGCTTCACAAGTATTGGTTCAGGATGCCAAAGAACGCAAACTGGATCGTGACTGCTTTAACGAGGCATATTTGATGCATACCTCGACAAGCCCTCAATACGCGATTATTGCTTCTTGTGATGTATCAGCAGCCATGATGGAATCCCCTGGAGGCACTACCTTAGTGGAAGAATCCATTGCTGAAGCGTTGGATTTTCGTCGGGCAATGCGCAAAGTTGATGATGAGTTTGGTGCTGATTGGTGGTTTAAGGTTTGGGGCCCCGATGAGTTGGCCGAAGAGGGTATTGGCACTCGTGAAGATTGGATTTTGGAGCCCAATGCCTATTGGCATGACTTTGGCAACCTCGCCAAGAACTTTAATATGCTCGATCCGATCAAGGCCACTGTGATCACCCCCGGACTTGATATCGAAGGTAACTTTGGTGAGATTGGCATTCCGGCAAGTATTGTCACTAAGTACTTGGCTGAACACGGCGTGATTGTAGAAAAAACCGGACTGTATTCGTTCTTCATTATGTTTACGATCGGCATTACCAAAGGCCGTTGGAACACCTTAGTGACCGAGTTACAACAATTTAAAGATCATTTTGATAAGAACCAGCCTTTGTGGAAGGTACTGCCCGAGTTTGTCGCCAAGCATCCGCGCTATGAGCGAGTTGGTTTGCAAGAGATCTCGGCGCAAATTCATTCGTTCTACAAGAGCCGAGATGTCGCCCGTATGACCACCGAAATGTATCTCTCCAATATGGAGCCCGCAATGATGCCTGGTGATGCATGGAGCAAGATGGCACATAAAGAAATCGATCGAGTACCAATTGATGAACTTGAAGGCAGAATCACTGCAATGCTAGTGACTCCTTATCCTCCAGGTATCCCCTTGTTGATTCCAGGTGAGCGCTTTAATAAAGCAATTGTGGATTACCTTCGGTTTGCACGCGACTTCAATCAGCAATTCCCAGGTTTTGAGACCGATATTCACGGTCTAGTAAAAAACTCCGACGGCAACAACGGCTACTACGTCGATTGCGTTAGAGCGTAATTAATAATTATTTCTTTTTAAGAGCAGTCCGCGCACGCTTCACAGCAGCTAATACTTGCTTTGGAGCAGTGCCACCAAGATGGGCGCGAGACTCGACCGATCCTTTGGTGGTCAAGACTGCAGACACATCGTTACTAATCCATTTTGTCTTGGGGCCAAAGCCGCATGCTTTGATTAGTTCAGCCAAGCTTAGATCACTTAAGGCGCAGTTTTTCTTGACACAGAGTTTTACAGCGTGGGCGACCGCCTCGTGAGCGTCGCGGAATGGCAAACCTTTTTTTACTAAATAGTCTGCTAGGTCGGTTGCAGTTGCAAAACCCTCCTCAGCAGCCAATTGCATTGCTTTTTGGTTTACCTTGATGTGCGGCACCATGCTGGCAAAGATTTGAACTGTTTGACTGACGGTATCAACCGCGTCAAATAATGGCTCCTTGTCCTCTTGGTTATCTTTGTTGTATGCCAAGGGTTGGCCCTTCATGAGGGTTAGCAAGGCCATCAAATCGCCATTGACACGACCGGTCTTACCCCGGGCGAGTTCAGGCACATCGGGGTTCTTCTTTTGCGGCATGATTGAACTACCTGTGCAAAAACGATCAGGTAGATCAATAAAGCCAAAACGTGGACTGAGCCAAAGAATTAATTCTTCCGAGAGGCGTGAGATATGCATCATCAAAATCGCGGCAACCGAACAAAATTCAATCGCAAAATCACGATCCGATACGGCATCCAGTGAGTTTTGGCACACGCCCTCAAATCCCAGTGTTTTAGCAACTCTCTCGCGATCGATGGGGTAGCTAGTTCCCGCAAGGGCAGCAGCACCCAGGGGTAACTGATTAACTCGAGCACGACAGTCGTTGAGGCGCTGTGCATCGCGTGTAAACATCTCATAGTAGGCTAATACATGGTGACCAAAGCTTACTGGTTGGGCAACCTGAAGGTGTGTATGACCAGGCATGATCGTTCCTGCATTTTTTTCTGCCAGATTAACGAGAGCCAAACGAAGTTGGGTGAGATCACTCAGAATCAAATCAATCTCGGTTCGTAGCCATAAGCGAATATCCGTTGCGACTTGATCATTGCGCGAGCGACCGGTATGAAGGCGCTTACCTGCGTCTCCTATTAATTGAGTCAAGCGCGCTTCAATATTGAGATGAACATCTTCTAGTGCTAATTGCCAATTAAATTTACCGGACACAATCTCTTTTTCAATCTGCGCCATACCCTTTTGGATTGCCAAAAAATCAGCTTTCGAAATAATTTTTTGGGCCATTAACATCTCTGCATGCGCTAAAGAGCCAGCAATATCGACAAGCGCTAGGCGTTGATCGAATGCTAAAGAGGAGGTGTAGCGTTGAACCAAGGCATCAACCGGTTCGGTAAACCGACTAGACCATGCTTTGGACTTATTGGCCAGAGAATTTTTAGAAGTGCTCATAAACACAGTATATTGTGTGTGGTAACAATTTATTTTAATTCTGAAGTTGTCTTATGAGCCCAAAGAGCCCAAAACGTTTAGTAATTGCTTCCCGAGAGAGTCGATTGGCGATGTGGCAGGCCGAACACGTCCAGTCATGCCTCAAAAAGCTCTATCCCGAGTGCGAGGTCACAATTTTGGGGATGACCACCAAAGGCGATCAAATTTTAGACCGAGCCTTGTCAAAAGTCGGGGGTAAAGGGCTTTTTGTCAAAGAACTCGAAACTGCTTTGGAAGATGGCCGGGCTGATTTAGCGGTCCATTCCTTAAAAGACGTACCAATGGTCATGCCGCAGGGTTTTGATCTGGCTTGTGTGATGGTTCGTGAGGACGCACGAGATGCTTTGGTCTCGAACAACTACTCCAGCTTAGGCGAGTTGCCTGCAGGATCGGTGGTTGGAACCTCGAGCTTGCGGCGTGAGGCAATTATTCGGAGCCAATATCCAACTTTAAAAGTTGAGCCATTGCGGGGAAATTTAGATACCCGTATGTCTAAATTAGATCGTGGCGATTATCAGGCGATTATTTTGGCTGCTGCAGGTTTGAAACGGCTGGGTATGGGAGCTCGCATTAAGTCCTTGCTTCCGTATGATCCCCATACCCCAGCAGCTGGACAGGGCGCCCTTGGCATTGAGACCTTGAGTTCACGCTCGGATGTGAAGGCTTGGCTAGAACCGTTAAATGACATGCCTACCGCTTTAGCTGTAACTGCTGAACGCGCCGTTTCTCGAAAGTTGGGCGGGTCTTGTGAAGTTCCCTTGGCCGCACACGCACAGTGGCAATCTCCTGGCGAACTTGCGATGCGCTCTTACGTTGCAAGTACAGATGGCCAGCAAATTTGTTTAGCCAGTGGCTCACGCCCAGTCAAGAGTTTTCAGGAGGCCGAAGCTTTTGGCTTGGCGATCGCTGATGATTTATTAGCAAAAGGTGCGGCTGCATTACTGCCGCAATAAGTGCTCATGGCTTTTGAACCAGCCATCATCGTCACAAGGCCTAGTGGTCAAGCGCGTCGACTCATCGAATTGCTTGAGTCGGGGGCGCAAGAGAGAACATTTCCAGTTCGTTTAGTTAGTCTGCCGCTCTTAACCATTGTTCCAAAAAACGATCCCGATGTTCAGAAGAAACTATTAAGTTCGTTTGCTACAGCAAAACTGATTATTTTTATCAGTCCAAATGCAATTGAGTGTGCAATGCGGGCAATTGCAGATGCAGGAACATCCTGGCAGAAATTGGTGCAAGTCCATACTTTGGTTGGTGTTGTTGGTGGCGCAAGTAAGGAAGCCTTGATTCGTCATGGTGTCGATGCAAAATCAATCATTCTTCCGCAAAGTCCCCATTTTGATTCAGAGGGCTTGTGGAGTTCTCTTAAAAATGAAGTACAGGATTGGAAAAATTTACCGGTTACCTTGGTAAAAGGTGATGGTGGTCGTGAGTCTTTAATTGAACATCTGAAGGATGCTCAAGCGTCACTGGAGACCCTATCAATTTACACACGCATCCCCTTGGATCATTCAAGCCCGTATTGGCAATCACTTACTGGACTTGATGTAAATCACACCCTATGGCTGTTAACCTCTTCAGAGGCGGTACGACATTTGGGAGTCATTTCGCAACAACAAAAAGAATTACTGAGTCCCAGCATTAGCAAAGGCTTTGCATTATGTTCTCACGTCAATATAGCCACCAATGCGGAGCAAATTGGTTTTACTCAGGTATCGGTATGCGACTCTGGCGATGAGTCAATTACGCAAGCTGCTTTAGAGTGGCTTGCAAAGCAGGTAAAAAAATCTCCATCACCAACAAAGGGTGACCATTGAGCTGGTAAAGAGTACGTCTTGCCCAAACACGTTTTGGTAATTCCTGAAAATGGCGTTTGCAGGCCTTCCATTCGGGATGGTGATGATCAAGACGAACCACTTCACGAATTGGCCGAAATCGTCCTTTAAGGTCTTTGGCAAAAAGAACTGCGCCAAGGGGTTTGTGACCCAACTTTAAGATGTAGTGATTGCTTCCAATTGAGCTGGTAATGGGTAGGATACTACGCGCCATGATGATGGGTTGACCCTGATGGCATAAAAGAATTTCTCGAATGCGTGAACGATAGAGCGGGCGTTGAAAAAATTCCCTCTCAGATCCGACCAAATTTTGCTTATGGTCAATCAGGATCTTAAGTTCTAAGTGTTTATCACTAGGATATAAAAGTGCCTCTTCCAGTTTTCGGGTCAAAGAACCCGTATCACGCAACCATTCTTGTAAATCCAGTGGCGCGTGCACAGGTGTGCCATGTTTTAAAACACGCCAACTGGATGGAGAGCGAGACTTCCGCCACAACATAAGAAATCAATATTTACTATTTGAGCTTGTGCTGGAACTTGAGTGCGAGCCTGAGCGAGCATTAGAGCGTGAGGCAAATCGAGGACCGGAGCCAGAGCGACCTGGAGCGCCAAACTTGGGTTTGTTTCGCTTGTTGCCATTTGGTCGTTGACGGGGCTTGGTAAAGCTTGGTTTCACTTGAGGTTCGAGACCCTCGATCTCTGCCGCTGTCATACGTTGCTGAGTAAAGCGCTCAATCGCTTTGATCTTAATACGGTCACGATGCTCTGCAAGAGTGATCGCGATGCCATTTCGTCCAGCACGACCAGTACGACCAATACGGTGGGTATAGTCTTCGGGTTTCATGGGTAGGCCAAAATTAATGACATGGCTAATTCTGGGAACGTCGATACCGCGCGCCGCCACATCGGTGGCTACCAGAATTCGGGTATGGCCTTTGCGGAGTGCCTCTAGACGACGATTACGAACAGCTTGGGGCATTGCGCCATGTAAAGCGCTTGCTTGGTAACCATTCGCACGTAAGGTGTCTGCAATTTTTTCACTCTCGATTTGCGTGCTGGCAAAAACGACCGCTTGATCGAGCTCTGGATCAGACAATAGATGCTCCAGTAGGCGATGTTTGTGCGCCATGTTATCGGCCCAGTGTAATTTCTGAGCAATATTTGCGTGGGCTTCACCTGCTTGCGCCAACTCAATCCGAATTGCATTATTGGTCAGGCTTGATGCAAGATTCATGATGCGCGGAGCAAATGTTGCTGAGAACATCAAGGTTTGTGAACGTTGTTTACAGCGCTCATCAATGGCTTCGAGATCTTCAGCAAAGCCAAGATCCAACATGCGATCTGCTTCGTCGACCACTAGACACTGCACCTGATCTAGACGAATCGCACGTGAGTTAAAAAGATCCAGCAAGCGTCCAGGCGTCGCAACGACAAGGCTTGCCCCTTTAATGGCTTGCATTTGTTTGCCATAAGGCATGCCGCCCATAATGGTTGCAATGCGAAGGCCCTTGATGCCTCTTGCAAATTGAATCGCATCTGAAGCAACTTGTTGGGCAAGTTCACGGGTTGGGCAGAGCACTAATACTTTGGGTTGGGCGCGACCTGGGACAGGGCTACCATGCGGGTTGGCTTGAATTAATTGATTCAAAAGAGGCAATAAGAAAGCAGCAGTCTTACCACTTCCAGTTTGGCTGCTCACCAACAGATCGCTACCTGTAAATGCAGCAGGTATCACTTGTGCTTGAACAGGTGTAGCTTGAGTGAAACCTAAAGCCTCAATGTTCTTCAGAAGTGGCGTAACTAAATTGAGTGATGCAAAAGAATGATTTGTAATTTCAGTAGAAAGCGACATGCAATAACCCTCCCCAAACGGGAGGTCTCCGGTTGTGCGCCAGGTGTTTTAAATAAAGGCGCGATGGTCTAGGGCATCGACCATCAGACAAGCGGCAGCGAAATAAATACTCAGCGCTGAAAAGATAAATTGCTGGGGACGATGTTTCAAATAACCCCGCATTATGACACGTTTTCTGTTTATGATCCATTTATGACCGAATGGATGAATTTAAGCCATGTGGGCATTATGAATTTGCCCACCTATATTGTTGGCACGATCGCCATCATTTTGCTACCAGGCCCAAACTCCCTTTATGTCCTGACCATTAGTTCACAAACCAACTGGCGCTCTGGGGTCTGGGGTGCTTTTGGAATCGTGGTGGGTGACTCGATCTTGATGACGGCAATCGTTTTGGGAGCCGCCTCTTTTTTACAAAATTCGCCAACTTTGTTTACAACGCTGCGTTGGCTTGGAGCGCTATACCTATTGTGGCTAGCTTGGGGCCTTCTGCAAACCGCATGGCAGCGCTACCGTGGTTTTGTCAAAGAGACAATGACAACCTCTGGTCAGGCACGCCTCATGCAAATGCACCCATTTGTTGCTGCCCTTGGTTTATCGCTCACAAACCCCAAGGCTATTTTTTTCTTCATTTCTTTTTTTACTCAGTTTGTGGATCCGCGATTCTCAAACCCAGCTCTCAGTTTTTTATTTCTCGCCATTATTTTGCAAATACTGAGCATTAGTTACTTAAGTGTTCTGGTTTGGGCGGGTCAGACTTTGGTGAAGCGATTAGCCCACCACCAACGATTAGCTGCTGCACTTTGGTTTGCCGTTGGCACACTATTTATCTATTTTGCATTACGCTTGTTATTTGATAGCGGAACAAGTTGAAGTATGGAGAGCTAAATGTCTGATGGTTTTGAAAAAGCAATCTTGGGTGGCGGTTGTTTTTGGTGCCTTGAAGCTGTTTTTCAGAAGGTGAAGGGAGTTCAACACGTTGTTTCAGGTTATGCAGGTGGTCATGTAACAAATCCCACCTATGAAGCAGTGTGTTCGGAATCAACCGGTCATGCGGAAGTTGTGGAAATTACGTTTGACCCAAAGGTCATTGAGTATCGGCAACTACTAGGAATCTTTTTTGTGATTCATGATCCAACCACCTTGAACTACCAAGGAAACGATATGGGCACGCAATATCGCTCGGTGATCTATGCCTGTAGTGAAGAACAACTTGAAATCGCAAAACACATGATTACCGAGTTAGAACAAGAAAAACTTTTTAAAAATCCTATCGTTACAGAATTAATGATGGCGCCTATTTTTTATCCTGCAGAGGATTATCACCAAAACTATTATCAGAATCACCCTTTTCAGGGCTATTGCATGGCCGTGGTTGGCCCCAAGGTAAGTAAGTTCAAGAAAAACTTTGCAGATCTGCTGAACGAGTAAATCAACGGATGTAGTGATTTACATAAACAGCTCTTCAGACAACTAGGGTGCAAGACGCGAGATCTTCCAACCGGAGGGGTTGCGACTAAACAGAATGCGATCATGAAGCCGTGAAGGTCTTCCTTGCCAAAACTCAATTTTTTCAGGTTTGAGTCGATAGCCGCCCCAGTGCGGTGGACGCGGGGGGTTGTCGCCAAATTGTTGTTTAAATTTCAGTTCCTCTTGTTCCAAAAATTCTCGACTAGGGATTTCGCGGCTTTGAGGTGATGCCCAAGCCCCAATTCTGGAAGCGGTGGGTCGTTGAAAAAAATATGCATCGCTATCAGCGCCACTTAATTTTGATACTGCACCATGGATGCGCACTTGACGTTCTAATTCATGCCAATGAAAGAGTAGGGCTGCTTGTGGGCGAGAAGCGAGTTCTTGCCCTTTTTGACTTTCATAGTTTGTGAAAAAACAAAAGTCGCCTTCACTGATTCCTTTGAGGAGAACCACACGCGCTGATGGGTTACCTGATGAGTCTGCAGTTGCCAGTACCATTGCGTTGGGTTCTGGGCATTCAGACTTGATGGCCTGATCAAACCACACCTCAAAAAACGCAATGGGATCTGCGGGCACCCCTTTTTCTGATAGTTGCCCTAAGGTGTAGTTTTTACGTAAATCAGCCAAGGATTGTTTGGTGTTATCCATGATTTGAGTATAAATAGAGCTTATGGCAAACGAAAGAGAAATTCATCAAGAGCGACGTTTTGGTGGGGTCGCTCGTCTGTATGGTGAAGATGCCTATCAAGCATTCTCACGCGCAACAGTTGTTGTCATCGGCTTGGGTGGTGTTGGCTCATGGGCTGCCGAGGCGTTAGCACGATCTGCTATTGGTCATTTGGTGTTGATTGATTTCGACCACATTGCCCCAAGTAATGTGAATCGTCAGTTACATGCTTTGGAAGGTGAGTTTGGTAAGTCAAAGGTAGAGGCGATGGCTAATCGGTTAAAAAAAATTAATCCTGAGCTTCAATTAACCAACCATGATGCTTTTATTGAAGCTTCCAATTTAGAGCAGTTGATACCAAAGAATGCATTTGTTTTGGATGCCTGTGATGACGCGGGTGCCAAAATTGATTTGGCCGTTTTTTGTCACGGGCACTCGATTCCTTTGGTGATGTGTGGTGCGGCGGGCGGAAAGCTCGATCCTGCTGCCATCCGGATAGCTGATTTGGCTAGAACCACCCAGGACCCCCTGTTGGCAAAAATTAGGGGCAGTTTAAGAAAAAACCACTCATTTTGTAGGGATTTAAAACGACCTCTGGGAATAGCTGCGGTCTACTCGGTCGAACCCCGTCAGGACAAGGCTTTTGGGGGCTTGGCCTGCTCTGGTTATGGTTCTGCGGTTACAGTAACAGCTGCTTTTGGGTTTGCGGCGGCGTCCAGTTGCCTTAACCAAATCGCCAATTACTAAGACCTTTCTTTTTGCTAAACTCCTGATTTGCTTGAATTAACGGTTTAGGCAAAAGGTCTGTCAACGGCTTTGTTTTTTGAAGCGTTGTATGACTAACCTGTAGGAGAGCCATTTGTAGCTACACTGGTTTGAGTTCAGGTTGCAGTTAAATCCGTAGGAGACTACGTTTTATTAATTTTTATATTGGAGTTTTAAATGAAAAAGATCGTTGCTATGTTAGTTGCTGGTTTGTTCGCTACTGGTGTTTATGCACAAGCTAAAAAAGAAGAGCCAAAGAAAGA
>JACCDM010715079.1_pt1 | contig 16854 bp, 22 predicted proteins | sample 7445851 | NCBI WGS metagenome assembly JACCDM01 (sample SAMN15323438, study PRJNA562643) | freshwater metagenome | isolation source: river surface water | place: USA:Blue River Watershed | collected 2017-08-16
TACAGAACTCGGCGGTATGACAATGGCTGAGGCTGACAAGGTTCGTAAGATCATTGGTAAGAAGAAAGACGCCAAGGAGTTCGATCAGTTTAAGGATAAGTTCGTAAAGGGTGCATCACAGTTCTTGCGACCAGAGGTAGCAGAAGAACTATGGCACGACTTTGAGGCTCACGCAGGATACTCATTCAATGAGTCACACGCTGTAGCATACTCAACGCTTTCATACTGGACTGCTTGGTTGAAGTACTACTACCCAATTGAGTTTATGTATTCATTGCTCAAGAACGAGGGCGACAAAGATGCACGTACAGAGTATCTGATTGAGGCAAAGCGTATGGGTATCCCAATCCGTTTGCCACATATCAACGACTCAGACATTGACTTCAAGATTGAGGGTAAGGGAATTCGCTTTGGACTATCAGCCATTAAATTCATTTCAGACAACATTGCTAGCAAGTATATTGCTGCTCGTCCTTTTGGCTCATACAAAGAACTTGAAGAGTTTACTTTTGGTAAGGGTAATGGTGTTAATTCTCGTGCTCTTCAGGCTCTTCGTCTTGTTGGTGCTGCTACCTTTGAAGACAATCCACGAAATGACGAAGAAATTCGTGAGAACCTTTATGAATATCTTAACCTACCCGAATTCAACGTATCAATTCCACAACACTACCACGCTTTTATAAACGAGGTTGACGAGTTTGAGGAAAAGGGTGCATTCATTCTAATGGGCATGGTGAAGGGCGTTAAGCGTGGTAAGGGATGGTCACGTGTAGAAGTCCTAGACAAGACTGGTAGTGTTGGCATCTTTGATGAAGAGCAGACAGCCATTGAGTCGGGAAAAACCTACATCCTGCTTGCTAGTGACAATAGGATTGTAAGTGCAATTCCAGTGGAAGATATTAAGAAGAATGATAGTGGGCTAATCAAGATCCTGAACTACAGACAGCTTCCATATAAGGAAGACGAACTGTTCGTGGTATCGTTTAAATCACGAGTAACAAAAGCTGGAAAGAAGATGGCATCGCTAGTGTTGGCAGACTCAGGTCGTGAGCTGCACAGCGTTACCGTATTCCCAACTGCCTTTTCAAAGGCATACATGAAGATTGACGAGGGTAAGCCATACAAGTTTACTCTTGGAAAAACAAAAGATGGAACGACTATTATGGAGGATGTAGAAAATGTCTAGTATTTCATTTGACGATATCGCAATTGACTTGCACCAAACAGCAGTAGAAAAAGGCTTTTGGCCAGAGGATGTTGACGATATCTTTATTACCAAGCAACTTATGATGATTGTATCTGAAGCAGTTGAAGTAATGGAAGCAATCAGAAAAGATAAGGGTGATGAAGCAATCGCAGACGAGATGGCAGACATCATCATTAGAACGCTTGACCTATACGCAGGTCTTGCAGAACATGGATACGTTGTTGCATCGCTTGACTATGCAATCAACAAGAAGGCTGGATTCAACAAGGAACGTCCAGAGAAGCACGGAGTAAGATTCTAATGAGAGTAATCGTATATACAAAGCCATCATGCGTACAGTGTGATGCAACTAAGCGAACACTAGACAAGTTGGGTGTCACCTATGAGACAGTAGATGTCACAGTAAATGAGGAAGCATACAACATGCTAGTTGAAAAGGGATTCAAGGCTATGCCTGTAGTTAATGCTGGCATGGATTGGTGGTCTGGATTTAATCCAGAGAAGATCAATGGGCTGGTGCTTTAATGACAACAATCGAAGAAGCTCTAGCACTACTGGATCCAAAGATTCGAAAGAGGCTGTCTAGCGGAGTAGGCTTTAAGACCGAGTTCCAGAAGACTCCTAGTTTCGGTTTGAATCGTGCACTATCTGGTGGGCTGCCTCTTGGTCGTCAGGTGCTTATCTGGGGAAGCAAGTCGTCTGCAAAGTCTTCTCTTTGCCTACAGATGATTGCCCAGGCACAAGAAGAGGGCAAGCTATGTGCATGGATTGACGCTGAGATGTCATACTCAGAAGACTGGGCAAAGCAACTTGGGGTAGACACAGAGAACCTTATCGTATCTCAGGCTCGTACAATCAATGAGATGGTAGACGTTGGTACAGCCCTAATGAATGCAGGAGTAGACATCATCGTTGTTGACTCTATCACATCACTACTACCAGCAATCTATTTTGAAAAGGGCACTGATGAACTTAAGGAACTGGAGAACACTAAGCAGATCGGAGCTGAGTCACGAGATTTTAGCAATGCTTGGAAGATGCTTAACTACGCTAACAATAAAGTTAAGCCTACTATGCTTGTTCTTATTTCTCAGTCTAGGAATAATATTAGTGCTATGTATACTAGTCAGCAGCCTTCTGGTGGCCAGGCTACTAAGTTCTATTCTTCTACTGTTATCAAGCTGTTTTCCTCGGAATCAGACAATCAGGCGATTAAGGGAAAGATTGCTGTTGGCGATAAGCTAATTGAAGAAAAGGTTGGTCGCAAGGTTCGTTGGGAAGTTCAGTTCTCAAAGACATCGCCTGCCTTCCAGTCTGGAGAGTACGACTTCTACTTCAGAGGCCCTCTGATCGGTATTGATAGCGTGGGAGACCTTGTTGACACTGCAGAGATGATGGGCATTGTAGAGCGTACAGGAGCCTGGTATATCCTGCCTGATGGCTCTAAGGTTCAGGGTAGAGATGCATTCGTTAACCGTGTACGTGAAGACCTAGATCTTCAGGATGAAATTAAGGCTAAGGTAAATGGCGAAGTATAACATCTACCATGGAAAGTTTCCTTGCCACACCTGTAAGGTAGAGGTAACTTCTCTAAGACTATATGCCGAGACAAAAGAGATGACCTGGATGTGTCCTGAAAAGCATATCAGCACTGTCAATCTAAACTCTAATAAAAAGACTAAGAAAGATTATGAGCGAAAAGAGCGAGAGTAAACGGATTGGTGCAAAGCAGCACAAGAACTCAGGCAGGGGAACCCATAAGGGCGATGCTACTTGGGAAAACTTCACGGTCGATTTCAAGGAAGTTGGAAAAAGCTTTACGCTTAACAAAGACGTATGGGCCAAGGCTGTTACGGATGCTATTCGAAATAACAACGATCCTGCTATCGTTGTGGTTATTGGCGATAGCGGTATCAAAACAAGACTAGCAGTCATTGAATTATCTCTACTTGAACAAATCCTGTCCGATGATGTATAATAGATGTAAGAAGTTTTAAGGAAAAACGATGGAACAAGAGAAGTCAACAATAGATATGGTCAATGGTCTCGCAGAGATCTCCGACTATATGAATGATGAAGAGCTTACCCAAGCTCTTACCTTCATTGCCAAGTTAATCATTAAACCAGACATTCCACTAAATGTTGCTACTGTAGAGATTGTTCGTCTACAGGCTATTGCTGCCAAGATGGCATTCAAGGCAACCTGGATGGTCAATGTCGATAAGGGAAACAGAGAGAAGAAGAATATTTACTTTACAGCACACGAGGCAATCAATGACCTTGTGTCTGCACTAAAGTATATTGTTCGATAACATTATGGCTAAAAATTTACTACAAAAGGTTATGCTAAGGACAGAGGATGTAGCACCAGCTAAAGCATCCTTTATCGACAGAAATGCACTAATCGAAAAGATCAACTCTGGATACACAATTAATCGTGTAGATAAGTTTACGCAAAAGAAAACATTTGCCCCATCAACGATTGCATTCTCCCATGGAGAGTGTCCTCGTTATTGGTATCTTGCTTTTGAGGGTGCTAACTTTACAGACAATGCAGATGCCTATGGTGCTGCTAACATGACTGCTGGTACAAAGTCACACGAACGCATCCAGGAAGCAATGGGAAACGTTCCTGGCCTGCTTGCTGATTCAGAGTTTAAAGTTACTTACAATGACCCACCAATCTTTGGATTCGGTGACGTTATGCTTAACTGGGAAGGTTCGCAACTGCTTGGTGAAATCAAGACGATGCCGAACGACGCATTTGAGTATCGTAAGATTGCAGGTAAGCCAAAGACTGGGCACCTAGTCCAGTTGCTTATCTACATGAAGATTCTTAACAAGAACAAGGCAATTCTGATTTATGAAAACAAGAACAATCATGATTTGCTAGTCTTTCCTGTTGAGCTAAACAAATATATGTATGAGTGGGTAGAGAACACATTTGAGTGGATGCGAGAGGTTCGTGGAGCATGGGAGAAGAAAACACTTCCAACCAAGAACTATCGTAGCAATTCGAAGATATGCAAAACATGTCCAATCCGTGAGGCTTGTGATCTGGCTGGTTCTGGAGAGATCAAACTTAATTCTCTGGAGCCGTTAGATGAAAACCAAACCGTGTGATTGGTGTGACTCAGTATTTGAGACATCCATATCGTATCAGATATATTGTTCTGCAGACTGCAGGGCATCTGCTACAAAAGAAAAAATATCTGCTAGATATCAAATAACCAGGCGTAATCGTTTGCAGAGAAAGACTAGATCTTGCAGGTCGTGTGGGGCCAGTCTTTCTGCATATAACGATTCTGTGCTGTGCAACGTTTGCGTAATAAATCCCAAAGAGGTAGCAAAGGTTCTTAAAGAAATCAAGGGAATGGCTAATGGTAAAGATCAGTCCGACTAAAGAAAAGCCTAGGAACATAATGTCCATAGATGCAAGCACAAACAGTTTGGCGTTTGCAATATTCTCTGGCAACGATCTGATAACCTACGGAAAGATCAAGTTTGATGGAAGCAATGCTTACCAGAAGCTCGGAGATGCAGCAAGAAAATGTTTGCCATTCTTTAGCAAGTTTGAGGTAGACGCAATTGTTATTGAACACACTATCTTTTTGAATAGCCCAAAGACTGCGTCTGACCTAGCACTTATTCAAGGGGCAATTCTTGGAGCAGCCAAGCTAGCAGGGGTACGTACTGCAGGATCCATCAATCCTATTACCTGGCAAACCTTTATTGGTAATGGCAAGCTCACTAACGAAGAGAAGCAGAATCTGATGAAAGAGTTCCCTGGCAAGACAAAGAACTGGTATCAGAATAAGTCTCGTGAGATTCGCAAGCAAAAGACAATTAACTTTGTTAATATTAACTACGATAAAAATATCCAGGACGATGATGTTGCAGATGCAATTGGCATTGGGCACTACTCAATCAATAACTGGGGAAAGATTGACAAGTAAATGGCAAAGCTGTATACTAATGAGACATGGCTGAAGAAGCGTTTCCACATGGACAAGAAGTCTCCAGAAGACATTGCTAAAGAGTGCGGAGTTAGCGTTGAAACCATCTATGTATATCTTGCTAAGTTTGGACTAAGGAAGTCAAAGCGATGAAACTAATTAAGCATCTTGGCAAGGTTATTGTTTGGAACTTTAAGCGTATCGGCTGTAAGCACGGTAACTTAGAAGTTGCATCATGCCCCTATACTATGCTAACATATACTACATGCACAAAGTGCAAAACAAGGATTAAGGTAGAGAAAACAAATGGCTAGAACCAAGAAGACATCCAGCTCCGCACAATCGGAAATGGGCAAGAAGTTCGTTCGTGAGCACTCCATGATCGTAAATGGTTTTGAGGTTGTCAAAGGCGACACGATTAAGATTATCGGTCAGTATGGACAGAAGTTTAGGTTTGAAAGCCTTACAACAAACTCTGAGACGGGGGCAGTCTGGGTTGATTGCTTTGAGATTATGGGCAAAGTAGCAAGCACATTTAGATCGTTTCACGTTCAAGATGTAAAGCGTATCCCACAACGAGGAAAGAGAGCAAAGCGTGTCGTTTGAAGATCTAACAATTGAGCACCTAGATGCTGTTAACAAGGTTGTAGAGAAGTACCTGGCAGGTAGTGAGCCTACTCAAATCTCTAAAGAGCTTGCTATTCCTAGACAAAAGGTTATCGCTTATATTGACGAGTGGAGAGCAATGGCTGCAGACAATGCTGCCATCCGTGCTCGTGCTAAGGAAGCCCTCGTAGGTGCAGACACACACTATTCTAAACTAATTAGTAAAGCATATGAAGTAATCGATGAAGCAACTACTGTTGCCAACCTGGGTGCAAAGACCGCAGGTATTAAGTTGGTCATGGACCTAGAGAAGACTCGTATTGATATGCTACAGAAGGCAGGCCTGCTTGAGAACAAGGAACTTGCCGAAGAGATGATTGCTATTGAGAACCGCCAGGAGATTCTAGTGGGCATCCTAAAGGATATCGCTGCAGAACATCCAGAGGTACGAGACAAGATCATGCGTAGACTATCTGATGCATCTAAGGATAAAGAAGTAATCACCGTGGTGGTAAGCAACGATGTTTGATGATTTCTTAGAAGCCCTTCAGTCCGACAACTTTGCAGAGCGTCCTGTTGATGCCAAGACATTTGTTGAGGGCGAAGCGTTTCTGGGACAGCCACCACTATCTCAGGTACAGTATGACATCGTTGAAGCTATGTCACAAATCTATAAACTAGAAGACCTTATCGACCTAATGGGTGATACAGAGGGTAGACGCTATTACAATAAGTATACTAAAAATGAAGTAATCCTACAGCTGGGCAAGGGGTCTGGAAAAGACTTTACTTCTACTGTAGCTTGTGCGTACATTGTGTACAAACTGCTTTGCCTCAAGGACCCAGCACGATACTTTGGCAAGCCGTCAGGTGACGCTATCGATATTATTAACGTTGCTATTAACGCACAGCAGGCTAAGAACGTTTTCTTTAAGGGTTTCAAAACTAAGATTGAGAAGTCGCCATGGTTTGCTGGCAAGTTCTACGCAAAGGCAGACAGCATTGAGTTTGATCACTCTATCACCGTTTACTCTGGTCACTCTGAGCGTGAGTCTCACGAGGGTCTTAACCTTATCCTCGCAGTACTTGACGAGATTTCTGGTTTTGCTTCTGAGATCGGAACTGGAAATGACCAGGGTAAGACTGCAGACAACATCTACAAAGCCTTCCGTGCTTCTGTAGACTCTCGTTTCCCAGACTTAGGAAAGGTAGCACTACTATCGTTCCCTCGTTACCCAGGAGACTTTATCTCCTCTAGATATGACGCTGTAATCGCAGACAAAGAAGTTATAACAAAGCATCACAGGTTTGTTATGAATCCAGAATTGCCAGAAGACCAAGAAGGCAACTACCTGGACATTGAGTGGGATGAAGACACAATTGTTTCATATAAGTATCCAGGAATGTTTGCACTAAAGCGTCCTACCTGGGTTGTCAATCCTACAAGAAAGATTGATGACTTCAAGCTAGCATTCTTTACAGATATGGGAGATGCCATGCAGCGTTTCGCCTGTGTCCCTACATTCTCTTCCGATAGATTCTTTAGGCAAGAAGACAAGATTCGAAGTGCTATGAGCATTAGAAACCCTCTAGACCAGAATAGAAGATTCGACACATCGTTTGTGCCAGATCCAAACAAGACCTACTATGTCCACGCTGACCTTGCACAGAAGCACGACAAGTGTGCTGTTGCAATTGCTCACGTAGATAAGTGGGTTAGCATTCAGATTGGTAGAGACTACCAGCAGGTTATGCCTATTGTTGTAGTTGATGCGGTAGCATGGTGGGAGCCGAAGGTAGAGGGTCCAGTAAACCTATCAGAGGTAAAGCAATGGATACAGAACCTACGCAGACTTGGATTTAACCTGGGCATGGTGTCATTTGACCGCTGGAACTCCTTTGATATTCAAAATGAGTTGAAGCAGGTGGGCATTAGAACTGATACTGTTTCTGTTGCTAAGAAACACTATGAAGATATGGCAATGCTTGTCTATGAAGACAGGCTAGTAATGCCAACGATTGACTTACTGTTTGAAGAACTTATAGAGCTTAAAATTGTAAAGCAGAATAGGGTAGACCACCCTCGCAAATCCTCCAAGGACTTGGCGGATGCCGTGTGTGGTGCTATCTTCGGGGCTATATCACATACCCCAAAGGACCAAAACCTTGAAGTAGAGATTCATACTTTTAGGGATAGACCAAAATCAGAGGTTGACAAGACCAGGGATAATGTGATAAACTATAAGCCTATGCCAGAAGAAGTAAAAGAATACTTGGCTAGGTTTGATCTAATCTAACTAATATAAGGAGAAATAAAACATGACTTCATTTAAGAAGCCACTAATTGCTATTGCCTCTGCACTAGCACTCGTAGGAACTGTACTTGCAGTACCTGCTAACGCTGCCACCGCAGCTCTAACTGTTAACGCTGTTGCAGTTACCACCGCACCAACCACTGCTGCAAACGCTGTAGCACTTCCTGTACCTGCAGACAACTCTGTAGATGCAACTGACGCTCTTAAGATTGCTCTTACTGGCGTTGCAACTGGTAGTGCAGTTACTGCTACTGCTACCGATGCACTATTGCTAACCACTCTAACTGGTGCAACTGCTGCTTCTGGTTCTGCAACCGTTTCAATCGCTACTGGTACTGGTACCACTGCAGACATCTTCGTATTCACTAAGACTACAAAGACTGGTACTGTTGTTGTTACTGCCGATGGCGTAAGCACCACCTACTACGTAAAGGGTACCGCTGGTGCACTTAACACCATCAAGGTAGATGCTCCAACCGCTGCTCTAGGAACTACCGCAAAGGTAACTGTTACTGGTGCTGACGCATTCGGTAACGCTGTTTCTGGATCTGCTGTAGCACTTCAGGTTGTTTCTGCAACTGCAACTGCTACCCACTCAATCACCACAACCGCTGACGGTACTGCTGTCAAGGAACTTGCTGGTCTTGCTGTTGGTTCGTATGACCTAATTGCAACTGCTACTGTAGCAACTGCTGTTACTGGTCTTACCGCTCCTGCTGGTTTCGTTCGTGGAACCCTTAAGGTTGTAGACCTTGCTGCTCTTGTAGCAGAGAAGGATGCAGAGCTTGCTATTGCTAAGGCAACTATTGCAGACCTAACTGCTAAGTTGGCTATTGCAGAAGCTGCTGCTGCTGGCAACAAGGCAAAGCACAACGCACTTGCTGCTAAGTGGAACAAGAAGTTCCCAAAGGCTAAGGTTGCACTTCTAAAGTAACCGTGGTAAAATTGATTAGGGAGAGGGTTTCGGCTCTCTCCCTTTTCTATCCCCAGATTAAAAAAAGGAGTTAAAATAGATGTCACTAGATATTGTATATTTCTCAAATTATTCGGGGAACACAAAACGATTCGTAGAAAAATTAGGTATAAATGCTATTAGGATTCCTATTGCTTGGGATGTTGATAATCCCATTATCGTTGATAATCGGTACATTCTTTTTGTACCTACTTATGGAGGGGGTGCAGAGTCATCTGCAGTCCCCAGACAGGTTCGACACTTTCTAAACATTCCTGAGAACAGGAATTTGATTGAGGGAGTGATTGGATTTGGAAACACAAACTTCGGAGAGCATTACTGCAAAGCTGCAGAAATGATCTCAGGGAAAACTGGTGTCCCTATAATAGCCAGAGTTGAAATATTTGGAACGCCCGAAGACGTTGCCAAAGTTAAGGAGAGGTTGGAGAAACTAAATGGATAATTACAGTTATCACGAACTAAACGCCATGCTAAATCTATGGTCGTCAGAAGGCAAGATTCAATTTGATAAGGATAAGGAAGCTGCAAGAGCGTACTTCCTTGATCACGTAAATCTAAACACGGTATTTTTCCACAGCCTTGAGGAAAAGTTGCAGTACCTGGTAGAGCACGACTACTACGAGAAGGATGTGCTAGACCAATATACTTTTGAGTTTACTAAAGAACTATTTAAACAAGCATATGGACACAAGTTCCGCTTCCCAACCTTTGTTGGTGCTTATAAGTTCTACACTCAGTATGCACTAAAGACATTCGATGGTGAGCGTTACCTGGAGCGTTTTGAGGATCGTGTTGTAATGACATCCCTAATGCTTGCACGTGGAGACGAAGACTTGGCTAGAGACCTAGTTGAGGAAATTATCTCTGGTCGCTTCCAACCAGCCACACCTACGTTCCTAAATGCAGGTCGAAAGCAACGTGGAGAGTTCGTGTCTTGCTTCCTGTTGCGTATTGAAGATAACATGGAGTCAATCGCTCGTGCAGTAAACTCTTCATTGCAGTTGTCAAAGCGTGGTGGTGGTGTTGCACTAAACATGACCAACCTGCGTGAACTTGGTGCTCCAATCAAGAAGATTGAAAATCAGTCATCTGGGGTTATTCCAGTTATGAAGATGCTAGAAGATGCATTCAGCTACGCCAACCAGCTCGGTGCTCGTCAGGGTGCAGGTGCGGTTTACCTAAACGCTCACCACCCAGACATCATGCGTTTCCTAGACACCAAGCGTGAGAACGCTGACGAGAAGATGCGTATTAAGACTCTTAGTCTTGGCGTGGTAGTTCCAGACATCACTCTTGAACTTGCTAAGAATAATGAGGATATGTATCTATTCTCGCCATATGACATTGAGAAGGTCTATGGAGTGCCTATGTCGGACATCTCTATCACTGAGAAGTACCAGGAAATGGTAGACGATCCTCGCATCAAGAAGAGCAAGATCAAGGCTCGTGTCTTGTTTGAGACTATTGCAGAACTGCAGTTTGAGTCGGGATATCCATATATTGTATACGAAGACACTGTTAACAACGCCAACCCAATTGAGGGTAGAATTAATATGTCTAACCTTTGTTCAGAAATTCTTCAGGTAAACACTCCTACCACCTATAACAATGACCTATCATACAAGAACATTGGTAAGGATATTTCCTGTAACCTGGGATCGCTAAACATTGCCAAGGCGATGGAGTCTCCAAACTTTGGCAAGACTATTGAGGTTGCTATCCGTGCTTTGACATCAGTAGCAGACCTATCGTACATTGATTCGGTCATGTCTATTGCTGAAGGTAACAAGAAGTCACGTGCTATTGGTCTTGGCCAGATGAACCTACATGGCTACTTTGGCAAGGAGCGTATGCACTACGGTTCCGAAGAGTCGATTGACTTCACCAACATCTACTTCTACACCGTGCTGTTCTATGCCCTTACAGCATCCAACAGACTTGCTATGGAATCTGGAGCCCCATTTGAGGGATTCAAGGATTCAAAGTATGCTGATGGAACCTTCTTCGTTAAGTATATTGCCAATGAGTGGAAGCCAAAGACAGACAAGGTTGCCAAGCTTTTTGCAAATGCCAACATTGTTGTTCCTAATCAAGAGGACTGGAAGGCATTGGCTCACAATGTAATGGCCTATGGTCTATACAACCAGAACCTTCAGGCTGTGCCACCTACAGGCTCCATCTCATACATCAACAACTCTACATCATCTATCCACCCTATCGCTTCTCAGATTGAGATTCGCAAGGAAGGAAAGATGGGTCGTGTTTACTATCCAGCACCATACCTGACTAACGATAACCGTGAGTACTTCCAGGATGCCTATGAGATTGGTCCTGAGAAGATCATCGACGTCTACGCAGCTGCAACCCAGCACGTTGACCAGGGTCTGTCCCTGACACTATTCTTCAAGGATACTGCGACTACTCGTGATGTCAACAAGGCACAGATCTATGCTTGGAAGAAGGGTATTAAGACAATCTACTATATCCGTATTAGGCAGAATGCACTAGATGGAACCGAGATGGAGGGATGTGTATCATGTCAGTTGTAACAAGACCAGTTAACTGGAACAAACTAGAGGACCAGGTAGATTTAGATGTTTGGAATAGGCTTACTGCTAATTTCTGGCTACCTGAGAAGGTACCACTAAGCAATGACATCCAGTCTTGGTCCACATTGAGAGACCACGAGAAGTTGCTAACCATGCGTGTCTTCACTGGCTTGACCATGCTGGACACCATCCAGGGTACTGTGGGGGCTATGTCTCTTATTCCAGATGCTAGAACACAGCACGAAGAAGCAGTTATCACCAACATTGCTTTCATGGAATCAGTACACGCTAAGTCATACTCAAGCGTATTCTCTACGCTAACTTCCACACAGGAGATTGAGGATGCTTTCCGCTGGTCAGAGGACAACCCATACCTTCAGAAGAAGGCTGAGATTGTTTTGGGATACTACAGAGGGGACGATCCACTAAAGCGTAAGGCTGCATCTACATTGCTGGAGTCATTCCTATTCTACAGTGGATTCTACCTGCCAATGTATTGGTCAAGCCGTGCCAAGCTGACAAACACCGCTGACCTGATTCGTTTAATTATTCGTGATGAAGCGGTACACGGTTATTACATTGGCTACAAGTTCCAGCAGGCATTTAACGAGGAGACTCCAGAACGCCAGGAAGAGTTGAAGAACTACACCTATGACCTTCTAATGGAACTATACGACAATGAAATTAAGTATACTGCTGATCTTTATGACGAGATTGGCCTAACAGAAGATGTAAAGAAGTTCCTGCACTACAATGCAAACAAGGCACTGATGAACCTTGGCTTTGATGCACTGTTTCCAAAGGATGTTTGTGATGTAAATCCTGCCATCCTGAGTGCACTGTCTCCAAACTCAGACGAGAACCACGACTTCTTCTCAGGTTCTGGATCTTCTTATGTGATTGCAAAGCACGAAGCAACAGAGGATGATGACTGGGATTTCTAGTTAAATAAAGAGGGGGAGGGCGAAAGCCCTCCTTTTTCTTTTGTAAATAATGCTATAATTATCTTGTTAGTCTTAGGCTGACAAGGAGACCCCAAATTAAAAAGACCCCTAGATTCTTAGCAGCAATTTTCCTAGCATTCGGAAGCTTATTCCTTGCTACGCCATCTCATGCTACCCAAATGACCCTAGAGGAGGCTCAGGCTGCTCTAGTCTTAGCACAGCAAGAAGTTGTAGACGCAACCGCAGCCCTTCAGACAGCCACAGACAGCGTTTCAGCAGCCATTGAGACTAGAGATGCAGCTCAAGTTGCATATAACGAAGCACTGGCTGTATATCAGGCTACTCAGGTATTGGTTCCAGGAACAAGCACGACTTCAGCACAGAATGTTGTTGTAAACGGAACATTTGATACAGCATCAAACTGGTCAAATATTGGAATGGGTTCTCCAGATACTGTAATTAACTCAAGCATTCCTCGCATTTATAATGGTGTGCTTGTTGGGTCTTACATATACCACTTTATATCCCAAACTGGAACCTTTCCATCACCAGTTAGGCAGGTTACATTCTCATATGATATGTCAAATAACAACTTTAATGATGGCAATCGCCCCCAGATTGATGGATACCGAGTGGAGTTCCGTACCTATAACGCTGCAGGACAGAGACTGAACTACTACAACACAGGAGATCGTGCTGACACCTTCCCATGGACACACTTTACAGCAACCTATAACCTATCTGACGATGCAGTACGATGGGATGTTGGCTTTAGGTTGGTAGACAACGGATTCTGGAACGGTAACTTTGCAGGTAGCATTGACAACGTATCTGTAGTTGCTCAAGTTTCAACAGTAACTCCAGATACATATACATACGGTGAAGCCGAGACAGCAGCAAAGAACACAGCCTACCAGGCATTGCAGTTGGCACAGGCCAACCTTGACTCAGCCAACGCAATAAAGAATGCAGCACAAGCAAGACTAAACACCGCTACCTCCGAGGTGCAAAGACTTACTCAATTGGTTTATGATCTAACACCAAGGCTCGCTGCCCCAAGCAGCTTAACTCTAACTACAACTGAGACAGGCATAGAGCTTTCCTGGGAGGCACCAGTGCCAAACCTATCTGGTGTTATGCCTGAACGATATGCTGTCAGTTGGTCTACAACAAACTTTACTCAAAATGGCTGGGGTATTGCAAGCACAACAACTTCAATAACAATACCATTCTCAACCCTATACTCTACAGCACCACAGGGAAGCACATTCCAGTTTGCTATTAGATCTGACAATGATACTCTTGCATTGTACTCAGGACAATCTAACATTGTTTCGCTAGTTACAGTTGCACCGCCATGGTGGATGATCTCGTTTGGTGAAGGCGATCGTGTATCTATTGGTGCACCAGAAGGTTATGTGTTTGGTACTCCAAGAGCATGGTATGGCTCTCCTACAGATGAATCTTGTGGCATGGATGTTTCATCTACAGCATCATCTTTTATTAGTGGAAATGCCACAGCATCCTTTGATGCAAACAACGAAACATTCACAGATACCTGCCCTGGTGTTGTCAAAGTCTTACGTCTAAGAACACCAATTACTTCTGCTCCTGTTGTAGTTGTTCCCACACCTACACCAGAACCATCTCCACAGCCTAGCCCAACGCCTACTGAAACGCCTGTTATAATAGTACCAGAGCCTACACCAACTCCGACACCAGAGCCAACTGTAGAGCCTACTCCAATACCGACCGAGGAGCCACCTGTTGAGCCAACCCCAGAGCCTACCGTTCCATCTGAGGGAGAGCCAACACCGTCGCCTTCGCCTTCCGAGACTCCTACTGAAGAGCCAACAGAAAATGAGCCAGAACCGCTACCAGAACCAGAGCAAACAGAAACCCCAGAACCAGAACCAGAACTTGAGTTACGAGTAGAAGAAGAAGCCGTATCAGAGATTGAGAACCTGGTAGAAATAGCCCCAGAAGAGCTTACAGAGGCTCAGGTGGAACAGCTAGTAGAAGCAGCCCTGGTAGTATTTGAAACAGCAGAGCAAGGTTCCCCAGCATATGAACAAGCCCTGGAAGCCCTTGCTGTGGCAGCAGAGGCAGACGACCCAGAGGTTCCGACAGAACTCGCAGCCATACCATTGCTTGGAGATGTTGCAACAGCAGCACTTGAAGTGTTTAATGATCTTGGTAACGTTGGTGCAGACATGGCACCTCAAGTCCGTGAAGAAGCGGAAAAGACAGTTATCGCATCTGTTATTGCTACTGGAGCAGCTGTTAATGCAGTGGCAGCAGCAACAACCGCAGCATCTACAACATCTACAGGGTCATCTGGAGGTGGAGCATCTGGAGGTTCTTCAGGTGGATCAGGATCAACAAGGAGAAAGGAATAACATGAAGAAATTCTTAAATGACATTCTGGGCCAAGCATGGACCCTATTGGGTATGTTTGTAGCCTGGGTGGTCCTAGAGGGGTCTGCTAAGACCATCGTGGGCTATTGCATCTTGGGTACGCTAGCCTTATGGGCGGTGACGTATCCATTGAGAAAGGACGGTGAATAATAATATGAATAAATATTATTTGACACTACAAGAAACAACAGAAAAGCTTGACATCTCAGCAGTGGGGTATCAAGATGGATAAAATAATTAACTATATTAAATATTATCTAGAACCAGATTCAAAGAAATTGAGTCAAGAAGCCTTTGACTCAGCAAAAGAATATTTCCGTGGTAAGAAAAAGACTGCGGAACAGTTTATAGCTTATCAACGAGGCTATAAAAGTGCATATCGTAGAACATATGCAAAATCAAAAACCATTTAGATTTAAACCCCAACTAGAAAGGAATCAATAATGGAAGAAGAAATGGGAGTAGCAGGAGGACTTGCTACACTAAAGAACGTCATCTGGAGAATTCTAGCCGTGTTCGCAGCATCGGGACTTAGCGTCCTTGGTGCAGGTGCTGTAGTGGGCGTAGACCTGCTTTCAGCTGTATTCATGGCAGGTATTCTGGGTGTGGCTACAGTAGTTGAGAAACTGGCTAGAGCCTTCCTTGAAGACGGAAAGTTGACTCTAGAAGAGATCAACACCGCCTTTGCCAAGGTAGACAAAAACGCAGAAAACTAAGTCAACCCCTTGACAAGACCCCTCTTGGGACTGTATACTGTATTAGTATATAAACCTGAGAGGGGTTTTTCTATGGCTACAGCCAAAAAGGTATCAGCAAAGCATCCAAAGATGCCAACAAGCGTCCAGATTGGAACTCAGAGCTGGACAATCATTGAGCGTTCGGCTAACGTAGATGATGCACTATCTAGTTCTGCATACGGATACACTCTAGATCGTAGCTCAACTATTGTGATTGACGCAGGAGCTACTCCTAGTCGCAAACGCCAGACATTGTTGCATGAGCTATTTCACGCCATTCGTTTTTCTATGGGCAACCCATCTACACCATCGTCTAGCGATGATGAACTAAAGACCACCGATGCGTGGGAGCACTACTTTATCGGCATTTATGAAGAGGGTTTGCTATTGACTATCAGGAACAACCCTGATATACTGGAATACCTACTAAGTAAGGAATAAGATGGAAGACAACACAGAGGTTTGGGAATGGCTCCAGATCGGAATCGACAAGGGCTGGGTATCAGATCCGTTCTGCTATACACATGATGGCGATCCATACATGAGTGAAGAAGAAGAGAAAGAGTGGGAAGAGGGCGGAGACCCTTGCTCACCAGTAATTAAAATTTTGGTATAATAAAATAGCACCATTCCCCGATAGCTCAACGGCAGAGCAGAGAGCTGTTAACTCTAAGGTTCCTGGTTCGAATCCAGGTTGGGGAGCTAATGGTTCCGCTTGCACCACTCTTTGGGTATAAGATAAAAGCAAGCAATGCGAATATTGCATAATGGTAGTGCTCCTTCCTTCCAAGTAGGTGGCGTGAGTTCGATTCTCACTATTCGCTCAAACACAGTGACGACGGTTGCTGTGGAGTATGGCTGAATAATCCTCAGAGTCAAATGGGGAGGATAAGGCACTACCTGAACTTAGCGGTTCATCTTAGCGGATAAAGGGTAGGTGTGCTCAAAAGCGGATCTTACAGAACCGTATTGACTAGGCACTGGTGGTAAAAGGCAATCCACCTACTCACCTTTGGCTTCGTAGCTCAGTTGGTTAGAGCACCACCCTGTCACGGTGGGGGTCGTGGGTTCAAGTCCCATCGGAGTCGCTGTAAGGAACTAATCATCCTTATACGGAAAGTAGCAACCGTTATGGGCTAATCCTGTCCA
>JACCDM010805286.1_pt1 | contig 16853 bp, 11 predicted proteins | sample 7445851 | NCBI WGS metagenome assembly JACCDM01 (sample SAMN15323438, study PRJNA562643) | freshwater metagenome | isolation source: river surface water | place: USA:Blue River Watershed | collected 2017-08-16
ACAAACCAGGAATCCAAGGATTTTGGATGGAAGCCCAAAGATGGAGCTGATGTGAATGGGCTTGAAACTGGCCCGGATCTGCTGTCCGATGGGCCTGTCGCCAAACGCTACAGTCTTCAGGTATGCACCCGAATACTGATCATAATAATGGTTGTCTGTTGCAGTTTCATGAATGGCCGTTCTGCTCAGCACGTTGACACCAAATACAGCACTAGAATCTTTTGGCAGGCTGATGTTGTAAAAAACAGCATTGGGTACCCTTGTATAAGCATCAGCAAGCACATCATCAATACCTGCTTTTTCCAACGAATCAACAATGGTTGAGGTGGGTGGCTTGATGGGCTCCTTGGAAGAATTGGTAACCTTGTAAATGCCGTCATTGAACCACTGAAAACTCCATGCCAGCGCAGTAAAGGCAAAAATGAAGAGAAAAATTACCGTATAGATTCCCAGCGCATGGTGAAGATCATGAGACAGCCTTTTCCAGCTGGCCTTCCACTTGATGGAGCTGCGCTGCTTGAGCATGGCCTTGGTTTTGGGCCACCAAAGGATAACACCTGTGATCATGATGAACAAGAACAAAAGGGTGCTGGTTCCCATGATCAGCTTGACAATATCGGTGCCAAGCAGACGCCTGTGCATATCTTCCACCGTACTGAAAAAAGAGTCTGAATAACTGTAGATTTCGATGATCTTCCCGGTATATGGGTCTGCAAAAGCGGTCAATCGTTTTGGGCTTGATTTTTCCCCTTTTTCAGGCTTGGTAAATGCAATCTCAATATTCCTGCTGGGGTCTGTATAGACCTTTACCCCACTGATTTTAGGATCACCATAAGTACTCTTGAATCCATCAAGCACCGTACCAACGGGCAATTGCAGCTCCGCTTGCTGCCTAACATAATACCTGTCGTGGTAAATGGAATGCTGCAACTCCTCTTCAAAAACAAGGATTGACCCTGTGAAGCAGGCCATCATGATGAAAATACCAGAAACAAGACTCAGGTATAGGTGTATGGTGCGGAAAAAATTTTTCATGTGCTCTTTGTTTAAACCGCCATGAAGGTAATCAATAGATCTATTATGGCAAATGACAGCACATTTACCCCGGATCAAAGACGGCTTTTTTTGAAAACTGCTTGTGCAAAAATTATCTCAATGCAGACACATCTACACGCGTGGGGGTTTCCTTACCGGAAACAATTCCCTTCGAACTCAGGGCAATGGCGCGGATGATGGCCGCCATGTTCTGCATGTCAAGCGTTCCAATCTCATCAGAAGCCTTGTGGTAGTTGGGCTCGCTGTCCATCTTAGAAGTGGAGATGGTATGTGCCGGAACCCCAAGCCTGGCAAGGGTTGCATTGTCTGAACGGTAGAACAGCTGTTGCGTTGGATAAGGATCCGGATGGAAGGTGAAATCTGTTCCCTTGATGTTATTCTGTAGAATTTCACCCATGTTGGTCTTTTCAAAACCTGTGATGTAGGCGCTGTTCTTGCCCCACTTGCTTTCAGTACCAATCATTTCAATGTTGAACATGGCCATCACCTGGGCAGGATCAAACTGTTTGGAAAAATAGGTTGCACCAAAGCCGCCAATCTCCTCGGCAGTGAAGGCAGCAAAAACCAGGGTGCGTTCATTGTCGTTGAGTTTCTTGAAATATTTTGCGAGCATGATCATGGCAGTCGTGCCGGCTGCATCATCATTGGCGCCATTGTAGATGGAATCATTGTTCTCCATTTTCTTGCTGTTGATGCCCAGGTGATCGTAGTGGCCGGAAAAAATCACGTATTCATTGGCCTTGGATTTACCAGGGATGATGCCTACAACATTGGACAGGGGCATCTCTGTCAGCTCCTGGGTCAATTCAACACGAAAAGAAGCAGGCGCCTTCTCAACCAGCAGCATGATCACATTGGGTTGGGATGAATACAACTGTGAACGCATCTGTGCAAACCTTCCGAACATGTTGGCATGGGCAGTATCCACAAGAACGATTGTATTTTTCTTTGCACCAAGGGCCTTTCTAGCCTCGGTTGGGAAGTTCATTGTGCTACTTATCGTTACAATATCATATCCAGCATTGTTGTCTGCCATCAGCGATTTTGCAGGCGATACCACAATGGCTTTTTTTGCATCAAGCTCCGCCCCATTGACCATGATTTTTTGGGAAATGGTTTTGGTGCGGACCATTGAAAACGACTGCAGGTAAGTATTTCCGTTATTCCATTTTTGCAGGCCTGTCTTTTCAAATTCGGAAGCAATGAAGTTGGCGGCTTTTTCAATACCAGGCGTGAAGGTTCTTCTGCCTTGCATGTCATCAGCAGAAAGGGTACGCTCAATGCGTTCGGTTTCTTTTATGCTGATAACATTGAGGGCTTTTTGAGCAATGGTGGCTGAGGAGAGCAGCAGAAGAACAAAAGCTGAGCATATTTTTTTCATGACCTGTTTGTATTTCGAGACCAAGATAAAATAAAAAAGGCAGATGGAATGACCATCTGCCTTTGAATGAAATTGAAGAGGAAAATCAATATCCAGGATTCTGCTTCAAATAGCCAGGAAGATTGGATGCACCATCGATGGCAGTCTGAGGAATCGGGAAAACGCGCTTGTTCTTGTCTGTATCGTTTTTCTCTGTCCAGGAACCTTCATATTTTCCGAAACGCACCATGTCTGTTCTTCTGTGCATTTCCCAATACAATTCAAAACCCCTTTCACGGAACAGCTCATCAAGGTTAACGGAAGTCAATGCCTTTCCGTTGCCTGTAGCTGTGCGGGAAGTTCTCACTGTGTTGACATCTGTGAGGGCTCCTGCCGCATCATTCTTGCGGAGTTTTGCTTCAGCGCGCATGAGGTATACATCAGCCAAACGGATGATGGAAATGTCTGCTTCGCCGAAATTTCTTCCACTGACTGACTTCTGGCTGAATTCATATTTCTCTACACGGAAACCTGTGCTGTAATCGCTTCCTGCCGTGGTAAAATTAATTTGCTCAGTGTGGATCACCGGAGTGGTAGGCCTGCTCCTGGTTACATTAAAGATCCTGCCCACTTTCATTTTCCCATCAGGACATTTCTGGAAAACACCACTCACACGCTGCAAACCATATTGCTGTCCCCTTAAAATCCCCCTGTCAATCCTGTAGGAAGCTGCATCAACACATGTATCCCCTGGCTTAAGCAATACATTTTGTTTGTAGAACCTTGGATCAGCAACAGCAGGATCAACCGCGCCATAAGCATTCACCCAAGACCTATAAAATTCAGGGGTAATACCAGGACCATCAGTACCATTCGCGCCAGTATAGGCAGGAAGGGGGAACTGATCACCTGACAAGGAGAAATAGGCCATCCTGTTGTGTCCATTGAGATCTGCCCGCTGGTCTACAGCAAAGATGTGTTCCTTGTTGTTGTGGTTGTCGTCATTGAAGATTGCCCAATAGTCTGGAGAAAGTGCATACTGACCGGATGAGATGATCTTGGAGGTATACTCAATCACCTTGTCCATGTCTTCTGTTTTGAAGGCAAATGTTGCAGCATAACGATCATTGTACACAGCAGCATTCAGGTGGAGTTTTGCCAGCAATCCCCATACACCAGCCTTGGTCAAACGGCCCGGGCCAGTGGTATTGTCGAGCGTGGGTTCAACTTCAAGCAATACTTTTTTCAGGTATTCAACCGCTTCAGTTCCACGCACAATCTTTGATGTAGCACCTGGGTCTTCTTTTACAAAGATGATGCCCCAAAGATCCAGGGCAAGCAGGTTGTAAAAAGCATACATGCCCTTTGCTTCAGCGATATACAGTTTGGCGTTAGGGTCTTTGCTGGTCTGCAAAGAACTGACTGCAGAAACAGCACGGGAAAGACTTTGCGTGATAAAGTTCCAGGTATTCCTCAAATTCGGATCTGTACTTGTGGTCTGATGCCTGTGGAGTGCCAGGTAGATACCATTGTCACCCCAGTCAGTACCGCCACGGTAGGGAAGGATGGCCTCATCAGTGGAGATTTCCTGCAAGGCAAAAAGATTGGTATGCAAGAAGATGTTCGGCAACTGTGCGTACACAGGAGCAATGGTACCGTCTGCAATCTGTTTTTCGGTCAATCCTGTTACAGACGACTCATCCAGAACGGTCTCTTTCAGTTTTGTACAACTTTCCGCAAGGGAGATGAATCCCAGGGCAGCCAGTATGATGATGATTTTATTTTTCATGTCTGTTTGATTTAGAATGTTACGTTAAGTCCGAAGATGATAGACCTGGCTTTTGGATAGCTGAGCATATCAATGCCATAAGATGAAATACCGTTGATGGTTCTGTCGGCATTTACCTCAGGATCATAGCCATCATACTTGGTCGCTACAAAAAGGTTTTGTCCTGTAACAGAAAGCCTCAGGCCTGAAACCCATTTGCCAAGCGCCTTTGAACGCGTGTCAAGGCTATAGCCCAGTGCGAGGTTGTTGAGGCGCAGGTAGGCACCATCTTTCAGGTAACGAGAGCTTACAGGCGCTGCATTGTTTACAGATTCCTTTGGAGCACCAATTGCTTCAGGGGTTGTATTTACATTCTTGGACAATTTCAATTTGTAAAAACTGGCATTGGCCGTGTTGTCGTAAATCTTGTTTCCTTTGACGCCATTGAAGTTGGCCACCAAATCAAATCCCTTGTATTCGAGGTTACCAAAGAAAGCATAGATCACTTTGGGCAACGCTGTTCCCATGGCAACCCTGTCCTTGTCAGAAACAATACCATCACCGTCCACATCGCGGAAAGTGCTGAGGCCATTGGCATCAAATCCTGTCCACTCTTTCAGGAAGAATGTTCCGATAGGCTGACCATTGATATAACCATTGATTGTTGCAGAGGTAAGACCAGAGCCTGATGCAGAGCCTGACTGGATAACAGAGTAGGGAGACTTCTCAACAATATTGTCCAGGAAGGCCACATTTCCACCAATGCCATATTTAAGGCCTGATGCTGTTCTGCCCTTGTAGTCCAATTCAATTTCCAAACCACTGTTGGTGATGGTCATGTCTTCCACGTTGGTCCAGAAAGTACCTGCTGGTTGAACGGGATCCGCGGGAATGACTTCAAGCAGGATGTTGTTGGAAATTTTCCTGAAATAATCAATTGAACCAGACAAGGCCCCTTTCAGCAATCCGAAGTCCAGACCCACGTTGGTTTGGGTGGATACCTCCCACTGGATATCAGGATTGGCAAGCCTGGAGTAAATGGTTCCTGCAGGGTATGCACCAGTATTGGCAAGCGGATAGCTTGTTGTTCCTGATACGGTTGAAGTAAACAAAGGCTGTGTGATTTTGGAAGGAATTTCCTGGTTACCGGTTTGGCCCCATCCTGCACGAAGCTTCAGGTTGCTGAATGGCGAACTCCTCATGAAATCCTCCTCAGTAATCCTCCAACCCAAAGAGAAAGAGGGGAAATAACCATACTTGTTGTTGTCACCAAACTTAGACGAACCGTCCATACGGAAATTGGCTGTTGCCAGGTATTTGTTCTTGTAAGAATAGTTTACACGAGAGAAGAAAGACTGCAACTCATTGATGAATGCATACCCATTGGGCTTGTTGTTGGCAAGGGTAAGCTCCTGTCCAATGGCTGGATTGTAAATGGGCTCAACCGGTGAAACAGGAAACTTGTTGATGCTCCATCCCCTTCCCTGCAAAAAGATCTCCTGGTAGGAATGACCCGCCAATGCAGAGAAATCATGGTCCTTCAATTTGAAATTATAGGTCAGGTAGTTTTCAATCAGGGTATTCCTGTTGATGGTGTTGTAGGTTTCAAGACGACCATCCCTTTGAGGAACCAGGTTGGCAAGGGTTTGGATGTCTCTTGTGGCTGTTGAGTTGTCTACCCCAAGGTTCATCTTGTAGGTCAGGCCTTTCATCAATTTTAATGAAGGAGAAATGCTTCCGATTACCCTGTTGATAATGGCAATATCCTTGTCCAGCTGAAAAGTCAGCAATGGATTGTTGATGTTCTGGTAAGCCGCAACTTTTCCATTGGCATCGTAAGCAGGATAAGTAGGGTTGTTTGAGATGGCATCGCCAATCGCACCGCTGATACCCGGACGCCTGTTTTTGGTGCTGTTGTAGCTGAGGTTGGCATCCACCACCAACTTGTCATTCAGGAATTTTTGGGTAGCGTTAAAACGGGCAGAATAACGGTCAAGGTCATTTGTCTTGATGATACCCTGCTGCTTTTGCATGCCGAAAGAAGCAAAATAAGTAAGCTTGTCGGCACCGCCACTCATGGTCAGGTTGTGGTTCTGAGTATAGGCCCTGCGGGTGATTTCCTTCTGCCAGTCTGTGTTTCCGCCCTTGTCATCCAGTGTACCGCCGAGCGCAACCACCTGCTTTTTGAAATTGGCCGCATCGTAGACCGGTAAGGCATTGGCAAGGGTTGAGATACCCAGGTTGGTGCTGAAATTCATGGTAGATATGCCTGCCTTCCCTTTTTTGGTGGTGATGAGGATGACACCATTGGCGCCACGGGCACCATAAATGGCGGTGGCAGAGGCATCTTTCAGTACGTCGATGGCTTCAATTTCTGAAGGGTTGATGAAGTTGAGTGGATCGCCACCACCAGTACTTGAGTTGTCAAGGGGAAGTCCGTCAACAACAAAAAGTGGTGTACTTCCAGTTCTCACGCCACCTGGACCGCGGATGCTAATGCCCTGAATGGCACCCGGCTCACCACTTGCAGAGGTAACGTTTACACCGGCAACTTTGCCCTGAAGCAACTGCTGGGGAGAGTTGATGATTCCTTTGTTGAAGCCTTCAGCTTTTACACTTTTTACAGCGCCGGTAACATCCCTTTTGCTCTGTGTGCCATAGCCCACAACAACAACCTGTGTAAGGTCAGTTGAAACAGACTGAAGCGCAAAGTCCACGCTGGTTCTGCTTCCAACAACCACTTCCTGGCCAACAAAGCCAACAAATGAAACAACCAGTACGGCCTTTTCATTGGGAACTGAAATAGAATAATTCCCCATTCCATCGGTCAGCGCGCTGGATGAAGAACCCTTTACAGCCACACTGGCACCTGCCAGCCCGGCTCCATTGGACCCATCTGTTACACGACCTGTGATTGTTTTGTCGAAAGCTGAAGAAATTTTCCCTGTGTTTTCACCGGCAATGGATGCCTGCGAAAAAGAGAGGAAAAATCCTGTCAACAGCATGCATGATAGCAGTCGAAAACATGCATGAAGCGAAATGCAATTTCTCATTTTTAAAATTTTAACTTGAAAATAAATTGGTTGGCAAAGGTTAATTTCGGGCATTAGCCCTCCGTAAACCCTATACTAATTTATAGTTAATATTTGAAAAACCGATTGGGCAGAGAATACCTTTATGGAATGAACGGCTTTGGGCATCCGTAAAGATGATGAACCGTAAAAACATACACATGAAAAAATTGATTTTTGCCAGTTTGCTGGGCCTGCTTGCACATGGCGCCTCTGCACAAATGAAGAGCTTTTTGGACGTACCTTATATAGAGGTATTCGGAAGTGCCGATACCCTGGTGACCCCGAATGAAATCTACATCAGCATCGTGATTGCCGAGGCCGATGTCAAAAACAAGATTTCACTGGAGGAGCAAGAGCGTAAAATGGTGGCAGGCCTCAAATCCCTGGGGATCAATACCGAAAAGGAACTGACCACTTCAGACATGCAGAGCAATTTCAGGTATTATGTACTGAAGCAAAAGGATGTGATGAAGACCAAATCCTATACCCTGAAAGTAGGAGATGCTGTATTGGCCACCCGTGTGTTCATGAAACTGGAGGAACTGGGGATTGCCAATGCCAACCTTGAGCGGGTGGGGCATTCAGAAATGATCAAGCTGAAAAATACCTGCAGAACCAATGCTGTGAAAAATGCCTACGACAAGGCTAAGGCATTGACCAGCCCCATTGGAGCTTCGGTGGGCGCACCTTTGCATATTTCAGACTTCAGCAATGACGGAGACGGCGCAACGCAACCGGCCTCCCAGATCCGGATCAGGGGAATATCTACACTGAATGAAACCAAAGAAGAGTTGCCACAGATTGACTTTGAAAAAATCAGGATCAGCATGAACGTGGGCGTCAAATTCATGTTGAAATAGCATTTTATTTGCCTTTCTGGCGTATATTTGTCCTCCACTGCCCAGGTGGCGAAATTGGTAGACGCACTGTGTTCAGGTCGCAGCGTTCGCAAGGATGTGCTGGTTCGAATCCAGTCCTGGGCACGATAAAAAGTCCTGCACGAAGTGCGGGATTTTTTATTTGGCGGCGTGCAAAGCTTGCTTTGCTAAGCGGACAAATGAAAAATCCTAGGAGAGCGAAGACAATCCAGGACTTTTTAATTGTAGCCCCCTCGTAGGACATTGGGATCACTGAAAGTAATCCAATCCTGGGCACAATCACCGAATCCGCCTTCGGCGGTTTCATGATACCATCATTTGATACTATCAAACAGCTAGCTATTTTACCCTATAAGCAATCACGCGATTCGTACCGAAAGAAGGCACATAGAGTGTTCTGGTTGTCGGATTGAAACTGATGTCATTGGCCATTATCTTTTTGTCACGGCTGTCCAACAAAACCTGCTTGGTGCCATTTGCATTGACATAATAAATCATCCCCCGGTAGTTGCTCAAGATGAACTCATTTTTAGAAAGCAGTACAATTCCGTCAAGCCCCATCTCGTAGCCTTCTCCAATTGTGGTCAATTTTTTTTGCGCATCTATTTTTTGAAATGTCTTAGAACCCGCTACATAAAGATCTGATCCTACTGCCATAAGACCATTGGCTCCTGCTATGTTTTCCAAATAAAGAGTTGGCTTGTCATTTTCTATTCTGTACACCTTTCCTGTGCGCGTATCAGTTACATAAACATTGCCATTGGCATCCACTTCCAGGTCGTTGAGCATTACTGCTCCTTCGATTGGAATGCGCTTGATGATGGTTCCTTTTTCTATATCAATAACAGCCACTGCAGCTGTTTCAGCAGTATAGAGAAACCCTTTGTAAAAGCCCAAACCTTTGTTGGAGGTTAGCCCTGTTATCCAATCAGGTTTTATAAATTTTCCATTGAGATCCATTTTCACAATGGTCCCGTTGTTCATGCTTGAAACATAAACGATGTTGGTTTTAGGATCATAGGTTGCAGATTCTGGACCTTTCAATGTTGTAGAATCCGATTCCCATATTTTCTCAAGGCTGTATTGAGCGAACGATGATGAACTGGTAAACAAGATGAGAAATAAAATGTAAAATATTTTCATGCATCTAATTTACACTTTAATCATTTGTGAAGATAACTGCTGGGTTAAAATGGTTTTACTACCTTTGCAACATCATCAAGAATGCAGAAGAACCCTGCATACCAACCGAGCAACCAAGCAACGGTGGTGTATCGATGAGGACTTAAAAGTCAAAAAAATGGATACAACAACTTTATTCAGCGTCAGCGGCATCCCCTCTCTTCAGGAAAAAAGAATTGAAATTGGCAACCAGGTTTTCCTTGTGTCAAAACATGGCATTGCTGTACGCACAGAAATCCTTTGTGAGAAAGAATACAAACGAACTACCATGTAAGGAGGAGAAGCCATTCATCTCCACTACGAAGGATCTTTCAACCTGCATGGCAAACTGCTGGAAGTTTCGGCCATCAGCAAAACATCATACGGCCCTGCCGGAGACCGAAAAAGGCTTGATGTTCGCTATGATCAGGAGGTAATTGGAAATTATTCAGCCCTCATTTCCTACATGGGCGGTGGCAGCAATGGAAAATGGCCCTGCATCAGAACAAAGGACTGGATCCTGACATTCACCTTCACCTCCACAGGATTCAACAGCAAGAAAAATCTGTTGCTGATTGAGTATTTCAAGGTGATTATTCCAGATCACTTATCAGCATCTACAACCAACAAAAGAAAAAGCATATCCTCAACAGACCTTCCGGCAGATTTTATGGATGAGGAATATTCACCTGAAGAAGGGGATTATAATAAGATCAGGGAAATCACCAAAAGATTCAAAGACATTGGAAACATTTATAATGATCTGAAAACGTTCATTAAGAATCCAAGAGAGAAGGAAAGCTTTATTGGTAGGGCATTGAATTCGGACTGTATTGTCAATATCGAATTTGAAACGGATGGTGGTACTGAACGGTATTCGCTTGAAGGGGATATGAGTATTAACTATACGGTTTGAGGGATATAGAAAAATGTATCTAAGTATGATTAAAAAATATATTTGAATTACTTCCGCAGTGCAGACGCAATTGAAAATTAACTGAACTTTTAAAATCTTTCTTAGCAGTGATGCTTAAAACAAATCCCTTCCATCAGTTACCAACTGCAAACCATTGAACCTGCCCTTGTCGAAGTCAATCCGGTTCGCTTTTACAGCTACAGGAAATCTGCCAGTGCCGGCCACCATCCTGAGTGTATTGTTTTTGGTGGAGGAAAACTCGATCTTGTTGTTAGCGGATTTTTTCAGGCCATTGATGATCTTGCTGTTGATTTTGCTATCTGCTTCTATTTCGGCGACAAATTGTTCAGCTGTTACAACGCCCGTAATCACGAGCAGGTTGTTGCGGTTGGCATTACGGAGGAGCACCGGGTTGGGATGAAGAAAATCGGCATCGCTGAGAAAGTCGGTCAGGTCGCCCGTAGGTATCAGTTCCGTGATAGCATTCCGATAAGAGATGGTGACTTTTTTACCACCATTGATGGCCCCGCTGAAATCGATGGGAGGCATGCCGATGGATTGCATCCATTCCTGCACCATGGTGATCCCAATCTGGAAAGTGTATTCGTTCTTGTCTGTATCCTTGATGTCAAGCCCAGGATCTTTGGTGATGCGCAGTTTTTTGCTACTGTTGAATGCGTGCAGGATATTGGCGTAATAGAGTTCCGGCTGGTTGAAACCCTCTTTCAGCCAAAGCTGCAGGGGTTTGTGGTTTCGGATTGGGCCATCAATTAGATCGTAACCGGCTTCGCGGAGGTGTTGCTGTAGTGAGGTGGTTGGCATGGATGTAGCGATGAAATGGTGTACATAAATATAGCAATATTTAAAAAGAGAACAGCAGATGCTCTTATAACATGGATATTGCTGAAAATTATTTAATAAAAAAGGTGGCCCGTTTCCGGACCACCGCTACAAATCAAATATGTTTATTTCTTCAATGTGCTCGAAATCTAACGAGATCTTGTTTTATTGATCCAGAAAAAAATGCCCACAACTACCATTGCAATTTGCATCGCAGCCCAAAACATGGTGCTCAAATCACGCCCAACCTTTCCAGTAAAATCCATAAAGTGGTGTTTGTGCAAAAAGGAGAAACTATAGCCCTCCGGAAGATCTTTGTCGTCTACGCGTGCAGCAAGTGTTCCCGTAGATGTTTCGATGTAAAACCTTTCGTTTTGTTCTCCATCAGCTACAACCTTCCAAACAGGAAGCCTTTTATTGACAAAACCATATTCCCCCTCAAATTTTGTTACCGGAAGAATAGTGGAGAAGCTTCCATTTTCATTCCCTTGAAAATGCTGCGCCAGATATGCTGCATAGCGTTTTTCACCATTTAACAAGGCCTCTCCATTTTCATCTTGGATATAGCGTGGGGATGGTATTTCCATAGTACGTCCTTTATCCCAAGGTTTTTGTTGACTGGAATTTTGATTGGCATTTTTGACATAAGGGTAAAATCTCCAAAACAGTGTATCATGCATTGCAATCACAGAGATATTTGACAAGGACATGTTACTGTCTCTTGCTATAGTGAGTGGATCCATTTTCATGTTGTTGGCCAATATGATTTGATCATCATAAAAATTGTACCGATCATCGGGAAAAGTTTTAGACCAGGCATGATAAGCACCGCTGAAAGCAAACATGATGGTAAACAAGGATGCACAAACAGATACCCACCGATGCCTGTACCTCCACATCAATCGGCTATTCCCTTTGGGCTTCACGCTTTTTGTTGTCAAGAAAAGATAGAGCCCCATCCCGCTGGTCAATAAGGCAACAACCATCAGCAAGATGATCAGGTATTGCTTTGATGAACCTAAACCATTGCCCCATTCCCAAGAATGAAACATCCCAAATATTGCATCAAATCTGGCGCGCTTATCATCAACCGCATAAACAAACCTGTCTTGAATGGTTTCAACGTAGACCCTGATCTTGTCATTCCGTTCAAAAGCCACTTTATAAACAGGGAGTATTTTATTCACCTCTCCGTATTCATCATCAAATGCCTTGACGCGAAGAACAGACTTGACATCAGCGCCAACAGTATCGGTCAACACCATTCTTGCTGCAGCATCACAGCAGTCATGCGCTGTCGTTGTTGCTATGTTTTGTTCAGTCAACGCGTTTTGCGCCGGGTATTGTCCTTCCAAAAATTGTTTTGCCAAATGACTGGCGTAAAGTGCATCACCATTTTTTAACTGCTTGCCATCACTGCAACTCAAATAAACGGGGATCGACTTAACATCCAATTGCACCTGATAAAACCATAAGGTATCAAAATGTACAAGCCGCACATCATGAAATTTTACAATCCTATTTTTCATGAGGACTTCGGAAAAAGATCGATTTATCTTTTCTTGATCAACTGCAACAGGTTGTAAAACCTGTTGCCTGATGGAAGGTCTCATAGTAGTCATGATAGGATGCATAAATCCACTTGCTGCCCAAAGCAAAACCGGAATGGCAATGATCAAACTCAGGATACGGTGCCATTTGTATATCTGTTGTTTCATGCTTGTTTTTTTATTTGCTAAAAGTTCAATCCAACTCCCAAAGTAATTTCTCTGGGAGATCCCAAATTGTATGCGTAAGAGGCATTGCCCGATGCCGTAGATTTTGTTGCTGATGTTGAGTAATAGGCATCCATCAAGTTCAATGCATTGACCCAGGTTTCAAATTTTCCAATGCGATAACCAACACGCAGGTGTATCAAATCAAATCCCTTATAGGTGAATGCATTGGCATCATCCATAAAATACTTGGATTGATGCTGCCACTCAGCACCCAGCCTTAAGCCCTTGATGAACTTGGGCCTCCAATTCATCTCTGCATTGGATAAAAATTTGGGTGCCCCACTCATGATCTTGTTGTTGAAGTTGATGCCTCGCGCCACATATTCAAGATAGCTGTGCTTGGCATTTGAGGCGCTGAGCCGAACATCAAATTGGGAATTGGGACGAAAATTGATCCCATATTCGATCCCTTTGTGCAATGTCTTTCCGGCATTTTGATTTTGATTGGTTCCATCTGTTTGACGAACTGAAACAATCTCATCCTTACCCCTCAAATCATAAATGCTCCAATCAATATACAATTTGTTTTCCAGCAGGTTGATCCATCCACCCAATTCGACATTCGAAAACAACTGTGGTTTCAAATATGGCGTTTTCACGCTGTTGAACAATTCATTCAACTGTGGCGGTACATAACCCTGGCTATAGTTGGCATAGAATCCAAAGGCTTTGAGATTATACGTAAATCCAAGCTTGGGTGTAAATCTTGAAAACTGCTGAACAGAAGAAGGACCTCCAGATGTGGCAGTAGGTGGCAACGCATTTTTGAAATCATACCTGAACTGATCATGTCTAAATGAAATAACAGTTCTAAGTCGCTTCATGGGTGCAAATTCAATATTGGCATAAACGGCCGTATTGACAATATTCGTTTGGTAATTGTTCAGCAAAGAATCTTTCTGGGGCGCGCGGTATCCGACAAATTTACCTGTTGGAGATGCACGGTCAATCCAAATGAATTTTGCAGAGTAAGATTGCGGACTCTTGTCAATATTTCCACCCACTACAAGCCTACCCTTCCAAAAGGGTATTTTCTGTACATGTTGTACAAAAATTGCATAGGTTGAAAAAGCATTATCATTGATTTGCCCTTTGTACACAAGGGGGTTTGATGTACTCCCAACTGAATATGAAGGGTTTTGCCCGATGGAATTGTCCCTGTACAACAAGCTGGCCTGTGTAGAGGAATTTTTATTCCATTCAACATCTAGCGTAGACCTGTATCGTAAGGCTGAAACCGATCTATAAGTGAAGGTGTGAAATGTTGAAAAATCCTTTTTTGAAAACTTGATGCTGTCCAATGCACCTGTCATGCTGCTATAATAATCCACAATTGACAATGAATTGGTCCATTTCAGTTTTTCAGAAATCGCATAGATTCCCTTAAGGTTGATGGCTTTTTTGTTGAAATTGCTGTACTCAACAAGGCCATTCACCCGTTGTGCGTAATAGCCATCAACCCAAAAACCAAACTTTCCAATCTTTGATCCAACCTGTACATCTGCCCTGCTGTAGCCATTGTTATTAAATTGGATATTGGCGTTTCCAGTAAACTTGGAAGGCATTGGCTTGGTAATCATGTTGACTACTCCACCTATTGCCTCAGCGCCATACAGTGATGAACTCGGACCCTTGATCACTTCAATCCGCTCTGCAGCAGCCATGTTCAATTCCAGTAATGCATTGTGGTTATACACCCCCGTTGTTCTTAAAGGAATGCCATCTTCCAAATACAGAAAAAGGCTTTTTGTCGTGATGGGCTGGCGAATGCTCATGGAGTGCTGCTCGTTGCCCAGGTTGGTATTGTATACGCCACTTACCCTGTTGAGCAAAACATCCATGGCCTGGGCCTTGGTGTCAACAATGGATTGTTTTGTAATCACTGAAATGGCTACAGGTGCTTCTGTCCTTTTTTGAACAACCCTGCTGGCAGTGATAACAACTTGCTCCATCAATCTTGAGCTGTCTATCAAACCTTTATCGCTGCCCTGTCCAAAAGATGCAAATGCAATCAGCATGCAACATGCATGCAAAAATGTTTTTTTCATAAATAAATAGATGCGGGATTTCATCCCGATTGAATGTGTACAATCAATAAATGCTGCGCCCCATGCCAAAATCCTTGACATGGGAATTCATTCAGTAAATCTATTTACGCTATTGGAGGGTGGAAAAGGGAGCTTGCAAAATTGTGATAGTAGTCCAGTAAATAAAATGGAACGGCCTTGGCCCTTGACACTACAAGGCTTTGTACATCAGGGAAAAACGATTTTGAAGAGAGCGGTGTATAGTCGAAGTTAGGCTTATCGGGAGGAACGGGTGTTTCGTTGCTGGATTTGTTTGAACCCATTTTTTTCATCATCTGGCACTTTCCATTACAGGCCATTTTGGGTTTGTTCTTGTTGATACAGGCTTTTTTATATACATCGATGTTCAAAATATAATCAGCCATGATCAGCGGCCTTGAGAATTCCTTCATCATAAGCACACCGATGACCAGAACGACAAATATTTTTACTGAAGCTTTCAATGGATCAATCAAAGCACAAAGGTACTTAAATTAGTAGTTTGTTGAAAAAAAGCAGTTGTAACTCATTAAACCATTTGACAAAAAAAAGGTGGTCCGTTTCCGAACCACCTTTGTATATCAATTGCTTTTGTAATTATGCCAGATCAAAACGATCAAGGTTCATCACCTTGGTCCAGGCGGCAACAAAATCCTGCACAAACTTCTGTTCAGCATCTTCACATGCATAGAGTTCAGCCAACGCGCGGAGTTCTGAGTTGGAACCAAAGATCAGATCAGCACGGGTAGCCGTCCACTTCAGTTCTCCTGTTGCACGATCGCGTCCTTCGAATGCTTCGTTTGATGCAGATGAAGCCTTCCAGGTTGTGCTGAAATCAATCAGGTTGGTGAAGAAATCATTGGTAAGCGATCCAGGACGCTTGGTGAAAACACCATGCTGTGAATGATCGAAATTGGTATCCAATACACGCATCCCTCCAACCAAAACAGTCAGTTCTGGTGCAGTGAGCGTCATCAACTGTGCCTTGTCAATCAACATCTCTTCGGCTGCAGACTTGTAGCGTGATTTTTTATAATTGCGGAATCCATCAGCAGCTGGTTCGAGCACTGCAAATGATTCAACATCAGTCTGATCTTGAGATGCATCTGTACGACCAGCAGTGAATGGAACAGTGATGGAAAGTCCTGCATTTTTCGCAGCCTGCTCAACACCTGCATTTCCAGCGAGCACAATCAGGTCTGCAATGGAAACCTGCTTTCCGCCTGAGTTTGCAGTGTTAAAGGCAGACTGGATAGACTCCAGGACATCCAATACTTTTGACAGCTGGGATGGGTTGTTGACTTCCCAGTATTTCTGTGGAGCCAAACGAACACGGGCGCCATTGGCACCGCCGCGTTTGTCAGAACCACGGAAAGTTGATGCGGATGCCCAGGCTGTTGAAACCAATTCTGAAACAGTCAGACCTGAAGCCAAAACCTTGGCTTTCAAATCAGCTGCATCCTGGTCATTGATCAGGGCATGTGTAACTTCAGGAATAGGATCTTGCCAGATCAATACTTCTGCAGGCACTTCTGATCCTACATAACGTGAACGTGGACCCATGTCGCGGTGGGTCAACTTGAACCAGGCGCGGGCGAATGCATCAGCAAACTGATCAGGGTTCTCGTAGAAACGCCTTGACACTTTTTCGTAAGCAGGATCCAACCTCAGGGCGAGGTCAGTGGTGAGCATGGTAGGAGCATGACGCTTTGCAGGATCGTGTGCATCTGGCACGGTGTCAGCACCTGCTCCAGCCTTGGGCTTCCATTGGTGTGCGCCTGCGGGGCTCTTGGTCAATTCCCACTCGTATCCAAAAAGGTTCTCAAAATAATTGTTGCTCCATTGGGTGGGTGTGGTGGTCCAGGCACCTTCAAGACCGCTTGTGATGGTGTTTACGCCATTGCCGCTGCCGAGGGTATTCTTCCAGCCGAGGCCCTGCTCTTCAATGCTTGCTCC
>JACCDM011285285.1_pt1 | contig 16845 bp, 16 predicted proteins | sample 7445851 | NCBI WGS metagenome assembly JACCDM01 (sample SAMN15323438, study PRJNA562643) | freshwater metagenome | isolation source: river surface water | place: USA:Blue River Watershed | collected 2017-08-16
TTCCTGCCCGACACCGACATCTTCACGCAAAACCATGATTTCCATTACGAAATTTTGGCCAAGCGTTTGCGCGAACTGAGCTTCTTGAACAACGGTGTGCGCATTCGCCTCAAAGACGAACGCAGCGGCAAAGAAGATGACTTCTCTGGCGCCGGCGGCGTCAAGGGCTTCGTTGATTTCATCAACGCCAACAAAAAAGTGTTGCACCCCAACGCGTTCATTGCCATGGGCGAGCGTCCTGCCGATTCGTACGGCGGCATTCCTGGCACCAGCATTGGCGTCGAAGTGGCCATGCAGTGGAACGATGGCTACAACGAAAGCGTTTTGTGCTTTACCAACAACATTCCACAACGTGACGGTGGCACCCACCTCACAGGTTTGCGTGCAGCCATGACACGTGTCATTGGCAAGTACATCGAGAAAAACGAAATTGCCAAAAAGCAAAAGGTCGAAGTCAGTGGCGACGACATGCGTGAAGGTTTGTGCTGCGTGCTCAGCGTCAAAGTACCCGAGCCTAAATTCTCTAGCCAGACCAAAGACAAGTTGGTGTCCAGCGAAGTGCGTGCACCCGTAGAAGACATTGTGGCCAAAGCATTGGGCGACTTTTTGGAAGAGCGTCCCAACGACGCCAAAATTTTGTGCGGCAAAATTGTCGAAGCCGCACGTGCCCGTGAAGCTGCGCGCAAAGCGCGCGAGATGACACGCCGCAAAGGTGTGCTTGATGGCATGGGCTTGCCTGGCAAGTTGGCCGACTGCCAAGAAAAAGATCCAGCGCTTTGCGAAATTTACATCGTGGAGGGCGACTCCGCCGGTGGTTCTGCCAAGCAGGGTCGTGATCGCAAATTCCAAGCCATCTTGCCACTGCGCGGCAAGATTTTGAACGTTGAAAAAGCACGTTACGAAAAATTGCTCACCAGCAACGAAATCGTCACACTCATCACTGCGCTGGGCACTGGCATTGGCAAAGTCACGGCCGACTCTGGCAAGAGCGGCACCGATGACTTCAACGTCGACAAGTTGCGCTACCACCGCATCATCATCATGACCGACGCCGACGTGGACGGCGCGCACATTCGCACTTTGTTGCTCACCTTCTTCTACCGTCAAATGCCCGACTTGGTGGAGCGCGGCCACATCTACATTGCACAGCCACCACTCTATAAAGTGAAGGCTGGCAAAGAAGAGTTGTATTTGAAAGATGCGCCAGCACTCGACAGCTTCTTGTTGCGCATCGCTTTGAAAGACGCCAGCATTGCCACCGGCGGTGCCTCACCGCAAGTACTCAGTGGCGACACGCTCGAGTCTTTGGCGCGCAAGCACCAAGTGGCCGAAGCGGTTATTCACCGTTTGTCCAATTTCATGGACGCCGAAGCATTGCGTGCCATTGCCGATGGCGTGGCGCTCAACTTAGACAACCTCGACAACGCGGCCGAATGTGCCCCTGCTTTGCAAGCCAAACTGCGTGAACTCAACACCACAGGTATTCCTGCTGAAGTGAGTGCAGAGTTTGATGCCCGCACCGACAAGCCCTTGTTGCGCATCAGCCGTCGCCACCACGGCAACATCAAGAGCAGCGTCATCACGCAAGACTTTGTGCACGGCGCAGATTACGCTGCCCTGGCTGAGGCTGCCAACACATTCCGTGGTTTGCTGGGCGAAGGGGCCAAGGTCATGCGCGGTGAAGGCGACAAGCAAAAAGAAGAAAAGACCAACGACTTCCGTCAAGCCATGCACTGGCTCATTGGCGAAGCCGAGCGCACCACCAGCCGCCAGCGCTACAAAGGCTTGGGCGAGATGAACCCCGCGCAGCTGTGGGAAACCACCATGGACCCCACCGTGCGCCGTTTGCTGCGTGTGCAAATTGACGACGCCATTGAAGCCGATCGCGTGTTCACCATGCTGATGGGCGACGAGGTGGAGCCGCGTCGTAACTTCATTGAGAGCAACGCGCTGCGCGCCGGCAACATCGATATTTGAAGAGTTGATCAAAAAGGTTTTCGGTGAATGCGGTGTGAGCCACCCTTCTCGGAAACCTTGTGGCAAGCAGTTAACTAGTGTGTGAGATGTCTTTGGTTTGTTAGCGAACAGACGCACAAGGCAAGTCCGACCAATCTGAAAAATCTTTTTTCACATTCGTCAGGACTCACATGAAAACACCTTGCACAGTCATTTTCTCCGCCCTCCTTTTGACTTGCGCTTTAGGCGCGGCCAAAGCGGAACTAGATGCCAACGATGACATTCGCGATGCTGATTACAAAACAGCGCATCAAAAATGCGATGCCTATGCGTGTGACGTCAAAGCCAAATGCATTGCTGAAGCCAAAACTCGTTTCAACAAATAAGTTTCAGTCGCGCATCTGGTTGAGCAAATCACGCATCAACAGGTTTGCGTTGCCCAGCCGTCATGGCACTGCCCATCGAAGCTGCCATGATCAGTCCAATGGCACTGAGTTGTTGTGTGCTCAGCTGCTCTGACAACACCAGCCATCCGGCCAATGCGCCCACGGCTGGTTCTAGGCTGAGCAAAATACTGAAGGTTTGTTTAGGCAGATGTTTGAGTGAGTACATTTCCAAGCTGTAAGGAATGGCGCTTGAAAGCAAGGCAATGCCCAAGCCTGCCAGCATCCATTCCACGTTCAGCAAAGAAGAGCCCGCTACGCTAATGCCAAACGGGGTGACCACCATGGCTGCTACCAGCATACCCATGGGTGTGGCAAAGGCGCCAATCCGATCCGCCACTCGCTGACCCAACACGATGTACATGGCCCAACAAAAGCCTGCGCCCAAGGCAAAAGCTATACCCACAGGATCTAGTGCTGCCGCATTGTCGACCCCCAATTGCTGGCCCAGGGGCAAGATCAAGCCCATGCCCACGACGGCCAAAACAATCCATACAAAGTCGAGTGGTTTTTTGGAAGACCACAAGGCGACCGCCAAGGGGCCAGTGAATTCAATGGCAATGGCCAAGCCAAAGGGCACCGTTTTGATGGCGCTGTAAAACAGCAAGTTCATGATGCCCAAGGTGGCGCCAAACATCACGAGTGGCGGTGCGTCGGCCCAAGTCCATGCACGTCGCCAAGGCCGCCAAAAGGCCATCAGCAGCAGCGTGGAAAAAATCAGGCGGTAGGTGGTGGTGCCTTCGGCGCCAACATGAGGAAACAAGCCTTTGGCCAGAGATGTGCCAGCACACAAGGTGATCAAACTGCCCATCAGGGCGGCCACAGGAAGAAAGGGGAATCGCAATTGTTAATTTCCAGAAGATGGGCGCATCATAGCGGTGTGTCCAATATTTGAAAGGTCCACGCCATGTCGCAAAGTAATGCCTATGCCAATTTCGCCAAAAAAGTGGCACACGTGTGCGGCAGACCGCGTACGTTTTCCATGGCGGTAGGCGTCATTGGCGTATGGATTCTCACGGGCCCTTTGTTTGCCTTTAGCGACACATGGCAGTTGGTGATCAACACGGGCACCACCATCGTCACCTTTCTCATGGTGTTCTTGATTCAAAACACCCAGAACCGGGACACAGAGGCCATTCAATTGAAGTTGGACGAATTGATTCGGGCCACACAAGGCGCGCACAACGCGCTGCTGGACTTGGAAGAGTTGGAAGAAGAAAACTTGGATGCCTTCAAACGCAAATACCAAGCCTTGGCCGAAATGGCGCGTCAGCAATTGGTACGCGGTCAGTTGGACACCGACACGCCTGAACCCTGAACTTCTAAAACAATGGGTTGACCGTGCGGCGTGCGCGCAGCGGCATCTTCCCAAGCATGCTCTAAATCATGAATTTGATCGGCCGTGCCCAATTGTTTGGCCAGCACCATGGTCTCTAGGGCATTGAGCCAGTGGCTGTAGTACGTGGCGCCAGTGTCTGCATCGCCAGCCACTTGGGCATGTCGAATTTCTGCTGTAAGTGCCGCGGCCCATTCGGGCCAGGTGAACAAGCCCTTTTCGTGCAACTGAAGCGTCATGGCAAACGCATGCGCTTGCCATGGCTCTGAAAACACGGTGCCATTGGCTTCTTGCACAGGCAGAGGCATTTGACCGCCGCAGTGTTTTGCAATCTCTTCAAGGGTGAGGTGGGTGTTCTGCATGCGTGTGATGTCGAAGGCTTTAGGCCACCGCTTCTAAATAAGATTCCCAAGCATCTACGGTCACTTCTACAGCAGGGTCGCTGAGTTCTCCCCACAGGGTGGGCCCATCAAAGACCACGGTGTAAAGCCATTCCACAGGCACGTTGAAGGGCGGCGTGGCGCGCAAGGTGTGACCATCTGGCAACACATGACCGCCATGCACACTCACAACGGTGCCCACATGCCCGCGCACATAACGTGGCAAACGGGTGTGGCCTTGGGGATGCATGTTGCGGGCGCGTACTTTTTGGCCCACCTTGAACAGGGCTGCTTGATGGATGGGGCGCTCGGTGGGGCTGCCAGCTTTCAGGGCGGCGTCTACAGTATCTCGGGTGAGGACCCTGCTCACGCTGATCGGTGGTGAGAGCAGTTGCCCGCTTGCAAGTTCTGCCTGTGTCACCATGCCGCGCTCCAGCATGAGTTTTTCAAGGGCGCGAATCCAAATCTCGTAATAGCTACTGGACAAATAGATGGCCGGCGGCAATGACTCGCGCGCCGAGCGGCTCAGGTCAATGTTCCATTGCCCGCTGGCACCCATGGCCACCGTGACCGCCATGGCCCGACTTTCCCAGGCGGCATGGAACAAGGGCTCGTTTTCCTCTAATAGAACAGGGCCAAATCCTTGTTGGCCACCCATGTCATGAACGCCGTTCATACCAGAGCTGTCCCAATCATGGCGTCGCGGGTGACCAAGCTGGCCAGTTCGGCTTGCGACAAGTGATCGGTGCCGGCTGGGCGTTTTGGCAGCACCAAATAGCGCAGCTCGGCGGTGGAGTCCCAAACGCGAATGCGCGTCGTTTCGGGCAAAGCCACCCCAAAGTCTGCCAAGACTTTGCGCGGCTCAATCACGGCGCGGGAGCGATAGGCGGCACTTTTGTACCAAACAGGCGGCAGACCCAAAATAGGCCAAGGGTAGCAACTGCAAAGTGTGCAAACCACCATGTTGTGCTGCTCTGAGGTGTTTTCGACAGCCACCATGTGTTCGCCTTGACGACCCGTAAAGCCCAATGAGGCAATGGCAGCCGTGGCGTCTGTCAGCAACCAAGCCTTGAAGTCAGGCTCGGCCCAAGCCTTGGCCACCACTTGTGCGCCGTTGTGAGGGCCCACTTCGGTTTCATAGGTCTCGATGATGCGGTCAATGGCCGCAGGGTCGATGTAGCCTTTTTGGGTCAACAGGGTTTCTAAGGCGCGTACCCTGAGGTCCATTTCACTCAATGTGGAATGGTCATGATCGTGGTTATGAGAATGGCTGGCCAAGGTCGTCTCCCGAGTTGGACAAGGTCTTTGGATGCCATCATAGCCCCGCATACAATCAGCGGTTGGCCTTCAAAGCTGGTTTCAAGCCGGCGCTAGGGTCATTACCTAAATTTATTCGTGGAGTTCTTTGATGTTCATTTCATCCGCTTTTGCCCAAACCGCCCCAGCCGCTGCCGCCGGTGGCGACATGCAATCTTCTTTGATGAGCATGTTGCCCTTGCTGTTGATGTTTGTGGTGCTGTATTTCGTCATGATTCGCCCCCAAATGAAAAAGCAAAAAGAGCACAAGGCCATGATCGATGCGTTGGCCAAAGGTGATGAAATCATCACAGCCGGTGGTTTCTTGGGCAAGGTCAGCAAGTTGGGCGACAGCTTTTTGAGCATCGAATTGGCCAGCGGTGTTGAAGTCCAAATGCAACGTTCTGCAGTGGTTCAAGTGTTGCCTAAAGGCACGATCAAGTAATTGCGCAACTGGCCCAAGTTAGTTGCTTGGGTTGGCGCAGTGCTCCTTTTCTCTTCTTTGAAGCGGCTGCCATCATGAACCGTTATCCGGTGTGGAAATTTGCGATCATCGTGATCGCTTTGTTGTTGGGCGTGGTCTACACCTTGCCTAACTTTTTTGGTGAAGCACCGGCGGTGCAAGTGTCATCTTCCAAGGTCAGTGCCAAAGTGGACGATGCTACTTTGATGCGAGTGGCCGAGGCGATCAAATCAGCCGATGTCCCTGCAGCGGTTTTAACGTTGGACGGTAACTCCATCAAGGCGCGCTTTGAAACCACCGAGCAGCAGCTTAAAGCCAAGGACGCCATTCAAAAAGCCCTGATTCCAGAGGGGACTGAAAATGGCTATGTGGTGGCTCTGAATTTACTGTCGCGTTCACCGGCTTGGCTGACGTCTTTGCATGCAGCCCCCATGTATTTGGGTTTGGATCTGCGCGGTGGTGTGCACTTCATGTTGCAGGTCGACATGAAAGCCGCCTTGTCGCAAAAAATAGATTCATTGGCTGGCGACATTCGCACCAACTTGCGCGAAAAAGATGTCCGCCACGGCGGTATTGCACGCAATGGCAACAACATCGAAGTGCGGGTTCGTGATCAAGCGCAATTGGCCGCGGCCAAACGGGTGTTGGCCGATCAATTTACAGACCTTCAAGCCGTCGATGCACCCGACGGCACTGAATTCAAAATCACAGCCAGCATCAAGCCAGAGGCTGCGCGCCGTGTCCAAGAGCAGGCCCTGAAACAAAACATCACCACATTGCACAACCGAATCAATGAGTTGGGTGTGGCGGAACCTGTGATTCAACAGCAAGGCTTGGACCGCATTGTGGTGCAGTTGCCAGGTGTGCAAGACACGGCCAAGGCCAAAGACATTTTGGGCCGCACAGCCACTTTGGAAGTGCGCTTGGTCGATGAAAGCAGTGAAGCGCGATCGGCCGAACAAACCAATGGCATGGTGCCCTTTGGCTCGGAGCGATATTTAGAGCGCAATGGCCAGCCTGTGATTGTCAAGAAGCAAGTGATTTTGACAGGCGATAACTTGACGGATGCTCAGCCAGGATTTGACAGCCAAACACAAGAGCCCGTGGTGAACTTGTCATTAGACGGCAAAGGCGCGCGCATTTTCAAAGACGTCACGCGTGAAAACGTGGGCAAGCGCATGGCCATTTTGCTGTTTGAAAAAGGCAAAGGCGAAGTGGTCACAGCGCCTGTCATTCGAACTGAGATTGGTGGCGGCCGTGTGCAAATTTCTGGCCGCATGACCACCGCCGAGGCCAATGACACGGCTTTGTTGTTGCGTGCAGGCTCTTTGGCTGCGCCTATGGAAATCATCGAAGAGCGCACCATTGGCCCTAGCTTGGGTGCAGAAAACATTGCCAAGGGTTTTAACAGCGTCACTTGGGGTTTCTTGGTCATCGTTGCCTTCATGTGCATTTATTACATGGTGTTTGGGCTTTTCTCTAGCATCGCATTGGGTGTCAATTTGTTGCTGTTGGTGGCAGCACTCTCAATGTTGCAAGCCACACTCACCTTGCCAGGCATGGCCGCGATGGCCTTGGCTTTGGGCATGGCGATTGACTCGAACGTACTGATTAACGAACGTGTGCGTGAAGAGTTGCGTTTAGGCGCTTCGCCGCAAGCCGCTATTCATGCGGGTTACGACCGTGCTTGGGCCACCATTCTTGACTCCAACATTACCACCCTCATTGCGGGTGTGGCCTTGTTGGCCTTTGGTTCTGGCCCCGTGCGCGGCTTTGCCGTGGTGCATTGCTTGGGCATTTTGACCAGCATGTTCTCCGCCGTATTTTTCTCTCGCGGTTTGGTCAACCTTTGGTATGGCCGCCAGAAGAAACTCAAGTCAGTGTCCATTGGCACGGTGTGGCGCCCTGAGGGTGCTGCAGTGCCAGCCACGACTGAAGACAAAGCATAAAGCGGAGCAGCATCATGGAATTTTTCAAAATCCGCAAAGACATTCCTTTCATGAAGCACGCGTTGATCTTCAACGTGATTTCGCTTGTGACTTTCTTATTGGCCGTGTTCTTTTTGTTCAGCCGCGGCTTGCATTTGTCGGTGGAGTTCACGGGTGGCACCGTGATGGAAGTCAGTTACAGCCAACCGGCTGATCTGAACAAAGTTCGCGGCGTTGTATCGGGCTTGGGTTATACCGATGTCCAAGTGCAAAACTTTGGCACAGCGCGCGACGTGATGATTCGATTGCCTGCGCAAAAGGGTGTGAGTTCAGCACAGCAAAGTGACAAACTGATGGAGGCCTTGAAAGCCCAGAACGCTGAAGCCACCTTGCGCCGTACAGAGTTTGTCGGCCCGCAAGTGGGTGAGGAGTTGGCAACAGACGGCCTCAAGGCTTTGGCCTTTGTGGTGATCGGCATCATGCTTTATTTGGCGGTACGCTTTGAGTGGAAATTCTCAGTGGCGGCCATCATTGCCAACTTGCACGATGTGATCATCATCTTGGGCTTTTTTGCCTTCTTCCAGTGGGAGTTTTCATTGGCTGTGTTGGCGGCTGTGTTGGCGGTGTTGGGTTATTCGGTGAACGAATCGGTGGTGATCTTTGACCGAATTCGCGAAAACTTCCGTCGGTATCGCAAGATGAACACAGTGGAAATTATCGACAACGCCATCACGTCCACCATCAGCCGAACCATCATCACGCACGGCTCCACCCAAATCATGGTGCTGTCGATGTTGCTGTTTGGTGGCGAAACGCTGCACTACTTTGCCATGGCCCTGACCATTGGCATTTTGTTTGGCATTTATTCGTCGGTGTTTGTGGCCGCGGCCATTGCCATGTGGTTGGGCATTCAGCGCGAAGACCTGATCAAAGCAGCCCCTAAAAAAGACGAAGACCCAGACGATCCCAACTCTGGTGCCGTGGTTTAAACGGCAGCGGCAGGCAAGCAAGCATGTGTTTAACGTGTGCCTTGCCTGCTAAGTTGTTGGTACATGCCGCCAGGCAATCGGCCTAGTTTGCCGGCCATTTCCATTTGAAACAGTTCTGCTTGCAAGTGCGAAGTGCTTAAACCACTTCGCCGTTGTAACTCGTCCAGTCCAATGGGCTCGTGTCCTAAGTGTTGGGCAATGCCATTGACGTGTCCTTGCGTTGGCTTGCTACTTTGTGGGTGGACGTTTTGGTTTTCAAGGGCGAATGAGCGCACTGGCAAATTTTTCATCTCTTCTAAGATGTCTTGTGCACAGTCGACCAACTTGGCGCCTTGCTTGATGAGGTCGTGACACCCTTTGGCCACCGTGGTGTGAATAGAGCCAGGAATGGCGAACACCTCTTTGCCCATGTCCACGGCTTGCTTGGCTGTGATGAGCGAGCCCGAGCGCGTAGCGGCCTCTACCACCAAACAGCCTTGCGACAAGCCGGCAATGAGCCGATTGCGTTTGGGAAAGTTGGCTGTGATGGGTGGTGTGTTGAGCGGGTACTCGCTGAGCAACAAGCCGTGTTGCGCAATGTGTTGGGCCAGTGCATGGTTTTGATGGGGATAGACGCGGTCGAGGCCAGTGCCCACCACCGCCACTGTGTGAAGGGGGTTGGCTGAGGAGCCCCCTTTCAAAGCGCCAAGATGGGCGGCAGTGTCGACACCCAAGGCCATGCCCGACACCACCGTTAGGCCGGCCTGTGACAAAGCAAAGGCAAATTCAGTGGCGTTCAAAACACCTTGAGGCGTGGGGTTGCGACTGCCCACAATGGCCAAGGCAGGTGGTGCCTGCAAGGGCGGTGGGCTGAGTTGATGCAGGTGTTGCGTTTGACCCAAGGCATACAAAAGGCAAGGCGGGTCGGGCGTGAGCAAAAGCGAGCTTGGATAGTCTGCGTCTGCCAGAGTGATCAGTCTCTTGCCGATGCCAAGTGACGGTTTGTGAGCCATTGCAGGTGTTTGCAACCATGCCCAGGTGGTTTCTAAGACCTCCGCCAATTCGGGGGGAGGCGTTAACAGGTGCTGGCACATGGCGGGGCTGACAAGCGCTCTCAATTCGCTGGCGCTGCATTGAAAAATTCGCTCGGGCAAGCCAAAAGCCTGCAGCAGTGCACGGGCGGTGATGTTGCCAACACCGGGTGTAAGGCTGAGGCGAAGCCAAGATTGCAAACTTTCACGCGTAGAAACCATGCTTTTTCCTCTGAAACGAGTGCCAATGAAGAAATCATTGTGAGAATCAACGGCCAACTTGGGCAAGGCTTCTTCAAATTAGCGAAAATAGAGGAATTGCTGAATCCAAATCACCATGGCTCTTTTAAACATCCTTTGCTATCCTGACCCCCGTTTGCATACGGTGGCCAAACCCGTCACACAATTTGATGACGCCCTGCGCACCTTGGTGGCCGACATGATCGAAACCATGTACGAGGCACATGGCATTGGCCTTGCCGCAACGCAGATCAATGTGCATCAACGGGTGGTTGTGATAGACACGTCTGAAGAGCGCAATCAACCTCTTGTTCTGATCAATCCTGAAATCACATGGGCCAGTGAAGAGCGTGTCAAGGGAGAAGAAGGTTGTTTGTCGGTACCGGGTATCTACGACGGTGTGGAGCGCTCGGTCGCGGTGAAGTTGAAAGCAGCGGATGAACACGGCAAGGTTCGTGAATTCGACGCTGAAGGTATGTTGGCGGTCTGCATTCAACACGAGCTGGACCATTTGATGGGCAAGGTCTTTGTGGAGTACTTGTCGCTTCTAAAGCGCAACCGCATCAAAACCAAACTGCTGAAAGCCAAGCGCGAAGACGCGTGATCACGCTTTAAAACAAAAAGACCCATCAGAAAGTAGCCACATGCGCGTGATTTTTGCGGGCACCCCTGACTTTGCTCGCAGCGCATTGGCGGCCTTGCATGCCGCGGGTCACGACATCGTTGGGGTCTTCACACAGCCCGACAGGCCTGCGGGCCGCGGCATGAAATTACAAGCATCTGCTGTCAAGCAATATGCACTTGAACATGGCATGACGGTGGTGCAGCCACACAGTTTGAAACTGGATGGCAAGTACCCTGATGAAGCCGCTGCGGCAAAAGCCTTTTTGGCACAAGCCCAAGCCGATGTGATGGTGGTCGCGGCCTACGGTTTGATCTTGCCGCAATGGGTACTTGACGCACCCAAACATGGCTGTTTGAACATTCACGCATCTTTATTGCCTCGCTGGCGCGGTGCAGCCCCGATCCATCGCGCCATTGAAGCAGGTGATGCGCAAACCGGTGTCACCATCATGCAAATGGACGCGGGCTTAGACACGGGTGACATGTTGCTTGAGGAAGCATTGCCTATTTTGGCGCAAGACACCACCAGCACCTTGCATGACAAACTGGCCAACTTGGGTGCCAACTTGATTGTCAAAGCATTGACGCAAGTGGGTCACTTCAATCCTGTGAAGCAACCTAGCGAAGGCGTGACTTACGCCCATAAAATTGAAAAAGCCGAAGCAGCCATCGATTGGACTTTAAGCGCCCAGTTGTTGTCGCAACGCGTCCGCGCCTTTGACCCGTTTCCTGGCATGACAGCGCAGATCAGCGGTGAGTTGGTCAAAGTGTGGCGAGCACATGTGCTCACAGATGAGCATAAAGATGAGCACACAGGTGCGCACACAGATGCGCAGTTGAGCGCCAGTAATGCGAAGCCTGGCACCTTGCTCGCCGCGAACGAAGCGGGTTTGCAAGTGGCCTGTGGTGACGGAGTGTTGTGTCTTACACAATTGCAAAAACCAGGTGGCAAGCGCCAGCCGGTTGCAGATTTCGTTCGCCATTTCAAGGGCTCGGTGGGCGATGTTTTTCAAAGCTGAAAATTACCGTCACCCCGCCTTCATGGAAGGCCTGCGAGATTTGGCACCGCAAGCACCAGGTGTTGCGGCATGGGGTTTGATGACGGGCGTGGCCATGGTGAATTCGGGCATGAGTGTGTTCGAAGCCATTGCCATGACACTCTTTGTGTATGCGGGCAGTTCGCAGTTGGCGGCCTTGCCTTTGATTGTGGCGGGTGCACCCGTGTGGATCATTTTGGCCACGGGCTTTTGTGTCAATTTGCGCTTCATGGTGTTCAGTTTGCACCTGCGTCCATACCTGATGCATTTGCCTCGCCTTGAAAGAATGGTGCATGGGTACCTCACCACTGACATCAGCTATGTGTTGTTCACACGGCGATTTACCCAACCAAGTGAAGACCCTGCTGAACAAATGACACAAGCGGCTTCTTTGGCCGGCAATACCTGCATCGTTTGGATCAGCTGGATGGTGGCCAGTTTCTTTGGTATTTTTTTGGCCAACATCATTCCAACTTCTTGGGGCTTGGGCTTTGCAGGCACTTTATGTTTGGTGGGCATTTTGTGTTCATTGGCCAGCACACGCATGCGCATTTTTGCGGCAGTTGTGGCTGCAGCCACTGCCATCATGGCCTATCACTTGCCCCTGAAGTTGAACATTGTGTTGGCCATTGGCGTGGCCGTGATCCTGAGCATGTCGCTGGAACGTTTTCAAGCCAAGCGCGAAGGACAAGCCGCATGAGTTTTTTTGAAGGCACCGACCTCTGGACCTTGTCGGTGATTCTGGGTTTGACGGGCGTGACTGTTCTCACGCGCAGTTTCTTTTTCTTCTCTAGTGAAGAATGGGCCTTGCCAGATTGGGCGCAGCGGGGTTTGCAATATGCACCCATTGCCGCCATGGCTGCGGTGGTGTTACCCGAAGTTTTGATGCAACAAGGTCATTTTTTACACACCTGGATGGACGCGCGTTGGATCGGTGCGGCGGTCGGTGCAGTCGTGTATTTTTGGCGTCGCAACGTGCTCTTGACCATCGTGGCTGGCATGTTGGCTTACCTGCCGTTGCACCTGCTGATGGGCTGGTAATTGGCGGGGTGAATTACGAACAGGGTAGGGAACGCAGTAGGTAAGTTTGCGCAAGCTTGCCAGACTAAAATTCTGATTGTTTCATGAAGCCCATTGCGGCTTCATCTTCCTCCATATTTAAGAGAATTTTCATGAACGTCATTCGTTTTTCCGATTTGTGTCAGCAAGGCAAAGTCAAAGGCCAGCGCGTCTTCATTCGCGCGGATTTGAACGTGCCGCAAAACGATGCGGGCGACATCACCGAAGACACGCGCATTCGTGCATCCGTGCCGTGCATTCAAATGGCCCTAGACGCAGGTGCAACTGTCATGGTGACAAGTCATTTGGGGCGCCCCACAGAAGGCGAGTTCAAACCAGAAGATTCATTGGCACCCGTGGCCAAACGCTTGGCAGAATTGCTTGGCCGAGATGTGGCTTTGAAGGCCAACTGGGTGGACGGCGTTGAGCTTGCCGCAGGCCAGGTGGTGTTGCTTGAAAACTGCCGTGTTAACAAAGGTGAGAAAAAGAACAACCCCGAGTTGGCGAAAAAAATGGCCGCGCTTTGTGACATTTATGTCAACGATGCCTTTGGCACGGCACACCGTGCAGAAGGCACGACGTATGGCATCGCTGAATACGCCAAAGTGGCGTGCGCAGGCCCCTTGTTGGCTGCAGAAATTGACGCCATCACCAAAGCTTTGGCGCATCCTGCCCGTCCCTTGGCGGCCATCGTGGCGGGCAGCAAAGTTTCCACCAAGCTCACCATTTTGAAGAGCTTGGCCGACAAGGTTGATCAACTGATTGTGGGCGGCGGCATTGCAAATACCTTCATGCTCGCCGCCGGTTTGAGCATTGGCAAAAGCTTGGCAGAGCCCGATTTGCTGGCAGAAGCCAAAGCCGTGATCGCCATCATGAAAGCCCGCGGCGCTGAAGTGCCCATTCCAACAGATGTTGTCACTGCCAAGACTTTTTCAGCGGATGCTGTGGCCACTGTGAAGAAAGCCACTGACGTGGCCGATGACGATTTGATTTTGGACATTGGCCCCGAGACGGCCGCCAAATTGGCGGCGCAACTCAAAGCGGCTGGCACCATTGTGTGGAATGGCCCTGTGGGCGTGTTTGAATTTGCAGCGTTTGAAAACGGCACGCGTGTCATTGCGCAGGCCATTGCAGAATCCAAAGCTTTCAGCATTGCTGGCGGTGGTGACACCTTGGCGGCCATTGCCAAGTACGGCATTGAAAAGCAAGTGGGTTACATCTCAACCGGTGGTGGCGCTTTCTTGGAAGTGCTGGAAGGTAAGACCTTGCCGGCCATCGAAATTCTGACGCGCCGCGCGCATTGAGAGACGATCACCCAAGGCGCTTCTGGCATTTGAAGAGCGCATCAAAAAAGGCCGCAATATTGCGGCCTTTTGAATGTCAGGGCCGATGCATGCGCCGGCCTTTCCATTGCCTTAGCTTGTCTTGGCAGGCAAGTTGCCCCGCACAGGGCTGGTCATCTGCCCTTTGAAGTCGGTCCAGCATTCACGTGAGAAGTCGTACAGCTTGCAAGCCTTGGCTGTTTTGAAATACCAGTTCCAAGAGAAAGGTTGAACAATGATGCGACCCGGCAGCATTTCTTCCAACTTGGCTTGCGCTTGCTTAAGACGATACAGCGGAATGCTCATGTCCACGTGATGCGCCGTGTGCTCCATGATGTGGTGCACCATGTTGCCAATCTTCATGGGAAAGGTCAGGTGCACAGTGGTCGAGACAAATGGTTGAGCTTTGGTCCAAGCCGATTTTTCGTTGTGCCAAGACACGCGCACGTGCGTGTGATGAACATAGACGACAAAGCCAATCATGGTGTTCCAGAAAAAGAAAGGCACCAAAACGCCCATCAGCAATGTGAGCCAAACGGACTGACCGGTGGCGATGGCAGCATAGGCCATCACGCCAACCCACAAAGCACCAAACACGGTTACCAACAAGCTGTCCTTCAAGAAAATAGGACGACGGGTTGGCATGTGTGTTTTGTTTGGAAAAAATTCACGCTTCCACCAAATTTCAATGAGGTAGTAAAGTCCCGGGGCCCAGCCGCTTCGATAGAGGCGTTGCAGCAAGCGCTCAACGGGGCCTAATTCGGCAAACTCTTCTGCTGTGAGGGGTGTCCAAACAAAATCGACGCCCTTCAAATTGGTGTAACCGTGATGCACCACGTTGTGTCCGGTGTCCCACAGGCTATAGGGTGTGAGGGAGTACAAAAAGGCATAGCGGCCAATCCACTTGTTCAACTCGCGATGCGGTGTCAGACTTTGGTGACAAGCATCATGGCCAATGATGAACAAACGGCCAATGACAAAACCTGCAGCCAAGCCGCACAAAAGTTTGGCCCAAATGGCATCCAAGACCACTGTACCCGCCACCAAGGCCATGAACAAGGCCGTGTCAAAGGCCAGCAACACAAACGCACGCAAGGTGGAGCGATGTGACAAAGGCGCCAACCATTCGCGAATGATTTTGCGATGCGGCATGACCTGATCGATGGGGATCGGTTGCAAATTTTCGGGTGTAGAAGAGGTTGTCATAAACAGGGCGCAGAAGCAGTGCTTGGCAGCCATCAGGAGGAATGTTGTGAGTTTAAACCGACCGGCTTTTCCTGTGGCTGACATGGGTCAATGAGAACAGGGAAATTGAGCACAAGACAAGCCAGCCATGGGGATGGGTCAATTGTGAGGAAAACTCAAGCAATTTTGTGCGCATTAGGCTGTTTTCTGGTCCTACTCTGTGAGTCAGTCTGTGAAAAATCTGCGTTTCCCCTATGATCTGCGCTCCATTTGTCTCAATTATTCAAGGCTCAAAGCCCTATTTCGAAATGACCGCTCGTAACACCACCGTCGTTGCCGACGCCAACGCTCCCGCCATTACCCAACTGTTGGCCGAATTTGTCGCCACCCACCCCTCCAAAGGATGGTCTGATGCTGTTGAAGCCCAAGCGCATCGCACTTTTGCCAATTGGGCGGGCTGTGCTGTGGGGCCTAGCACCCACGAAACCATCGAGGCTGCTTTGGGTGCCGTGAAAGAGTTGGCGCCTTCTGCGCAAGCTTCCGTCTTGGGCCGTTCTGACCGCGTTGACATGGCCAATGCCGCCTTGCTGAACGGCATCAGCTCGCACACCTTTGACTTTGATGACACGCACCTGAAAACCATCATTCACCCCGCCGGCCCGGTGGCTTCAGCCATCTTGGCATTGGGTGAGCACCTGGGTTCTACTGGCCGTCAACTGATCGATGCGTTGGTACTGGGTGTGGAAGTGTCTTGCCGCGTGGGCAATGCGGTTTACCCCAACCACTACGACCGCGGCTGGCACATCACCGGCTCCACTGGCATGTTGGGCAGTGCTGCAGCGTGTTCACGTTTGTTGGGCTTGAACGCCAAACAAACGCAAATGGCCTTGGGCATTGCGGCCTCGCAACCTGTGGGATTGCGTGAGCAGTTTGGCACCATGACCAAGCCGTTCCATCCGGGCGGTGCAGCCAAAGTGGGTTTGATGTCTGCCTTGATGGCCAAGCACGGTTACACCGCCTCAGCCCGCGCACTTGAGGCGCCGCGCGGTTTGATGCAAGTGTTCTCTGACAAAACCGATTGGAAAGAAGTCACTGAAAACTTGGGAAGCTCTTGGGAAATTGAACTCAACACCTACGAGCCCTTTGCTTGCGGCATTGTGATTCACCCCGCGATCGATGCGTGTGTGCAGTTGCGTGAGAAGCACAACTTGAAGCCAGAGCAAGTGGCCAAAGTAACTTTGAAGGCGCACCCACTGGTGCAAGAACTGACGGGCAAAAAAACACCGACCGATGGTTTGTTGGCCAAGTTCAGCGTTTTCCATTCTTGTGCCGTGGCCCTCATTTATGGCCGCGCCGGCGAGCACGAATACGCCGATGACGTGGTGCGCTCACCTTTGGTCATTGGCGTACGCGACAAAGTGGATTTGATTGTGGACCGCAGCATTCACGAAGCCTCTGTGGACGTGACCTTGGAAACCACTGACGGTCAGAAGCACCACATCTACATTGAGCGCGCCATTGGCAGTTTAGAAAAGCCCATGAGCAACGAACAACTCAAGGCCAAGTTTGTCGATCAA
>JACCDM010775333.1_pt1 | contig 16815 bp, 17 predicted proteins | sample 7445851 | NCBI WGS metagenome assembly JACCDM01 (sample SAMN15323438, study PRJNA562643) | freshwater metagenome | isolation source: river surface water | place: USA:Blue River Watershed | collected 2017-08-16
AAATCTGCTTTACAGCATTAACAGCGAAAAAGTAGAGATTAAAAAAGCCGATTTCTATGTGCTTAAAAATTCATTAGCTCCTGCTGCCCTTGTTGAATTAGGGTTATTAAGTAATAATGAGGACCGCGCATACCTGACCAGCGAAGCAGGGCAAAAGGAACTGGCACAATCCATTCTCAACGCCATAGACACTGAGAGCAAGGAATAATTTTGAGTTCGAAGTGTTCAACTTAAGCCAGTCTTTACGACTGGTTTTTTTGTTTTCAACGCGAACAAAACGAACTTCGCTCCATGCCCACCACCGACGAACGCATTGCTGCGATGACACTTACCTCGGTCTACCCGCACTACCGAGCGAAACTCGATCGTAAAGGAGTAGATCCAAGCCTCACCGATAATGCCATTTTGTGGCTAACCCAGTCGACGCCAAACCACCTCCAGACATGGCTCGACGCCCAATGGACGTTTGCGCAAATTTTTGATTCCGTGCACCTGCACCCCAACGCAGCGCTCATTAAGGGCGTGATTTGCGGATGGCGTGTGGAAGACATCGAGAATCCGCTCTCGCAAAAAGTGCGCTACCTCGACAAGCTCATCGACGAACTTGCGAAGGGACGCGCACTAGAGAAGGTGCTGCGGACGGCTTAGGATGCCAAAACCTTTCCAACAGTTTTTCATTAATAAATCAAATGCAACCGCATTGATTCATAAATGAAACCCCCTGCCCCTGAGGCGGACTTTTGTAGCAAATTCTCAGAATATGGCACGCATTACAGTCGCTCACGGGGACGGAATTGGTCCCGAAATCATGGATGCCACCCTGCGCATCCTCAAGGCCGCAGGAGCCCAACTCGAAATCGATGAAATCGAAGTCGGCGAAAAACTCTACCTCTCGGGCAACAGCGCCGGAATTCACCCCGAATCGTGGGAAATTATTCGCCGCAACAAGGTATTCTTGAAGGCTCCGATCACGACGCCCCAAGGAGGAGGCTACAAGAGCTTGAATGTCAGCACGCGCAAATTCCTTGGACTGTTTGCCAATGTGCGCCCTTGCGTCAGCCTTCACCCCTACGTGACCACCAAGCATCCGATCATGGATGTGGTCATTGTGCGCGAAAACGAAGAGGATTTGTATGCCGGAATCGAGCACCAGCAAACCGACGAGGTCGTGCAGTGCCTCAAGTTGATTAGCCGTCCGGGATGCGAGCACATTGTGCGCTACGCGTTTGAATACGCCCGCACCCAGGGCCGCAAAAAAGTCACGTGCTTCACTAAAGACAACATTATGAAGCAGACTGACGGCCTGTTTCACCAAGTTTTTGACGAAATCGCGGCCGAATACCCCGAAATCGAGAACGAGCACTGGATTGTTGACATTGGCGCCGCAAAGCTCGCCGACACTCCTGAGGCATTTGACGTGATTGTCATGCCCAACCTCTACGGAGACATACTTTCAGACGTGGCTGCGCAAATCACGGGCAGCGTTGGCCTTGCCGGATCCGCTAACATCGGCAGCGAATGCGCGATGTTTGAAGCCATCCACGGTTCCGCACCGCGCCGCGCCGGCCAAAACGTCGCCAACCCGTCGGGGCTTTTGCACGGAGCCATCCTGATGCTCAACCACCTCGGCCAGTACGACGTCGCAGAACGCGTGCACAACGCGTGGCTAAAGACCCTCGAGGACGGAACCCACACGTACGACATCTTCACCGAAGGCCTGAGCCGCGAAAAGGTCGGAACCCGTGAGTTTGCCGACGCCGTCATCGCCAACCTTGGCCAGGAACCCAACCAACTCAAAGCCGTGCGCTACCGCGGTGACTCGAAGATTCAAGTTCCGAAATACGAGCGCAAAGCGCCCAAAACCAAAGAATTGGAGGGCGTCGACCTCTTTGTGCACTGGCACGGAACCGAAGCAGATGCCTTGGCTCCTCTAATCCAAGCCATCAACTGCGACGACGCCGCACTGAGCATGATTACGAACCGCGGAATTAAGGTGTGGCCCGACGGCTTCCCCGAAACGTTTTGCACCGACCACTGGCGCTGCCGCTTCAAGAACCCCAAAGGCGGAATGATGCCCAAAGAGCGCATCGTCAACCTCTTGAAGGCCGCCGAAGCCCACGGAATCGACGTGGTCAAGACCGAAAACCTATACCGCTTTGACGGAACCCCGAGCTACTCGCTCGGTCAGGGCCAGTAAGCCGTGCAGCTGTCACTGACGAGCGCGCTCTGTTTGGCTGCAGCCCTCGCCGCAACCTTCGGAGCCTTTACCCTAAACGACAAGGCCGAGGCCACCCTGGCCTCGGCCCTTGCCGTGGGATTACTTCTGGTGACCCTGCGGTTGGCGGGATCCCGCGAATTCGCGCAGCACGACGAGGGCCGTGAGGAACCTCGCCGGGACCTCAAGGATTGAGGATGAAGTCCTTGCCTCCGCCCACAATCACCTTGGTGTTGGGCGACTTAGACAGCTCACGGTAGGCCTCAATGGTCTTGTACTGAATGATTTGCGGAGTCAACCCCTCTGAAATAATCTTGTTGGCGTCGCGAATGCCCTCGGCTTCGATGATGCGGCGGTCGGCCTCTTGGCGTTCGCGCTGCAGTACAAATTCCATGCGCTGGGCTTCTTGCTCGGCCTGAAGCTTCTCTTCGATCGCGCGGTAGAGTCCGGCCGGAAGCTTGATGCTCTTCATCAGGACGGCCTCAATCACAAATCCGCGGTCCTCAAGAAGACCCATCATGCTCTTTTTGATGGCGGTCTCGATTCCGAGGCGGTTGCCCGTATGCATGTCTTTGGCCATAAAGCCGGCAGTCACGTCCGCGGCTGCGGCGCGAAAGACGGGCAAAATCATGGACATCTCGTAGTCGGGGCCAATGCTTCCCACCACGTCGGTCGCACGGCGCTGGTCGATGTGGTAGAGGATCGAAATTTCGGCTCCGACATTCAATCCCTCTTTGGACGGCAAGTCGAGCTTGACCTCGAGGTTGGTGGTTCGGGTCGGAACCTGAATAATCGTCGTCAAAAACGGATTGTACAACCGCGGCCCCGGTTGAACCTCGCGCTTGCTGATCTTACCGAGCGTGCGCTTGACGCCCACGTCTCCTTGGCGCACCACAGTGCAGGAACTCAAGGCGATTCCAGCGACCGCCATCCAAAATATGTTCTTTGTATTCATACCTTTAAGTGTTTGTGAACCGGGGGCAAATTCTTTGCCTAATTCCTTCACATTAATGCATTTAATGCTGCCCATTAACGCAGCGCACCGCTCATTCACCATCTGAAACTACTCACCCAATGAACCAATCTCTAATTGAACGCGGCCTCGCCCTGCTCGGCGCACTGCTCATCCTTCTTTTTGCATTGGGCTTTGTGGTTCCGTCCCTCGGCGCGTGGCAATCCGAAATCCGAATGCTCGTGGTCGTTGGTGTGGTGCTCTACGCCGCCTATAGTTTTTGGACCCAGAGCAAAGATGCCAAGGACATTGCCTCAAAGGCCAACGAAGCCGCCAAATGGCGCCACGAAGCCGAGCAGCTGCGCAGCAGTCTAAATCAAGTCCAGAACGAACTAAATGCGGCCGTTGAAGCCACCACTAAGGCCGAAACGGCCAAGAAAAAAGCTCAAACTGAGCTCAAAAAGGCGAGTCAAGCGCTCGAAGAGTGCCAGGCCAGTAAGCTGTCCTGAATCGCTGAGCCATAAAAAAACCCGCCGCTCGCGCGGCGGGTTCATCCCTGATGTGGCCCTGGCAGGAATCGAACCTGCATCTTAGGCTCCGGAAACCCACATACTATCCATTGTACTACAGAGCCATCCTAGAGCTCAGCGCGCTGCGCTTTTGCTCGGGGCGGCAAAGGTACAATACCGCTGGCGACTAAAATTCCGCCAAAGGCAAGTGAGAAGGCAACCCAAAACGGAATCAATTGGGTACCTGTCAAGAAAAATCCGGCGATAAATATCCCAAAGCCCACAAGCAATCGGACCGGTGTATATCGAATGGGTAGCCGGTACAGGTGCGGCATTTCGGCCGGCTGGTGCTCGGGGCCGGCGAAGAGGAGGCGAACGGCGGTTCCGAAGGGGAAGTCGCGAAAGTTTTGAATCAGACGGGCCGCATAAAACGAGCTCACATAAAAGGGGTCGCGCTGCTCAATGGGCTTGGTGAGGCCGTAGGTAACGGGCTCGCGTCCGTCGTGGTAGCTGCCAAACATTCGGTCCCAAAGGGTGAGCATGCCGCCGTAGTTCTTGTCGAGGTGCGCGCGGGCGGATGAGTGGTGGATCTGGTGGTAGCGAGGTGTCACGATGAAGCGCTCGAGGCCCACCCACGCAGGCCATAGTTCACTGTGCAGCAAGGCCTGATAAAATCCGTTGATGATGTTTGCGAGGACAATGTACTCGGGCTCGATTCCGAAGAGCACCAACGGGCTGTACACGAGGACACGCACAAAGTAGCCCAACGGCGAGTTGGCGAAGTTGACACTCAGATTGTACTCCTCGGGCTGGTGGTGTACGAGGTGCGCCACCCACACAATGCTTACACGGTGCGAAATGCGGTGGTAGAGGTACCAAAAGAGGTCCACGCCAATAAACGCGGCGAGAAAGTTGAGCCAGCCCGGTTGGATTGAGTCCAGAACCCGCAATCCAAGCATTTCAGTGGTGAGCCAAAGGCCAAAACTCAACGACAACAAAGCAAAAAGTCGCTCGATCATTCCCAAACTTAGGTTGAGCGCCGTTTGGCTAAAATCTACGTTTCGCCCGTGGACGCGCAAGAGCATCCACTCGACACCAAAGGTCACGAGTCCAAAAACGATAACGAGGGAGTCGGTCCAGTGCATACGTATACCTGTGAAAATTGCATGCCAAATCTTTGGATTGGGGTATAAAAAAACCCAGGCAAAAATTGCCTGGGTTCCGCGCCATTAAGGCGAAAAATGAAAAACCGGTACCTAGAGCTGCTTTGCGAAGCTAAACTCGAGGGTAAGCGTACCCTCAGCAGGAGTGGTAATATCGGTCGTGGTGCGCAGGCGAATGGCAGATTCAAGGATACTGAGGACCTCGTAGCGGGTAATCGTGCCGTCAGTGGCCGTAATAATCACCGAATCGGGAGCCACGCCGTTGCCGGACTTGGCTAACCAGGTTCCGTTGCCCGACTGCTGCCAGGGGAAGGGGATGGTCAGAGCACCTGCCACCACTTCAAGTTCAGCGTCAATGGCGTAATTCACACTGTTCGGTTCCTGAACCATCGTAAAGAGCGAGGTCGCCGCGATCGTCTTATCACTCGCCACAATGGGCGTGACGCCGATGGTGGGGATGTTGACGGTTCCGGCCGCCGTAATGTCGTTGACCAGCCAAGTTCCCTCGAGTCGGTCAGCGAGGGTGGGATCTTTTTGGCACGAAGCCAGCGCGAGGGCGGATACCGCCACAAGAAGTAGGTTTTTCATAGGACTAATGTAGCAAAAAGTTAGCTTGAAAACTCAGCATGCGCGGCTCGGCAAGGAGCGCGGGGCGCGGACTTACCACCCTGTTGTTCAGGTTTGTAGCGGCGGCGATCAGCGTCCACCGGTCGCTGACCTTGAACTGCAGACGGGCGTCGGCGACGAAGTCTCCGCCCGAGGTAAAGGTGCGCGAATCGGCTACCCCCGGCACGTAAATGGCGACCAAGGGCGAGGTGAAAATTCCGTCAATGTTCTCCATAAAGCTGTTGGCGCGAAGGCTGAAGGCGGCGGTCAGACGGCGCCACGTGTAGGCGACGTCGGCCTTGCCCACGTGGCGGTAGCGGTACTTGAGCACACGGTTTGCGGGGTCGAGCGAGGTCGAGTTGTAGGTCAGCGCGGAGCCTGCGGCGTCCGTGGCATAGACCTTTTCGGGCTCAAGGGCGATCGGCTGGGCGAAGGTGTACGAGAGCATGGCCTGCAACTGTCCGGGGCCGAGCTTGGCCTCGCCCACGGCGGTGGCCTCGAGGCCCTGAATGCGGGTGGGGCCTACGTTGAGCGAGGTGAATCCGAAGTTGGCCAAGCCCGCGTTGGGCACATTGGCCCACTGGCCAAAGCTGAATTCGAGCATATCGCGAAACTCGGTACGAAAAAGGGCGAGGTCGGCGTAGCCCTTGAGGCCGCCGCGGCCCTTAAATGCTTGGCGCAGGGCGAGTTCGGCCGTCCAGCCCTGCTCAGGCTTGAGTCCGGGCCGCGGAAACACCTGGAGCACTCCCGCCGCCGAGGCACTGTAGAGCTCGGCGATCGACGGGTAGCGAAATCCCTGAGCCCACGAAGCGCGCAGGTGGGTGGCACGGCCAAAGGCGCGGTGCGCTCCGGCACGCAGCACCGGACGCTTGAACACGTCGAGCTCGTCGATGGCGAAGGCCTCGTAGCGCAGTCCCACGTGGGCATCCCAGCGCGTTCGGTTGTAGTCCACTTGAAGGAGTCCGCCCAGATTGGCGCTGCCGTGGTCGCCCGAAAAGAGCGGCGAAGTCATTTGGCTGGCGGAACCTTGGACGCCCGCCGTCACCGCCCAACGGCCCCGGTAGGCTTGGGCGAGGTACTCGCCGAGCAGCTGCTGTGACGTGTTGGAGTAGTCGTTGCTGTCCAAAAAACTCTTGGTGTCAATACCCATGGCGCGCAGGCGCAGGGTGTGCTTAATTCCTTCGCCGCGAACAATTAGGTGGCCGGACAAGGCGCCAATGCGGCTGTCGGTCTGGGTCGCCGACGAGTCGAGCGGCGTGTATCCGAAGCGAAAATCCTCCCACAGCAGGGCGGACCGGCTGCTGCGGTCCATGTACTGCGCGCTGAGGCCCCATTCGGTGCGGGCATTGGGGCGGAACCGGTACTTGGCGTGCAGTCGCCCACTGGTTTCGCCGACCGTGTACTGGTAGCCCTGGTCGCCAAAGGCCTGGCCGTGCACGACCCAGCCGTGGCGGCCGGTGGAATCGCTTCCGCTGGCGGCAAAGCGCAGGGCTCCGCGGCCGCGCGGACCGTCGTACCACCTCAGGCCCAGGCGGGGCGGTTGGCCGTAGGATTCCGCCAAGGTGCTCACCATGATGCGGGGCTTGGCCGAGGGTTCCCAGGTGCGCAGGTGAATGACGCCGTTGAGCGCCGACGATCCGTAGAGGGACGAGGACGCGCCTTTGACCACTTCGACTTGGTCGAGGGCCTCCATCGGCATGGCGGACCACTGTACGCCGCCGGCATCCGGGCTCAAGGCAGGCAGGTCGTCGACCAGCACCAGCACGCGGGACCCGCTGCCCAGCGACCAGCCACTACCCGCGCGGATGTTGGCCTGGCCATCTTGCATGGTGACCCCCGGAGCCATTTGAAGCGTTTGCTCAATGCGGCCATTGGGCTTGTCGAGCGCCAAGCGGCTCGGAAGCACATCGACCGAAACGTACGTCGCCGCCAAGTTCGTCGCGTTGCGGCTTACCGTCACGACGGTCTCATCGAGGGTTATCAGGCTGTCCTTGGGAGCTACGGTGGTGCGCTGCTGGGCGGCGAGTACGCAAACGTTTAACGCGGCTACGGTGAATAAAATAATTCGGCGCATTGCAGGTGTTATGGCATAAGTTTACCAAAGTATGAAAACGGTTTGGATTACCGGCGCTTCGTCGGGTTTTGGGGCAGCTAGCGTGCGTTGGTTCGCCGAGCGCGGATGGCGCGTGGGCGCGTGGGCACGGCGTGCCGACCGGCTGGCACATTTGCGCGGCGAGGTTTTGGCGGCATCGCCTGGTGCGGAACTTTGGTTCGACGCGGTGGACGTGCGTGATGCGGCGGCCGTTCAGGCCGCGTGGGACCGTCGGCCCTTTGCCGAAGTTGATGTGCTCGTCAACAACGCAGGCCTGGCCCGCGGGCGCGAATCCATCGAAGAGGGTTCGCTACAGGACTGGGACGAGATGATCGACACCAACCTCAAAGGCCTTCTGTACGTGACCCGCGCGGTAGCCCCAACCATGGTGGCCCGCGGCCAGGGCCACATCATCAACATTGGTAGCCTAGCGGGCCGCGAGGCCTACCCCGGCGGAAACGTCTACGGCGCCTCGAAATTCGCCGTCGACGGACTCACGGACGGAATGCGCCTCGACCTTACACCCAAGGGCATCAAAGTCAGCCAAATCGCCCCTGGATTGGCCGACACCGAGTTCTCTACCGTGCGCTTTCACGGGGACCGCGCCAAGGCCGACTCAGTATACTCTGGAATGCAACCACTTAGCCCTTATGACGTTGCCGAAGTTATTGGCTATGTTGCGACTGCCCCAGCCCACATCAACTTAGCTGATGTGCTGCTCATGCCGGCCGCCCAAGCATCCTCAACCATAGTACGCCGAACATGAACCCAATCATTCGCCTCCCGCTGCAGCTTTTGAGCGTCGGATTCATGCTCCTGGCCGTAAAAATTTATGCCTACTCGAGCACCCATTCGATCGCAATTCTGTCGGACGTACTGGAGTCATCGGTGCACCTCTTAGCCGGAGCCCTAACCATCTTCAGCGTGTGGTACGCCCGGCAACCACGCGACGCCTCACACCCCTATGGCCACGGCAAGATTGAATTCATTTCAGCCGCCTTTGAGGGACTATTGATGGCGATTACGGCCATCGGAATCTTTTACCAGGCCGTGATGCACCTCGCCGAAGGTAAAATGCCCGAGCAACTCAGCCTGGGTCTCGCGCTAACCCTCGGAGCCGGTATGGTCAACGGAGCCATCGGCCTTGTGTACAAGCGAATGGGCAAACGCCAACTCTCCGTCGCCTTCACCGCCGAGGGCGAGCACCTGCTGTCGGACTTCTACACCTCGGTGGGCGTCACCCTAGGCCTTGGCCTGGTGCTTTGGACCGGAATTCCGTGGATTGACCCCGCCATCGGCTTGGTGATGGGCGGAATCGTGGGCTACCAAAGCTTCTCGGTGCTGCGCAAGGCCCTCGCGGGCCTCATGGACGCGGCCGACGTGAACGTCCTCGAAAAGGTTGTGGCCACACTTGACGCCCAGCGCAAGCAAGAATGGATCGACGTGCACCACTTTCGCTTGGTGCACTACGGCGGTCAGTACCACGTCGACGCCCACCTGACCCTACCCCACTACTGGGATTTGCAGCGCGTGCACGACGAGGTCGACGCGATGGAAGAGCTCATTGCCTCAACCTTTGAGCACGAAGTGGAGTTTTCGGTGCATGCCGACCCCTGCGTTCCCGACTCGTGCGCCCTGTGCCAAGTGACGGATTGCCCAGTGCGGGCCCACGAATTTGAGCGCACTATTGCTTGGACCGTAGAAAACGTCCTTGTCAACGGCAAGCACAGCTTAATGCGAACTGACTTATGAGTTCCGCCCTCGAACGACTGCTGCGCTACGTGCAGATTGATACCCAGAGCGATCCGCACTCGACTGCCTCGCCCACGACCGAGAAGCAAAAAGATCTGGGGCGCCTGCTCGTGGCCGAACTCCATGCCCTTGGCCTCAGCGACGCCGAGCTCGACGAACACGGCTACGTGTACGCCACTTTACCAGCGACGACCAATCGCGAAGTGCCGGTAATTTGCTGGTGCGCCCACATGGACACGTCTCCTGAGGCTCCGGGCGCTGGCGTGCAGCCGATCGTGCACCGCAACTACGACGGAGGGGTAATTCGCCTGCCCCACGAGGGCATCGTGCTGAACCCTGCCGAGCATCCAGATTTGCGGGATCAAGTGGGTTCCGCCATCGTGACGGCCGACGGCCGCACCCTGCTCGGCGCCGACAACAAAGCGGGAATCGCCGAAATCATGGCCGCCGTGGAATGGCTCGTTGCACACCCCGAGGTGACGCACGGCACCATCAAGATTCTGTTCACCCCCGACGAAGAGGTAGGCCGCGGAACAGTCCACATCGACCTTGCGCGCCTCGGTGCCAAATTCGCCTACACAGTCGATGGCGAACGCCGCGGAACCCTTGAGGACGAGACCTTTAGCGCCGACGGAGCCGTGCTCTCCTTCACCGGCGCCAACACCCATCCCGGTTTCGCCAAAGGCAAAATGGTCAACGCGCTCAAGGGGGCCGGGGCCCTACTCGACCGCCTTGCCCACGACTGGAGCCCTGAGGGCACCGACGGAACCGACGGATTCGTACACCCCTATGAGGTAAAGGGCAGCGTGGAGTCCGCGCAGATTCACTTTATTCTGCGGAGCTTTCGCACCGCCGACCTGGCGAGCTACGCCGAGCGGCTTCGCGCATTAGCGTCAGAGGTCTGCACGCAACGCCCTGGGCTGAGTTTCTCGCTCGAAGTGCGCGAGCAGTACCGCAATATGAAAGAGGTGCTGGACCGCCACCCCGAGGTGGCCAATCACGCCGAAACAGCCATGCTCCGCGCCGGCCTCACCCCCGAGCGCGGGCGAATTCGCGGCGGAACCGACGGCAGCCAACTAAGCTTCATGGGCCTGCCTACCGTCAACATTTTTGCGGGCGAGCACGCCTTTCACAGCCGCTTCGAGTGGGTCAGCGAGGCCGACATGGAGTACGCGGTCCAAACACTGATTGAGCTGGCCCAAGTTTGGGCGGAAGCCAGCAACCAGTAGCTAGTTGCTAGCTACTTGCGGCGGAGCAACCACGCGTCCAGCGAGTAGCCGCCGGCTCCGAGCAGCATCGTCGCCAAAAACGGAATCGCAAAGAGCAGCGAGTGCTCCTTGTCGCCCAAGGCATCGGCCCAGTGGGCACCAAAGGCTGCCACAAGCATCGTGAACGCCGCAGGGGCCGCAAACCAACGGGTCTTGAATCCGACAATCATCGCCAGCGGAGCGACAAATTCGCCAAAAACAGCCAATGCGAGGCTGAGTTCGGGCCCGAGGCCCGCAAAATCGTAAAACTGAATTTCACCTCCGGCAAGCAGCTTGAGCAACTTGGGGTAACCGTGGGTGAGCATGAGGGCGGCCGGACCGATACGCAGCAGGGCAAGTCCGAGGTCGTTGAAGAATTCGCGGTTCATGAGGCAAAAGGTAGGGTAAACCGTCGCTCTTTGCAACGACCGCCGTAGGTTTGGCCAGAGCAATTGTCCTCAGCCGTGACCGTCGACACCTACCTATCCCCACTACCTGAATCCCAGCGCGAGCGCACGGAAGCGCTCCGCGATCTGATTCGCCGCACAGCCCCTGAGGCCGTGGAACACTTCGCCTACGGAATGCCCGCCTTCAAGCTGCGCGGCAAGCCCTTGGTGTACTTCGCGGTCTACTCAAAGCACCTCGGAGTGTACGCTCTTCCGGCGGCCCATGCTGAATTCGCCTCGGAACTCGCGTCCTTCAAGCATGGCAAGGGCTCGGTACAGTTCCCGTGGGCGCAGCCCCTGCCCCTTGAGCTCATCGGGCGCATGGTGGCGTGGAATGCGGGGCGGATTCCGTAGCGTAGCCCAAAGCGAGATTTTAGGTACCTTAGGGCTATGCGTACCCTCCTTACCACCCTTTTTGCGGCTGCGACCTTGAGCGGAGCCTTCGGCCAAGGCATTGAATTCGAGCACGATTGGGCAACTGCCCTTCAGCGCGCCAAGGCCGAGCACAAACCCATGCTCATCGATTTTTACACCGACTGGTGCGGATGGTGCAAAGTGCAAGACACCACCACGTGGCGTGACGCCGACGTAGCGCGCTACGTCAACAACTACATGGTGGCCGTCAAGCTTGATGCCGAACGCGAGGGGGGCGAGGTCGCGGTACGCTTCCGCCCTACCGGATACCCCACGGTGGTGATGTACGATCCGAATTCAGCGCCCCAGCGCGCCGCATACTACGTCGGCTACAACGCCGACGCCGCGAAGTACCTCGCTCAAGTCAAGTCCGACGCCGAGGGCCAAGGCAGCAGCATCGGCTTTAACCCCGACCAACCCAATCCTGAGTTTCCGAATTTTGTGCGCAGCCGCTACAGCAAGCAGCGCATGAAGGCTCCGGCACCTGACGCCGTGGAGGCTTGGCTCTCAGAGCACCCCGATTCCCCCGCCGAAGTGCAGTGGGCGGTGCTATCCCTGAGCAACATCACTCTAGAGCGCGCCAACGAGGTCTTGGCTCAGCGCGCCGAGTGGCAGGCGCTTGCAGGCGAGTCGGCCTTCACCGGCTTTGTCGACAACCAAATCTTTCGACGCGCGATGGCAGCAGAGACGCCTGAAGAACTGGGTTCTGCGCTCGAATTCGCCCAAATGCATGGCGGACCCAACACCGACCTCAACTTTATCAAAGCCCAGTGGGCCAGCCGCAAAAAGAACTGGGCCTACCTCTTGGACTTGATTGAAACTCCTTGGGGCGCCGAACCCGAGGTTGCCACACTCAATTCCATGCTTTGGCCAATTGCCGAGGACGAGGCTACCGACATTGCCCTCGCCAAGCGAGCCGCCCAAATCATGGGTGGCAAAATGACGGCTGAAACGGATCCAACGTTTCGCGACACGTACGCGTGGTTGCTGTTCCGTGCCGGAGACAAAAAATCCGCCAAAGCCCAGGCCAAGCAAGCGATAGCCGAGTCCGGAGGCAAACTAGATTCGAGCGAAGAGCTGCTCGCAAAAATGAAGTAGGCTCAGCTGCCGGCGAAGGGCGTCCCAAAGAGGCCCACGGCGAGTTCGGCCCACACGAGAATCAAGACGAAAAGTATCGCGGCGACGGCGGCAAGGCGCAGGTTGCGCGAGGTTGCCCGCCCCCACGCGTAGTCAATGGTGAGTGCGGCGAACGTAAGCAGCGCGCCCGCAATCACAAAATCCATAAACGACCAAACAAATTCGCCCCCGAAAAGCATGCTGACGGCGGGAATGGCAAGCAGCGCTATAGCTGCGAGGAGCAAGTACGTTCTTCGTTTCAAAATATTGATTTTGAACATTATATATCAAGATTAGTGCCATGTTCGGAGCTTCAAAATACGTCCATTCCAGGGAACCATTCGGTCGATTCGGTGTTGTTAATAAGAAATACCCTTAAGCCATGAACTACCTGCTTTGGGTTTCACTAGGTGCCGTCGCCGTTATTGGATTGACCGTCGGAATCACATCCATGATGACCCGCAAAATCGAAACCCCTAAGTACACTGTCCTTCACACAATTGACGGAATTGAAATTCGGAGGTACCCGAAAATGACCATCGCCCGAACGAGGGTCTCGGGACCGTCCATGGATCAAAACGGAAGCTCCGGCTTTCGTTCGGTAGCCAACTACATTTTTGGCGGCAACGAGCGGAACCAAAAAATATCTATGACCGCCCCGGTGGTCATGGACCTCAACGATTCTGCTTCGCTCTATTTCGTGCTACCGAGCAAATTCGCCCTGGATCAATTGCCCAAACCGAACTCATCAAGCGTTCAAATTTCGGAACTCGGCCCTACCACCATGGCCGTGGTGCGATTCAGCGGATTCTCGACCGATGCGAAAATCAGTGCGCAGTGCGCCGTCGTTCAACGTTTCGCTGAAGAGCACAAGTTGCTTCACAAAAGCGAATTTCAGTACATGGGATACAACGCGCCCTGGGACGTTGTGGGGCGACGCAATGAAGTTGCACTCACCATTTATTCGGACCTCGAAGGTGCGGAATTGAAGTAGGCGGCAGCCCAACCTGTTGCAGCCCCGAGCGGAATCGAACCGCTATCAAACGTTTAGGAAACGCCTATTCAAAATATTGACCTTTTAATCTTTGATTTTCAGTTTATTACAAATTCAGTAGAGGTCAAAAACAGTACAATCCAGTACAATTTGCGCTGGCTTTTGCGCTGTCCTAATGGAAATGGGTAGTTCAGCTTAAAATGATTACTGTTGATTAGAAGTGTTAATTCCAACTTTGCTCCCTCTTTCTCGTCTGAGATCAATTAGGTCTTTTACAACGAGGTCTCCTGCAACCGACACTGATAGCCGATAAAGCAAATAATTGGCAACAGAATCCCTGTAGTTAGCTGTTGGAATCGCCTGAAATTACTGATTTACAGGCAGGCACTTTTTCTGAGTTGGCGTAACCTTATATAATGAAGTTTCATTTTAGGGGTTTGAACCACGCACTCACCGCCTCGAATTTTTCTCCTTGAACTGAGGCTGCCTGCGCGGAATCACGATTTACGACAATCGACTACCGCCGTACACCGATTATACACTGATGAATTTTTACTTATTAAGGTCATTAATTAACTAAAATTATTCAAGTTGGGCTCAAGTCATTGAAGCCATTCATTTGGATTACAACGCATAGAGGCACTTCCTTTTAATTTAGCTTGATTTTGTATTCATTTTGCACCACCTAGCACATTGATGACCTCACTTTTTAATCCCTACTCAAGAGGTTTCTTCACATACTTTTTAGTAATCCTGCTCGCAACTGCTTCCCGTGTTGATGCACAAAATTTAAGTCCATTTTTTTGGTTTCCGCAAGATTCCACACCCGAGACTTTTCGGGTAACTGAACAGGAGTGGATCAAGCGGGTTGCTGCGTTAGACTTAGCACCTTCACTTATCGACCGCAAGGTATTTGAAGCTCGGCTCCATAGCAAGTACGCGAAGCAATCAGCCATTTTAAACGGCACCTTGTCGTTTGACCATCCGCTCGCGACGTACCTGACTGAAATAAAAAACTACGTGCTTCGCGACAATCCAGGTTTGCGAGATAGCATCACCGTTACCGTAGAAGTCACCCCAGATCCTGGAGCATACATGAGCATCACTGGGGAATTGCGCTTCACGACCGGCCTGTTCAATCGGTGCCACACTGAGGCACAAATCGCGGGAATTGTTGCCCACGAAGTAATCCACCTCCGCGAAAAACACAGTGAAAACGCAATTCGTGCTCCCTTCGGAACCAACGACTCTGATGTGGTTCAGCTCGCCAGCCTTTCTACGCGGTACAGCCACCGCCGAGAACTGGAAGCCGACTCGAAAGCCCTCGAGTCGTTCATGCAGCAATCCGACTACCAGCTCGAAGACGTTGCGGCCATTTTTGACATTCTCGCCTACAGCTACCTTCCGTTATTCGATGAGCCGATTCCGTTTGAACGGCTTTTCCCCGATTGCTACGGCCCGCTGGCGAACAGCTTTATTGAGTCACCGCGGCCGATTACTCCCAAAGAAAAGCTTGACGACTCGCGCTCCTCACACCCCAATGCATACCGTAGGCAAGTTGAATACCTAAAAAAACTGGAAGAGTCTAACTACACGTTAGGCAGCGGAAAATTGTTTGTGCTCAAAAGTGCCTCCGAATTCAAAACGCTTCAAGCCCAACTGCAGTACGAAGAACGCTACATACAGGCTGTCAACCATAATTACTTGCATGTATTATTTGATGAGTTACTTGCTTCAGATGGGGCGCCAAGTATCCTCAAAGTCCATTCGCTTTGGGCGTTGACGACCTTGCGGAACGACCAACTGTACGACCGTGAATTAGGCGTTTTTTCTGATTACGAGGGGGAGCTTTCCACTCTCTATTGGTTCATGAGGACTATTCCGCGAAAAGACCTTACGCTTTTGGCCTACCGTCACGCGTTCGAAGCTAAAAAAGTATTCCCTGAAAGTCAACTGATTGAACGTGTGTTGCTCAGTCTGGCCCACCAAGCTTCCAAGTTGAACTCAGTTAACGAGCTAGATTGGTCCAATCCGGCCCTTTGCGGAATTTCTGATACCGCCGAGTTTAAACAATCATTCAACGAAGGCGTAGCTCGTGCCGCACAAAGCAACTATTTTACCAAAGCCCCTGACGTCAGCGACCTCCCAACAGCCGCAAAACGTACGATCACCCCTGGCGCCTCAACCTTACTACCGGTCCAGATTTATTTAAGAATGTCCGAACTTCCGGATCCCAAGCTAATCAACAAGAATAGAAGTAACTTAGAAGCCTACCTCACTAAAAAATTGACCCCCGAAATACCGGGAAAATTTTTTCCACACGAGGCAACCCGACTGGAGCCTAACCCTCTATCAAGAAACCAAATATGGGCTATGGAGCGCTTCTTTTTCGATGTCGTCCACATGGCAAATTGGAACTCCACGGTTTCCCTTTTCACCGACGAAGTGGGCTATTGGGAGGGCCGACTTACGACAGATCGGCTTTCTCAAATTTCAGCCATATCCTATCCGCGACGGCTCGTTTTACTCACAATAGATGTGAAATCTCAACGAGCAGTAGACGCGGTGATGAACGATTACTACCCTAGTTACGGGAGAATTCGCAAGGTGGCCAATTTTTGGCTTCAATCCTTGACCCTCGAACCCTAATTTCTTGCAACCTCAATTAGAACGAACATGAGCATTCGCCCCTTACTTCTCGTACCCTTTGTCGTTTTCTTGGGCTCCTGCGCAACCAACTTCAAGACGCAGCAGTACGTCCAACTTCAAATCGATTCCGATGTGCCAATGGACGTGTGGAACAACGATGAAGTCCTTGGCAGTACCGATGAATACCTGAAAGTGTATAAGTACGGATCGCGCAAATTTGAATGGTACCTCAAAGTTGAAAACACCGTGGTGGATACGGTCCACTTGCGCCGCAGGCTTCCCGTTTACAACAAGGCCGTACTGGGTGCCGTGGCGGTAATCCCTATTTACACGGCAATCAAGTTGAAAGAAGTCGAAAACACCATACCGTTTAGCACAGCCTATATGGCCGGTGCAGCTCCGCTGCTCTTAATTGCAGGGGTTGACCGGCTCTTTGACCCCAACCCGTGGGACCTGCCTGCTGCTTCAGTATCGAGCCACAGCTTGCCGGCCCACAAAGTGGAACAGTACCAAAAGCTCATTGCCGAAGTCAACGAAGCGGATCGAAAGGCGAACGAGCGCGTTCCCGCGTCGGAACTCACCACAGTTGATTATCTGCCTCAAGCGTTGCGAGCCAAATTTGGACTTTCTGCAATTCCGCTTTCGGCGCCGTCGGCTACC
>JACCDM010870893.1_pt1 | contig 16814 bp, 16 predicted proteins | sample 7445851 | NCBI WGS metagenome assembly JACCDM01 (sample SAMN15323438, study PRJNA562643) | freshwater metagenome | isolation source: river surface water | place: USA:Blue River Watershed | collected 2017-08-16
ACATTAAATCTTAAAATTCCTAGCGACAACGCAAAAACAAAAACAAAAATTACAACTCCCCACTTTAGTTTGGTAAAGTAATTAATAAAAAATAAAATTACAGAGAGAGAAGCCAGGAAAACTGTAAAGTGAAAATTCACAATAAAAAAGGAGCGCACAAGCACTCCTAGTGTAAAGCCGAAACATATTGAATAAAAGATCCTGTCTTGCATGTTTAAGTCTTAAATACCCCTGGCCTCTTTGGAAATAACTCATCAGAAGATTTAAAAATATTATCCAACATAACAACATAAGGCTTATCAACGCCCCGCGTACTTGCACTACTTCTAACATATATTACTCTTTCACTTATGACATCAATAGCAAAATAATCAACCTGGCCTCCATGATTTTCTAAAAGAATAGTACTTTCCGAACCTTCTTTAAAATTCATTGAAACTGGAGAATCCACCCGAGCGATACTAGGTCTAGGCCCCGTAGGTACATCGCCAGATGTGTCTATAAAATCTTGAAACACAAAAAGAATTGGTTGTCCTGGCTTCCAGTTACTAAATAACAATGGTTGTCCTGGCTTCAAGCCATCTTTCAATAATAATGGTTCGACACTATGGCGCTCTAAAAATTCCAAAGTATCAAATTCACGCATAAATTTTATTTCTTTGATTTTTGGTATTGATTCTTCCATAATTTATTTTCTAAGTTCCACCGGTTCGCAATCAGCAAAACTGGTGGCGATCAAATCCACCCGCTCATTGTGTTCGTGACCACTGTGACCTTTTACATAATTCCATTTTGGTTTTAAAGTTTTATTGAGCTTATACAATTCTTCCCAAAGCTCTTGATTGACCACCGGCTTCTTGGCAGCATTGCGCCAACCATTTTTCATCCAATTTTCAATCCACTCGGTAATACCCAGAATCACATATTTCGAATCTGAAAAAATTTCTACTTCTGAATGCACTAGGTCTTGCCTAGTCAAAATATACTTAAGGGCTTCGATTGGAGCAGTGAGCTCCATTTGATTGTTTGTAGCGTGATCTTTCCGTCCACCCAACTCGTGTACCCCCTTCGGGTCACCAGAGTTTTCTCCAAAGAAAACAACGGCACCCCATCCCGCCGGACCCGGATTCCCTTTCGCTGCCCCATCAGTATAGATTGTAATTTTGTGACTCATTTATTATTTAATATATATCTTCAATTCTTAATCTTAACTCTTCTCTCCCGCGAAATCTAGACAAGTCGAAAGTAGCCAATAAATTCACACTATTTCCTGCCACCAGTGGAGTTTTAAAAGATTCGAGTCCTGAAAAGAAAGAAACCCCTTTAGCCACCTTTTTACTAGAATCCGAAAAAGTAATTTCTAGGTGCTCCCCCGAACCATTCTTCCCAAATTTTTTAATATTTTCTATCTTCACACCAGGAAATAGGAAAACAGGTTTTGCATTAGCCAACCCAAACGGAGCCATCTTTTCTAGCTCACGCCAGTTTTTCATATTTATAGCACTCAAATCTGTTTTCACATCATAAACCACTTCATCTTCGGTTGTTTCTCTTTTTACTTTGTGAAAAGTGGTCGAAAGCGCCTCTTCTAAAAAATGAATTTTTTCACTATGCACTGTAAACCCGCCCGCCAACTCATGGCCACCATATTCAAGAAAAGATTCACTGGTCGCTGTCATCAATTCCACCACTGAGACTGACCCCGGCGACCGGCAAGAACCTTTGATGGCGTCGTTCTCGTCTTTACCCCAGACAAAGACTGGCTTGTCGTATTCATCCATAATCTTTCCAGCGACGAGACCTAGAACCCCCACTCGCCACAAAGGATTACCTACCACGATGACTTCGCGCATTTCTCGTTGCTCAAAATGTTTATTTACATCACGCATAATATTTTTAACAATATTTTTACGCTCGTCATTTATTTTAGACAGATGGTCAGCCAAGACTCCAGCTTCGACCTCGTCTGTCGTCGACAAAAGCTCATATGCTCGCATCGGATCATCCATACGTGAAGCCGCGTTGATGCGTGGAGTCAACATAAAGCCGACATCGTCTTCGGTTAAATCTTTTTGCACGATTTTCATTTTTGATAAAAGTTTTTGGAGTCCCGGGCGCGGAGATTTGCGTAAAACTTTCATACCAAAATAAGCTATGGATCGATTCTCACCTGTAAGTGGCACCATATCAGACAGTGTCGCTAGCCCCGCCATATCCAAACACCACTTTTCCCATCCATCGCTTACTTTAAAATATTCTGCGTACTTTTTTAAGAATCCTTGAACCAGCTTGAACATAACACCAGCACCGCACAACATTTTCTCTGGATACTCATCCACCTTTGGATTCAAAATAGCATAAGCTCTAGGTAAAATTTCTTGAGGCAAGTGATGATCAGTAATAATTACATCTATACCATCTACCTCTGCTTGTGCTACTTCTTCTACTGCTGTTATACCCAAGTCGATAGTGATCAAAAGTTTTATTTCTTTTTCTTTAAATTGTTTTATCGCTTCAAGATTTAATCCGTAACCTTCAGAATTTCTTTGTGGAATATATACTTCGTAATTGGTATAACCTATTTTTTTAAATAAATCTGACAAGATAACTGCACCCGGGATACCGTCACAATCATAATCAGCATAAATTACAATCTTCTGTCCTACTTCCATGGCTTCAAACATCCGAACGCAGGCTTTTTCCATATCGCGCATTAAAAATGGGTCGTGCAAATCACGCCCATAGCTAGGATTTAAAAAAATATCGATCTGTTTCTCACCTATTATCGCCCTTTTTTCAAGTAAAGTAAGAAGTAGTTCTGAATTCGCCATAGATTTGATTTTAACATATAATATAAAATATGAATGACTGCATCTTTTGTAAGATTGTAAGAGGTGAAATACCTAGCTATAAAGTATATGAAGATCAAAATTTTTTGGCTTTTTTGGATATAAACCCCCTAGCACCTGGGCACGTACAAGTCATACCCAAACAACATTATAGGTGGGTGTGGAACCTACCAAACGCTGGGGAATATTTTGAGGTAGTAAAAAAGATAGCCCTGGCTCAGAAAAAAGCTTTCAGCGTAGAGATGGTCCGTTCACAAATATATGGCGAAGAAGTAGAGCATGCCCACATATGGGTCTGGCCCCAAATCACCGGTAACTCAAAAGATTTTGAAACAAATTTAAAAAAAATTACCGAAGCGCTTTAATACCTGGCAAGGTGCCATTAGCTAGAAAATCTAGAGTCGCCCCACCACCAGTGGACATAAAGGAGAACTTTTTCTCCATTTTCATTTGCGAAACAATTTCGTCAGTATCACCACCACCGATAATACTAAAAGCTTTTGAAGTGGCTACCAACCTTAAGACTTTTTTAGTGGCCACATCACCACCTATCTCATAGTCCCCAAGTGGACCATTCCAAAGAATCAACTTTGCTTTTTTTATAAAAGGGGCGATATTTTTTACAGACTTATTCCCGACATCTAGTATAAAATCATCGTGCTGGATGTCGCGTACTGATTTATTTATCAATTCATCACCATCTTTGACTATCACATCTTCTGGTAAAAGAATTTTTTTATTCCCAAGTAGGTCTTTGATGCCAAAATTTTCTTCACTAACCAAAGAATTACCAACTTCATACCCCTCGGCCCGGAGAAAATCATTTAAAAGTGCCCCACCTATAAATACATAGTCTGCAAGCTTGAGATATTTCTTGATCAGCGGCAACTTGGTTGAAAATTTGGCTCCACCTAATATAAACAAAAACGGACGCCTGGGCTTCTTAAAAGATCGAGAAAGGTTCTCTATCTCTTCTTCTAATTGAAAACCAGCATAACTTGGTAAAAGTTTTGGTAGTAAAACTATCGAAGCATCCTCACGATGATCCACAGAAAAAGACTCATTTACATACACATCGCCGAGCTTGGCTAAACTCTCAGCAAAAAATTTATCACAAGATTGCTCACCTTTGTCATTACGCAGATTTTCTAATAAAAGCACGTCACCATCCTTCATGGCATTTACAGCCATTTCAGCTTCGAGCCCTAAAATATTTTCAACAAATCTAGATTTTACAAGCTTATTTAATGCCTCGGCTACTGGAGACAAACTGTCTCCTCCTTTACCTAAGTGAGCAATGAGAATAATTTTTGCACCTTTTTGTTTAAGATATTTAATAGTCGGCAATGCTTTTCGAATTCGAAAATCATCCTCCACTATCCCATCTTTTACCGGCACATTAAAATCTACCCGGACCAATACTCTTTTACCTTTTAAATTTTTTATTTGTTTCAAGTTTCTCATACCTTGGCTTCACATATTTCTATAATTTCAAAAAATCTCTTTGGCTCGAGTGACGCCTTGCCCACCAACAATCCATCCACCTGACCATTCTTTAAAAAATCTTCCGCATCCCTACCGCTAACTGACCCACCGTAAATTATACGCACATTATGGGCTACTTGAGGTGAACTTATATCCGAAAGAACCTTGCGCATAAACATGACCATCTCCCTAGTATCGCTAGAGGTTGCATCTCTCCGGTTCTCAGTAGTGGATATAGACCACACAGGTTCATAAGCAAAAATAATTCGAGATATTGAATCACGGGATATACCTTTTAAACAATCGACTAGCTGACTCTTCACTATATCAAAATAATTGTGCTCAACATCCCTCTCCTTCTCGCCAATACACACCACAGGCACCAACCCTGACGTCAGTGATGATTTTATCTTTTTATTTATCAATTCATTGGTCTCACCTAGGGCTCGCCTCTCTGAATGACCCAATATTACAAACCTGACCCCAGAATTGTATAACATATCAGACGAAATTTCCCCAGTAAAAGGTCCGACGTCACCCCAGAAGGAATCTTGGGCGCCTAGCTTTAATTTACTGGTACGTATTTTACTCAGTTTCTCTAAATATAAAAAGGGTGGGCAAATTACCACTTCAGTTTTTTTAATCTTAACCACTAATTTGGCAATCTTTTTAAACCAAGCATCTCCTTCTTTACTGGTAGACGGATTCATCTTCCAATTACCGATAATTACCTTTTTGGACATATAGCAAATTATATCATAATGCGGTAAAATAAAGTTAATGAGTAAAAAAGGGTTTACCTTAGTTGAAACACTTGTAGGGGCTGCTGTTTTTGTTTCGATAGGGGTGGCAGCCTATCAATCCTTCGGAGTGCTTATGAATATAACTCAGGGCACCAGAGCCAAAATAGCCGCTACTGAACTCGCCAATGAGCAGTTTGAAATAATTCGCAATTTATCCTACAACGACGTAGGCATAATAGCTGGTTTACCAGTAGGTAAAATAGCCAGAACACAAAACTTAACCCGGGACAATTTTTTATTTACAGTAACCACCACGATCCGAAACGTAGACGACCCGTTTGATGGAACAATAGGCGGAAGCCCAAATGACACTTCCCCAGCAGACTACAAACTAGCTGACTTAGATATAACCTGTTCGAATTGTAAAAATTTTACCAATGTAGATTTTACAACACTTATTGCCCCTCACGCTCTAGAAACTGCTTCTACTAATGGAGCCTTATTTATAAGAGTTTTCGACGCAAATGGCCTACCGGTACCCCAAGCAAACGTACACATAGAAAATACACAAACTAACCCAGACACCATTATTGATGAAACGACTGATAATGACGGGTGGGTAAAAATAGTAGATGCTCCGGCTGGAACAAATGCTTACAACATAACAGCCACTAAAGATGGATACACTACGGACAAAACATATATTCCAGGTGGCGCTGCTGGTGCTAACCCCGTAAAACCAGACGTAACTGTAGTTCAGCAACAAATTTCACAGATGAGTTTAGCGATAGATCAGACAAGCACACTTTCAGTAACCAGCCTAGACGCCAACTGTGTAGCACTTCCGTTAGTTGGATTTTCTTTAACTGGAAGCAAGTTAATTGGAAGCGGAGTTCTTAAATATCCGACTCAAAACTTCACCACAAATGGTAGCGGAGTATATGATATACCTTCTATAGAATACGACACTTACTCTACCCTCTTAACCTCAACAGGATACGACCTAGCTGGCACAAACGTTACTCAAAACTTCTTCGTCAATCCAAACCAATCCGCTGAACTCAGCTTGATAGCAGTACCTCATGCAACAAGAGCTCTTTTAATAAATGTAGAGACTGCGGCAGGTGTAGCGATAGATGGGGCTACCGTTCAGCTTGAACAAACAGGACTTTTTAATGAAACAAAAACTACCAACTCTGGAACCTGCCCTACTCCAGGCCAAGTATTTTGGAATGGTTTAGCTAGTGGAACATATACAATAGAAGTATCAGCGCCTGGATATGACACCAATACAATTTCTGACTATTCTATATCTGCGGGTTGGCAAAATTTAAATGTAGTACTAGTACCATAATTTTTTTATGACTAAAAACAATAAACTCCAAAATAAAAAAATAGGTTTTACGGCAATAGAAATATTGTTTGCGGTTTCTATATTTATTTTAGTCACAATTGTGATGACCTCGTTTGCCCGCGATACCTGGGTTTACAATTCATTCATCGGATCATCCCTAAACAGTCTGCACACAGGAAGAAGTATCCTAAAAACGATGGTAGCTGAAATACGCACTGCATCTTCTGGAGACAACGGAGCTTACCCAGTGAGCTCAGCTACTGCTGACAGTCTGACTATTTATTCAGACATAGATGATGATGCACTAAAAGAGAGAGTCCGGTATTTTTTAAATGGAACCAATCTACAAAAGGCGGTCTTAAAACCTACAGGAAGCCCGCTCGCATACACTGGAACTGAGGTCACCACTACACTGATCTCAAATGTCACAAATACAACAATATTCAACTACTACGATAAAAATTATGATGGCACGACTGCGTCACTCTCTTCCCCGATAAATATCCCCTCAGTCAGGCTAATAAAAATAACAATCACTACAGATGATGATCCTAATAAAGCACCAACCCCGATCACCCTATCTTCCCAAGTAACCCTCCGTAACATAAAAGACAATTTATGATTAAGAATAATAATTATAAAATTAATTCTAGAAAAAAGGGATCGCTGATAATTCAGGCGCTAGTTTTTGGCTCAGTATCCATAGTCATTATTACCGGACTAACTAGTTTTGCAGCAACTTCAATCAAACTGGGCCGACTGACTCACATCAAGGAACAAGCCTTTCAATCAGCGGAAGCTGGAGTAGATTATTATAGATGGCACTTAGCCCACGCTGTTAGTGACTATCAGGATGGCACTGGAGCTCCTGGTCCATATGTGCACTCCTTGAATGATAAAGACGGGAACGAGGCTGGCCAATTTTCCTTAAACATTACTCCACCAACATCAGGTTCAACCATAGTAAATGTAGAATCCACTGGTAACTCAAGTCTCGACACAACACAATCTCGCAAGATAGCCACCAGAGTGGCCATGCCATCGATAGCCGAAAATGCTTTCGCTGGAAATGACCACATGCGTTTTGGTATAGGTACAGAAGTTTTCGGACCCATCAAATCAAATGGCGGTATACGTTTTGATGGGTATGCTCACAATATAGTAAGTAGCTCCATGGCAACTTATACAGACCCCGACGGAAATTGTAGCGGGAGTGGAAGTGCGAATGGTCACTATGCTGTGCATACATGCATATCTACTGCTGATCCCAAATCGCCAACCACCTTACCAAATCGCCCTGATGTATTTGGAGCAGGTAGACTGATGAGCCAACCCACAATAGATTTTTCTGGTTTTACTGCTGATATAGGAAACCTAAAAACTCTAGCTCAAAGTGCCGAAGGATTTTATAGAGACACTTCGGGTTCTGGATTTGTAGGATACCATATGGTCCTAAAAACAAACGATACTTTTGATTTATACAAAATAAATACTTGGGCTAGTAGAGGCACTTGCAATGGTTCCGGCTCGGAAAGTTTAAGCTGGAGTATTGGTACCGAAACTCTACAAGGAAATTATGCCTTCCCAACTAATGGCGTTATATTTTTGCAAGACCATCTAGTAATCAACGGAACAATCAATACGGCTCGTCTTACAATAGTTGCTGCTTTGCTACCCGAACCAGTTTCGAGTCAATACAAAAACATAATCATAAACAATGACCTAAACTATACAAATACAGACGGGACAGATTCTATAGGCCTAGTCGCCCAAGGGGGAGTAAAAGTGGGACTTATAAGCGAGAACAGCCTGACTATATCCGGAGCATTGATGGCTCAACACAATTCAGTGGGAAGATTTTTTTATACAGGAACTAACAGTTGTATATATAAAAGCCGATCAATTTTGACTTTATATGGAATGATTGCTTCATATGCTAGATATGGCTTTGCCTACGGCAGCCCAGCATCGACCGGATATATCACCAGAAACATAAACTATGATGCAAACTTGCTGTACGCCCCACCACCAAACTTTCCCCTAACCTCAAATCAATACCAAATACTATCCTGGCAAGAAATAAAATAACTATCTAATAGATCTAATTTTTTGGGAAATAGTAGACATATCCGCATTTAAATCGGCGATCTTGATTTCTATGGCAGCGATGTCCCGCTCTAATTGTCTTAGCTCGCTTTCTTTTTGTCGTTTTTTACCCTCTAGTGTGTATTCAGAACTTCCTCGATTGCTAACCAGAAGGTCGAGTTTTGCTTTAAGTGAATTTATCTCTGCCTGAATCCTGGCAATTTCTTGTTTTCTTTTTTGTCCACTTGTCTGTTCTGCTGTGATTCCTTTCTCTATATACTCTTCTTCCATTTTTTCTTGTTTAAGTTTGGCTGATTTAGCAGCAAGTTCTCTTTTTGCTTTATCAATATCACTTCGGTCGTTACTTAACTTCTGCTCCAGTCTAGATTTTTCCTGAACTTTTTGCTTGGTTTCAAAAGCCTTCGTCTCTGCTAGAGCTCTGTTTTTATCATCAACGTATGTCATATAATTATATTATTGAATGTTATCTAAAACTGAATAAAGTGGGGAAATCATGGAAATAGCAAAAAACCCTACAGCGCCACCTATCACTATCATAAGCATAGGCTCAATAATAGTAGAGAGGTTTTTGGTTTTATTTTCTATTTCCTCTTCATAAAACAGAGCAATCTGGAGCAACATGTCAGACAATTTTCCAGTCTCTCCCCCAACCTCTGCCATCTCAGACATCATGACTGGGTAAAGTTCGCTATGATTTTTAAACACTTCAGAAAAAGGCATTCCTTTTTCTACTGCCTGACCCACCTTATCTAAAACCTCCTTAAAGTAAACATTTTGCACCACTTCTTTGGTTATCTCCACAGAGCGAACAATAGAAACCCCAGATGATAAAAGCGAAGAGATGGTGCGGGCAGTGCGGGCAGTGTTTAATTCCTTGGTAATAGTTTTTACAACTGGAATCCTGAGAATAATAAAATCCACATACCTAGCCATAAAATTGGCCCGGTAAAGATAAAATAGGAGCCCGAAGGTGGTTATCACTATTACGAAGCTTAATATCAGGTGTGCAGAAAAAAAGTTCCCCAACCCAATAATAATACGGGTCGAAGAAGGTAGTTCGACCGCAAGCTCCTTGAAAGTGTTGGCTAGGGTTGGGACAACCCAAGCAAACATCAGAATACCAATAGTTATCATAGCAAAAAGGATTACCCCAGGATATATGAGCGCCCCCTTAACTTTCTTGGTCAAAGAATGAGATTTTTCCAAATTCAGTCCAATATCCGTCAGAGCACCAGAAAGATTTCCAGACTCCTCACCCGCACGCACCATAGACACAAAAAGTTTTGAAAATATTTTTGGGAATTTTGTCAGTCCATCAGAAAAAGTTTCGCCACTATCTATATCATTCGACAAAGAAACCAGTACGTTATTCAACGTGGGGTTTTTAGTCTGCTTTTTCAAGACTGACAGAGCGCGATTTATAGAAAGGCCAGCTTTCAACATGCCACTCAAGTTCTTGGTAAAAATAATTTGCTCACTGATTTTTACTCGATTAAACAAACTATCCAAATGAAACATCTTGAAAAAATCTTGAGTGTGGGCCAAATCGATAGATATTGGAGTACTACCTCGAGATCGCAATTCGCGAGCCAAAGTAAAACGGCTCTCAGACTCCAAGGTACCCTCTATCAATTCCCCATCTTTTGATTTTGCTCGATATGAAAAAAGCATTACAGTATTAAAATTTTAAGTTTTTATTTATAATAGTCATTTTTTTAATCAAAAATTTAATACCGGATGGATTTTATTGTTACTCGGAAACCACTCGGAATACTTCTTCTAAGGAAGTCATACCCAGCACCGCCTGAAACACTCCGTCTTCGAGCATAGTCATCATTCCCTCTTTTTTGGCTTGTGCCTCCAGCTCATCTTGTGATGAACCTTTCAAAACCATCTCTCGTATAGTCGGAGTCACAGTTAAAACTTCATGAATACCTACACGACTAGCATATCCATCTTCAAATTCACTAGCTCGCACTGGTTTGTAAAATGGAATTTTGTCCCAAGTATCCTTAGCTCCAACAACTTTTTCATCTTTTAGTAAAGCAAGCATACGATCAAGATCAATAATCTTGGTTAAGTTTTTTATTTCTATTGCCGACAAAAAATATTTCTCCTTATTTGGCATCAGTTTTCGCACTAAACGCTGAGCAATAATAGTTTTAACTGTCGCTGTAATCAAAAATGGTTCTGCTCCCATATCAATCAAGCGTGGCACAGCTCCAGCCGCAGAATTTGTGTGGATAGTAGACAACACCAAGTGACCAGTAAGTGACGCGTTGATTGCCAAGCTCGCAGTCTCACCATCACGAATCTCCCCAACCATTACTATATCTGGATCCTGACGCAACAGCGAACGAAGACCATTCGAAAAAGTCAATCCAATTTCTGGCTTCACCTGAGTTTGATTTACTCGAGGCATTTGATATTCCACTGGATCTTCTACTGTAGAAATATTTACTTCCGGCTTGTTTAAAATTTCAAGCATGGTATACAAAGTGGTGGTTTTTCCAGAACCAGTCGGTCCAGTAGCTAGTACCATGCCTGTTCTTTGTTTCAAAGCGTTATGTATGCGCTCTAAAGCTTCTCCATGGAAACCCAAACCCTCTAAGGTAAAACCGTGCGAAGTTTCTTTTAATAAACGAATAACAGTTTTTTCACCAAAAAATGTAGGTAAAATAGATACACGAAAAGAAATTCTTTCTCCATTTTCTTCTTTTTTAAATCTGCCATCCTGAGGCAAACGCTTTTCATCAAGCTTTAAACTCGCCATGACTTTGATACGAGCAGTGATACCTGGAGCGGCATTTTTGTCGAGCACCATGGCATCATGAAGCAACCCATCTATACGATACCTGATAGTTAGATCTTTCTCTCCGGGTTCAATGTGAATATCTGAAGCATTTTGCAAAATAGCGTGAAAAATCAAAGAGTCTACTATCTTGATGACTGGTAAATCTTCAGCCATTTTTTTCAACTCTACTTCTGTTTTCTCCTTGTCACCATCAAACGAAACCGACACTGCAGTAGATTCTTTTTGAATAATATTGCCGAATTCTACTTGCAAACTCTTGCGATACTGTACCAGTACTAACTTCATCGAACTCGCATCAGTAAGCCGTGGCAATATTTTTATACCTAAACGCTTCTTAACGAAATCAATAACTGGCAGGTCGTCTACATCTAGCATAGCCACCTCGAGACCATTTTCACTTTTTTTATAAGCCACAATATTGTAATTGCGAGCAATAGCTTCAGGAATGAGTGAGAGGACCTCTAAGTCAATTTTTTGATTAGATAGATTTATGAATGGTATTCCCAAGACAAATGCCTCCATTCGTTTTAAGTCAGACTCAGAAATTTTTCCTTCAGACAATAAAACATTGCCGAGTTTCTGCTTAGTTTCTTCGGATTTTTTTTCTGCATTTTCAATATCGTCCTGTTTTACTAACCCAGAATCCAAAATAAATTTCTTCAGCTGTTTCTCGTCGATTTGCATTACTTATAGTATACCAATAAACGAGGAGCATAAACAAATTTATTTGTTTAATTTCCAAATGTAATTGGTGTATGGAGTACTATATATCAAAAATCCCCCGCACTGCGGGGGATTTTTCAAAGTTTAATTAATTTTCTATATAGAATGGTTTTTTAATTACATTTATGTCTATCGGTCCATCTTCTCCGCCACTATTATTGCAAACTACAGAATACGCGGTGTCAGCCGCAGGGGTTAATGTAACGCTACCGGACACATCACCAAATCCGTTATCATCCAAATCAGTATTAAACCCTATACCCACACTGGCGTCAGAAGGTGGTACTGGACAATCCCAAGTAATAGTTACGTCCCCTCCAGAATCTACATCACAAGAATCACCTTGGCACTCACAAGTATCAGAATTTCCACAATTCACCACCAACATAGAGACCTCGAGCCAAGCACTATCTGCAACATTCTCCCAGGTTAAAGCTAGAGCATCGCTAAAAGGATTAAGGAAGGCTAAAACTTTCTCAAAATTACTCATACCTACCTCACTATCATCTCGACAGTTCATTGTATACTGATGAGTTCCGGTTGTTGTAGGAGAAGTTATTTGGAGATCAGTATTACTGGTAGCCGTAGAACTCCAGCCCGCAGACCCGTTGGAAGTAAAGCAGTTTAAAGTTGGATTACCAACAGAAGTCCAAGAAAAGTGGACTACTTCGCTTTTATTAACTCTTAAGGCGGTCCCTGCAGTGTTATGATCACCACCATTAACCTTTAGGTCGACAGTAAGTGGAGACGCCGCAACTGAAGCACAAGCACTTCCATTCCAAGAAGTTCCAGAAACACATGAAGCAGTAACGACAAGACCAGAGCCATTGGGAGAAGTTGGGTATACAGACTTAGCATTGTTATAAAGATAAAATGTTCTGCTAGGATAAGGAATTGTTACAGATGTTTTGGTTCCTGAATCAAAATTACCAGTGCTTACCGTCGCAGGATTTACTACAGAGAAATTAGCTGAAGAAACACCACTATTATTCGTGTTACTAGTTATCGCCGATCCGAGGACTATTTCTGGGTTTGGTACAGTCCAAGAAAGTGTGGTAGTACAAGAGCTTGCACCTTGAGCAATAGTACAATTAGCCCCAGACATAGTATTTTTCAACTCTGAACAGAGTAAATTGCTACCTCCATTTGTACCATTGCACCACCATTGCCACTCAGTTGAATACTCAGCTGTAGCACCTAAAACACCTTCACTGCAATTATAATGGGTAGCGGAACAAGCACCATCCACAGAATAAACACCACCATTCTCATCGTTGTCTTGGCCATTAGCGCATCCGAAATCAGCAGGGTAATCTATATATCCATCACCATCGTTATCTGTACCATCAGAACATTGAGGTACAGGATCCCTTTCATCATCATCTCCTGGATCAGTACAGAAATAATCAGCCGGATAGTCTATGGTTCCGTCATTATCGTTATCTATACCATCAGAACATTCAGCGTAATCATACTGACATGGCAACGAACCGCCGTAGTTTGTAGCATTTCCGTCTTCGCAAACTGGAGCAGGAGGTTCCACGTCATCTGCCTCACAGTGCCAGTCACTCCCGCAGTACTCTGAAGCCCCGTAATTATCACAACTCCTACCTGTTACCTCTACACAATGGTACCCGCCGCCACAAGTTACATAATCAGAATCTTCACACCAATCATAATCTAAATTATGACCACAAATATGGTACACACCACAAACTTCATCTGCATAAGACACATTGACCGGAGAAAACAATATAAAAAAACCAAACAAGAACCCGATAAAAAATTTTAATTTAAAATTCATTTTATTTATTTACTACATTAATAGAAACTCTTATAGATTTAGAATCTACGACTGTTGCTTCGACTGTGGCAAATAGTGTCTCACTTTCCAGTTTGGTGATACCTAAAGTATTTTGATGTACCGCCTTTACAAGCTTCCAAACTGTGCCCTTCAAGGGAAGGTTCGAATAAAATTTCTGATTCTGATATATCAGACTCTTCACAGTGTAATCAATCGTGTATCCGGCCCTACCGTCAGAAAACTTAACTTTATTGATAGACAGAGAGTCCGCTTTTGGATTTATTAAAGAAGCTACCTCGCTAGGCAATGCAGAAAATTCAACCCCTTGCTCAGAAGAAATATCAGAGGCAGTATCAATTTTTGCAAATTCATACAATTGAGTAGTGGTCAGATCGTGTTCCCCGGGTGCAGGATTTTCAGTCAAAGGCTCGTAACTTTCTTTTTTCGAATAAAAATAATAACCACTAACGGCTATTAAAATAATTACTAAAAAAATTAATAACTTAGTTGGTAAACTTTTTTCTTGAGAAGATATATTTTCATTATCCATGAGGAAAATTATATCACATATAAAAAAATCCAGGCAAATAAAGGTGGAAAACTTTCTCTTATAACGAAAAAGGAGCTGAGCACCATTCTCATGGAGCTCAGCTCCATGACATGGAACTGATGAAAAACCAAAAACCAAACGACTTCGTCGGCGAGCGGGGGTTTGCGACCCCCGATCGCCGACGTTCCAGCTAGTAGAGCTGTGTTGTCCAGCCCGGGGGGGCCGAATACAGCCAACCAATCGCTGCCGCCAGCATCGGCGACAGCAACAACTTCCGGCCAGCAATAGCCATGAAGTCCTCCCCGGGTCGAGTATGAGCAATGTCTCCAAAAAGCCCTACCGCATGCCCCAGCTCGTGAGCCAAGGCAATTGCCAATGCGTCCTCTCCAGCACGGGGGCAGCCAGAGCGGTCCGGAGACACGTGAATAACAGCCTTCACTATGACGTGGCTTGCTATGTCCACGTCTTGAGAAACTGTACTACACCCGCGGTCAGGAACCTTGGAAGAATCCAAATCCGCCACCACATCAGCAGTAGTTGAACTCGAGACGATCTCGAAGAGATCGTTCCCCAGCACAGCCACGGCCTTTTCCACCTGGTCGGGGGGAAAACCTTCAGCGTAAAGGAGAATGGGGATTCGCTTGCCTTGGTCGGTTTTGTTAAACCGGGTAACCCCACCCGAGAGACCCGCACGGGGGCTCTTGATGTTGGTAGCCAGGAGGTAGGACTGCACCTCCTCCGGCAAGCCGGCGAACGGCACCACGGCCGGCGAACCGGGCGTTGCGGTTGGAACAGGCGACCCTACCGCCTGCCCCGTGGGCGACTTGGCAGTGAGAACCGCCAGGTCTGTTGCGTTCGGGGAAGTGGGGCTCGCACCCCTACAAGCCCCGTGCGCAGCCAGAAAGAAGGCTGCGCACAGCACAGAAACGAACAAATTCTTAAAAGACACAGTGCCTCCTTAAAGGCTGCGCTCCTTGCGGAGCAAGGAAACGACAAGAAACAACACGTCAATGAACCGACTTGAGTTAATTATACCACAGAATCAAGGTAAAAAGCAAGTAAAAGTGGATAACTTGTAGATAATCTTGACTATCTAAAAGGGGGTTAAAAATATTGCAAAAAAATAGGGGTTATGGTAATATTATCCGGTACGAGTCCTGCGAAACAGGGCTTTTTTTAGTAAAAATTTAATAACAATAAAATAAAAATATTATGCTCGACTTAAAAACATTCAAATCAGCCCTAGAACAATTGGAAGAAGAACGAAAAATTCCAAAAGAAAAAATACTCGACGCCATCGAGCAAGCCATGGCAGCAGCTTATAAAAAAGATTACGGAAAGCGCGGACAAATCATCCGGGCGCGTTTTGATCTAGATACTGGTAAAACAGATTTTTATCAAATCAAAATAGTCGTCGATGAGAGCGTAGCTATAATCGACGAAAACGAAGAAGCGGCTGTGGACGATGAACGTGTACACTTCAATGGTGAACACCACATCATGCTTGCAGATGCCAAGAAAATTAAAAAAGATGTAGAAATCAATGACGAAGTAGTATTCCCTCTCGAAGCAAAAGATGATTATGGACGCATCGCTGCACAAACCGCCAAGCAAGTCATCATCCAAAAAATCCGTGAAGCAGAACGCACATCTATCATCGACGAATACGGCACCAAAGAAGGTGAGGTTGTGTCTGGAGTAGTGCAAAAAATCGAAAGAGGAAATGTATACGTAGATTTCAATCGTGCTACTGGTATCCTATCTGCAGAGGAACAAATCCCTGGAGAATATTTTCAACAAGGATCTCGAATCCGAGCGTACCTATACTCTGTGGAAGACAGTCCACGAGGCATAAACCTACGCTTGTCACGAACTCATCCAAAATTCATAGAAAAGCTTTTTTCCGTAGAAGCCCCAGAAATACAGAGCGGAGTAGTGGAAATCAAATCTGTAGCTCGTGAAGCCGGTGCTCGCTCAAAAATAGCTGTACATAGTAACGATGACCATATCGATGCTGTAGGTTCATGTGTTGGACAAAAAGGCACTCGCGTAAACACCATTACTGCTGAACTCGGTGGTGAAAAAATCGATATCATCCCATGGAGCGAAGACCCTAAAGTTTTTGTTACCAACTCCCTTTCCCCTGCTAAAGTTTTATCTATTGATGTTGATGAAAAAGAACATAAAGCTACCGTAGAAGTAACTGACGACCAACTATCACTAGCTATCGGCAAGGGTGGACAAAACGTTCGCCTAGCTGCCAAGCTTACTGGCTGGAGAATAGACATCAAGGGTGATGGAGCAAAAACAACAGAAACCAAAGAATCCGCTGAAGTTGAAAAAAAAGAAGAATAAGATTACAATAAATCTATGGCGAACATAAAT
>JACCDM010882842.1_pt1 | contig 16800 bp, 15 predicted proteins | sample 7445851 | NCBI WGS metagenome assembly JACCDM01 (sample SAMN15323438, study PRJNA562643) | freshwater metagenome | isolation source: river surface water | place: USA:Blue River Watershed | collected 2017-08-16
GCGCCTTCGGCTCCCGCATGCCGCTCCGCCCACCACGGCCCCACCCGCGCCCGCGCATCGGCGTAGCCAATCGCGATGAACTCCTCGACTTTGTCGAAGGCGAAGAGTCCGAGGTGGGCGATTGGTGGGCGCAAGGCGAGATCAGCCCGTCCAAATGCCTCCTCGGTGCGGCGGGCGCCACCGAGGAGCATCGACTCCAACACCGTCTCGAAGAGCCCCGGGTAGTAGGGCGCCGATGCCCCGTCTCGCCAGCGGTCGCGGAGGACCTGCCAGGCGGTCGGCGTCGCCGCGTAGCCGGAGGTGCGCGGCACCCGGTCGCTCACGCTGACGGCGATCGTCGTGCCGCTCCGCAGTTCATCAGCGGGCAGATTGTTGACCACCGCGCCATCCACGTGCAGCGATCCGTCGGGCATCGTCATCGCGGGGCCGATGCCGGGGACGGCCATGCTCGCGAGACACCCCTGCACCACGGGCCCGCGCCGATGCACGCTGGCGGCGGCGGTGGTGAGGTTCGCGCTGCAGGCGAAGCAGTCGATCAGCGCGTCCTCGTAGGTCAGCGTCCCGAAGGTCTCCGTGAGGAAGGCCTCGAGCGCCTGCCCACGAACGGCGCCGATGATCGGGAGGGTGAAGGCCCGATGCGGATGGTGGCGCGCCCACCCGACGGCGAGACGCTCGACCATCTCCTCGAGCGCCATCCCGGACGCGAGCTGCGCCGCGACGAACGAGCCCATACTCGTGCCACCGACCTCGTCAATCGGCACCCCGGCCTCCTGGAGCGCGCGGATCACGCCATAGTGCGCCGCGCCGCGCGCGGCACCGCCCCCGAGCGCGAGCCCGATGCTGGTGCCGGTGACGATGCGGGCGATGCGGGCGAGGTCGCCGGCATCACCGGCCCGGATGTGATGGCGCGCGGCGTAGCCGTGTCGATCCATCCACGCCGCGGTCCCGACGGGCGACGGGCCCGCCGCGGGGCGCACCACCACGAGCTCGCGTCGGCACCCCCCCGACGGGAACACCGGCTCCGACGCGGCGGCCGGCAACGCCGCGGCGGGCAACACATCGAGGATCAGGTCGGCCTGCCGGAGCGCGACGGCACGCCAGCGCGGATCGGCGGCGCCCACGACGCAGAGGAGTTGCGCGTGTTCGGACTCGACGCGCTGGAGCCAGCGTGCCACGACGGCGGCGTCCCCGCCCTCGGTGCCGAGCGCCTCTCGGGCGTCGGCGGTGGTGAGGACGGCGGTGGAGCCGACCGCGCGGAAGGCGGCGGCGAGTTCGTGCGCGAAGGACGTCAGATCCCGCTCCCCACCGACGGGACGCAGCACGACGACGCTCGGGCGCGTCCGCCGGCTCGGTGCCGGCCCCCCGCTGGCGAGGATGACGGCGAGCGTGCGACTGAGCGCGACGCCGATCGCCGGATGATCGCGCATCAGGTCAGCGAAAACCGCGGCCGGGAGGCGACCGAGCTCCGCATCGCGGATGGCGACGACGGAGGCGGAGCGCGGCTCGCCGGTGAGGAGGGCGAACTCGCCGACGACCTCGCCGCGCCCGAGCTCGCGCAGGACCGTCGGGCCCGCGTCCCCCTCACGCACGATCCGCAGCCGACCGCTCAGCACCACGTACGCGGCGTCACCGGGGTCCCCCTGACGGAAGAGCGTGCTCCCGCCGTGCACGACGACGGGCTCAAGTGCCGCGGCGATGAGGTCGATGACCTCGGGCCGCAGGTCGCGAAAGACGGGGCTCTGCCGAAGCGCCTCCGCCGCGTGCGTCAGCACGACGCCTCTCGCACGACGGCGATCCCGCGCCCGCCCTCGACGCGCTGCGGTCTCACCCCGCCTCCGCCAGCGCGCGTTTGGCGTCGTCGAAGGCACCCTCGCTGCGGGCGATCACGAGCGTGGCGACGCCGTTCCCGATGAGGTTCGTGACGGTGCGCGCCTCGCTCATGAAGCGGTCGACGCCGAGCAGGAGCGCCACCCCCTCGACGGGGACGATGTCGGTGGCGGCGAGGGTGCTGGCGAGCACGATGAAGCCGGAGCCGGTCACGCCGGCCGCCCCCTTGCTGGTCAGCATCAGCACGCCGAGGAGGGAGAGCTGCTGCCCGATGGAGAGGTCCACGCCGTAGACCTGCGCGATGAAGAGCGCGGCCATCGAGAGGTAGATGCTCGTGCCGTCGAGGTTGAACGAATAGCCCGTGGGGATGACGAGCCCGACGACGGAGCGGTCGCAGCCGTACCGCTCAAGCTTCTCGAGCATCCGCGGGAGCGCGGACTCCGAGCTAGAGGTGCCGAGCGCGAGGAGGATCTCCTCCCGGATGAAGCGCAGGAAGCGCCAGAGACGGAACCCGTAGAGCCGGCAGATCGTCGCGAGGACCACGAAGATGAAGACCGCCATCGTCGCATACACGTCGAGCATCAGGCGGCCGAGGGGGAGCAGGGTCTGCAGCCCGAACGCGCCGACGGTGTACGCCATCGCCCCGAAGGCACCGACGGGGGCGACGACCATCACGAGACTGACGACACGGAAGAAGACGACCTGCAGCTTCTCGAGGAGGTCGACGACGCTGCGGCCCGGCTCGCCGACGCTGGTGAGCGCGACGCCGAAGAGGACGGAGAAGAAGACGACGGGGAGGAGGTCCCCGCCGGCAAAGGCGGCGATGATGTTGCTCGGAACGATGTGCAGGAAGACATTGGCGATGGAGCGGTCACCAGCGGCGGCGGTGTAGCGCGAGATGTCGCCGGTGGCGAGGGTGCTCACATCGAGGCCGGCGCCGGGCTTGGTCACGTTGACGATGACCATCCCGATGACGAGCGCGAAGGTCGAGACGATCTCGAAGTAGAGGAGCGCCTTGCCCCCGACGCGACCGAGGCGTCGCAGGTCCGCCATGCTCGCGATCCCGTGCACGATGGTGAGGAAGATGATCGGGGTGATCACCATCTTCACGAGATTGATGAAAGTGTCGCCGAGGGGCTTGAGGGCCTTCCCGACATCCGGGGCGACGACGCCGACGAGGACGCCGAGGGAGACGGCGACGAGGACCTGGAAGGTCAGGTTTCGAATGAGGCGCTGGAGCATCGGGCGAATATGCGGGCGCGTGGGGCCTCGCGGCTACGGTGGCCCGGCAGTCGGCGTCGCAGTCGGCGTCGCCGTCGGCGTCGCGAGTTGCGCCGCGGCCGCGTGGATCGCGGCGCGGATGCGGGGATAGGCACCGCAGCGACAAAGATGGCCGCGCATCGCGTCATCGATCTGCGCATCGGACGGCTGTTTCGTCGCGCGGAGCAACGCGACCGCGCCCATCACCTGCCCCGCCTGGCAGTAGCCGCACTGCGGGACGCTCGCCGCCGCCCATGCGGCCTGCACCGCGGCGCCGACGGCGTCATCGAGCCCCTCAATGGTCGTGATCGCCTGCCCCGCTACGCTCCCCAGCGGCGTGACGCAGGCTCGCACGGGTTTGCCGTCGACGAAGACGGTGCAGGCGCCGCAGAGCGCCATCCCGCAGCCGAACTTCGGTCCGGTGTGACCGAGGCCGTGACGGAGCGCCCAGAGGAGGGGCATCTCCGGCGGCGCGTCGAGCGAGGCCGGCGTGCCGTCGACGATGAGATCGATACGCTCGGGGGTCATACACGCGCCTCGGCGGGGAGACGGAGCGGAAGCGTGCGCAGACGCACGCCGGTGAGCCGCGCGACCGCGTTGGCGACCGCGGGCGCGACGGGCGGAAGCGCCGGTTCGCCGATGCCGGTCGGCACCGCGTCACTCGCGACGAGGTGCGTCTCGATGATCGGGCACTCGTCGATGCGCAGCAGCGGATACTCGTGGAAGTTGCCCTGCACGACCGCACCGCCGGTGACGGTGACGGCGCCGCGCAGCGCGGCGGTGAGCCCCATGATCACGGAGCTCTCGACCTGCTGGCGCACACCAGCCGGATGTACCGGGAGCCCGCAATCGACCGCGCTCACGATGCGTCGCACCCGGAATCCCTCAGGGCCGCCGCGTTCCACCTCGGCGACCTGCGCGACGAGCGACCCGAAGCTCCAGTGCAACGCGAGCCCCTGCGCGACGCCGTCGACGACGGCGCCGTCCGCGCGCCATCCCGCCCGCTCGGCGGCGAGCCGGAGCACCGCCGCCGCGCGCGGATGCGCCTCGAGCATCGCCAGTCGGAACGCCAGCGGATCGCGACCTGCCGCGAGGGCGCACTCGTCGAGGAACGATTCGAGGAAAAAGGCCTGATGCGAATGGCCGACCGACCGCCAGGACCCCACGGGGACCGGGACGTCGCGCTCGGCGTGCGTCGACCGGATCGCGCCGAACTCATACGGCTGGTCCCACGTGCCTTCCGCGGTGGTCTTGTCCGGACCAGCGGCGGTGAGCGCGAACCCGACGCGGCGACTGTACGACTTGAAGGGGGCCTGGCTCGCCGAGTGCGAGGCGATCGCGCGGATCGGCTGCACCGCATCGCCGAGGACGGCGCGGAGGTGCCCGACGGCGGCGGGGCGATACGTATCGTGACGCATATCATCCTCGCGCGACCAGAGCAGTTGCACCGCGACGCCGGGGACGCGCTTGGCGATCGCCGCGGCCTGCGCGATGAAATCGACGTCGAGCCGGCGACCGAATCCGCCGCCGAGGGCACGCTGATGGATGGTGACGCGCGCCGCGTCGAGATCGAGGACCTGTGCGACCGCCTTCCGTGCGAAACCGGGGACCTGCGTCCCCACCCAGCACTCGGCGGCGCCATCGGTGACGCGGACCGTCGCGTTCATCGGCTCCATCGTGGCGTGGGCGAGGTAGGGTGCCTCGTAGGTGGCCTCGATGACGGTCGTCGCCTCCGCGATGCGCGCCTCGGCATCACCGGTGCTGCGGAACGGGAGTCCGGCGGGCTCACGTGCGGCCTCCCGCAGGTCGGCGATAATTGCCTCGCTCGAGAGGCTGGCGTGCGGCGACTCGGACCAGGTGATCCGTCGGGTGCGCAGCACCTCGCGCGCGTGCCACCAGGTGTCGGCCACGGCGACGACGGCGGCGGGGTCGCCGAAACCGGTTGGCTCGAGCGTGAAGATGGCGTGAAGCCCCGGGGCGGGCGCGGTGTCCACCGCCGTCGGAACCGACCCGAGCGTGGGCGCCATCGCGACGGCGGCATACTTCATCCCCTCGACCCGGACGTCGAGACCGAAGAGCGGGGCGCCGCGCGCCTTCTCGGCGGCATCGAGGCGCGGGAGGTCGCGGCCGATGAGAGTGAATGCGCCGGGCGACTTGAGCGTCACACGACCCGGCCGACGCGTGGCCGCGTCGGCGGCCAGCTCCCCGAACCCAAAGCTCCGGTCCCCGGCGGTGACGCGGCCCTGCGACGCCCGGCACTCGGCGACCGCGACACCGGCGCGCGCCGCCGCCGCCTCGAGGAGCGCGACGCGAGCGGTGGCCCCCGCCTCACGCGCGATCTCCCAGCAGTCACGGACGCTCGACGACCCCCCGGTCATCATCACGCCCAGTTCACGCATCGTCTTGGCGGTAAGCCACCGCATCGACCGGACGAGGGGGCCGTCAGCGTCGGGATGGAACGGGAGTCCGTCGACGACGACGGCGATGTTCCCGTAAATGCGATCGATCGGGCTCGGCGCGACGCGCACATCTTCCCAGCGGCAGTCGAGCTCCTCGGCGACGAGCATCGCGAGGGCGGTGGTGATGCCCTGCCCCATCTCGGCTTTCGGGGAGACGATGGTGACGACGCCGTCGGCGCCGATCACGACCCAGCCGTTGAGCGCGACCGCCCCGTCGGGGGTCTCAGGGGGATGCGTGCCCCGCAGGCGCTGACGCGGCGGGGTGAGGGCCCACCCCACGACCAGGGCGCCGCCCGCGCCGAGCCCCACGAGGATGAAGGTGCGGCGTTTCATGCCAGAAGATGCCACCGAGGGCGTCGACGGCACCAGCGGCGATGATGGTGCCATCGGTGACCTCAGCGCGCGCGCGCTCGTGATCGGCACGTCGGCAGAGCGTCGCGACCGCATCGATCCGCCGACATGCCCAGTCCGGATGCGAGCGGAGCGCCTGCGCGAGGCGGCCGGCGGTGGGCACGAGGGCGAGCTCGATGCCCCAGTCATCGAGCGTTCCGGCCCACCGTTCCTCGACCTTCAGGATGCGGCCATACGCCTCGACATCGGCGGCGGTGAAGCTGAGCGGATCGACGAAGACGCGCAGCCCCGGGATCGCCCACGCGACGTAGCCCCCCCATCGCCAGGTGGTGAAGAGCCGCGGCTGCTCGCGGACAGCGTCCGGCAGCTCGGCCGCAATCGCCTCGACCCCCGCCACCGGGAATCGAATGGGATCGATCATGGCGGGACGGCTCCCCCGCACGGCGAGGAAGAGCACGGTCCCGAGGAGCAGTCCGACCCCCGCCCAGTGCCCGCCGAGCCGACGACGATCGTCGAGGCGGAGGCGCGCGGCCCATCGGCCGGCGCCCCGAGGCGCGAGCGCGCGGATGGCGAGGGGCCACCCGGTGACCGCGAAGAGCGCGATGTGGCGACCCGACAGCAGTGCGGCGGCGGCGCTGCCCAAGACAACAAGTTGTGCACCGCGTGCCATCGGTGACGCCCGTCGACGTCCGACGCCGGACAGGAGGAACACCAGCGCCGCGAGGAACACGAGGTCGGCGGGTGAGCGGAAGGTCGGGGCGAGCGCCTCGTCCATCATCGCCGTGACGGCGGGATCGGTGAGGCTCGCCCAGACGGCGCGATGCAGTGCGAGGCCAGACGGGTTGATGCACGTCGCGACGACGGCGAGCGCCCCCCAGCCTGCGCGGTGGAGGATGCGTCGCCGCACATCGGGCGCGAAGCCGTTCCCCCACCCCTCACACGCGTCTCCGACGATGTACGCCGCGATGAGCGCGAGGCCGAAGACGAAGCCGGCGTGTGCGTTCGCCCAGAGCAGCATCACCGGCACGAGCCCGGCCCATCGGCGCGGCACCGGCGCCTCGAGGATCCGCACCACCCCGATCGCGCCGAGCAGGGAGACGAGATGCGGCCGTGCGAGCCAATGCGACGCCCCGAGGAGCAGGCTGCCGCCCACGCCGAGGAGGACCCACGCCATCGGAATCGGCGCGCGGCGCAGCAACCCGGCGACGAGGGCGTGCGCGAGGGCGATCATCGTCGCCGCGAGGAGCACCACGCCCGACCAGCCGCCGGCGCGCTCGGCGATCGCGAAGGCGACCTCGCTGAGCCACGCGGTCGGCACGACGGGGACCCCGACGCTGAGCAGCCCGAGCTGGCCGGTGCGCGGCAGCACCCCGGACTCGAGGATGATGCGGCCGAGGCGCAGGTGCGCGAAGAGATCGCCGTCGCTCTGGGTGAGCGGCACCGCCGCGCCGAGGATCAGGACGCCGAGCAGCGCGAGGAAGACGATGTCCGGGAGCGCCGGCTCCGTGAGGGGACGCGCGACGGCGCGCTCAGCGGCGGAGGATCGCACTCCGCAGCGGGCTCGGGATGGTGTCGACCTGGCCGTGCACCGTCAGGCCGTTGAAGTATCCGAGGACGCTTTGCTGGTGATCGTACGAGGTGACGAAGAAGACGCCGACGTACTTGACCCGGAACGCCCGGGGCGAGGCGATCGACTTGTCGACGACATCCCAGATGGGCAGCAGGAAGGGTACGGCGGGATCGCAGGTGAAGCTCGCGCCGCCGTTCACGCCGCAGGCCTGACTCACCCCGGATCGCGTGGGGCCGACCATGTTGCCCGACTCGCCCGCGAGCCAATCGCCGATACCGACCGAGCCCTCGGCGCCGGTGCAGGTGGCCGCCAGCGCCTCGCGATAGGCGTCACCGCCACCCTTGGGATCGCCGAGCTCGCCGTTCGCGAAGCGCACCGGAGGCAGCCGGACGGGATAGAAGAATCCCGGCGGCGTCTCCTCGCCATCGGTGGTGCCAAGCTTGAGCGGGATGGCGTCGGCGCGCGTCATCGTGCGCAATCGGGCGACATCGGCCACCGAGAGATCGTACGTGACGTCGGGCGTCGCGGTCGGATAGAGGGTGCGGAGCAGCGAGGCATACGGGATCGCCAAGGGGCGGATGCAGCGGGCGCGCGTCACCCAGACGATGGAGGCGACCGCCGTCGCGCGGAGGGTGCGTGTGCTGTCGCCGAAGATCCGCCCGAAGAGGTACCGCCCCACATGCTCGGTCTCGACGCGAACGGCATCGGTGGCGGGATCCGACCAGCCTCCCGTCGGTTGAAAGGCGCCGTTCCATCGACCGGGGGTGATCCCCGTGGGGCCGAGGGCGGGCGCCGCCCCGTCGACCGGGTTCCCCTCGACGTACGTGAGCGCACTGTCGGCGGCGTGTGCGGCGTCGTCGTTGAGGAGGCGGGTGACGCCGGCGAGGGCCCCGGCCTCCGCCGCCGTCTGCAGCTGCGCGCGCATCAGGTACCAGCGGGAGAGGTCGACCGCGAATGCCCCGATCCCGAGCAGCGCCGTGAGGAGGACGGCGATGATCGGGAGGGTGATGCCCCGGCGGGCGTCAGCGACCGAGCGCATCGAACACCGTCGAGAGCTGGAGCATCACCGGGCCGCCGATGACGATGAAGAGCGCCGGCAGGATCAGCAGCGCGAGGGGGAAGAGCATCTTGGTGCTGGCGACCGCGGCGCGGCGCTCCGCGCGGGCGCGGCGTGCCCCGCGGATCACCTCGGCGTTCACGCGGAGCACGCGGGCGATCGAGGTGCCCCACCGTTCGCTCTGGATGATGTTCGCCGCGAGCGTGCGCACCTCGGTAAGCCCGGTCCGGTGCCAGAGCCCGCGCAGCGCATCCTCGCGGGGCACGCCGGCGGCCTGGCGTCGACCGAGCAGGGTGAGCTCCTCGGAGAGGGCGGCGTGGACATGCGCGAGCTCGCGCCCGACGCGTTGGATCGCGGCGTCGAGGCTGATCCCCGCCTCGACGCAGATGAGGAGGAGGTCGAGCATGTCGGCGAGCCCATCGCGGATGGCGCGCTGCCGCGCCTCGCGACGCCGGGCGACGAGCGACACCGGCAGCAGCGCGCCGATCACGAGGCCGAGCGCCGCGCCGATCAGCGTCCATCCGCCCTGCCCGACGAGCAGGGCGGCACCGCTGACCGCACCGAGCGCGGCGAGACCGACGACCGCCGCGAGGTAGATGGAGAGCGCGGACGCGGTGCGGAACCCGGCCTGCGCCAGGCGTTCCTGCGTGCGGCCGAGTCGCCACGCCTCGGGGAGAAGCCGCGCGATGGCATCGCCGAGACGCTCGATCCCCGAGTGCGAGGGTTCCGCGAGGAAGAGGACATCGCGACCGACCGTCGGACGGGAGGCACCCCGAACCCGCGCCGCGAGGGCGAGGGGCCGGATCTGGGCGAGTCGGGCCCAGACCACGGCGGTGACCGCGAGCACGAGGAGCGTGAGGGAGGCGACGAGGGCAAGGGACATCGGGTGGGCTCAGTAGGCGATGCGCGCGATGCGCGCGAGCAGCAGGTAGCCGACGACGACGGAGAGCGTGGCGTACGCGAGGAGCACGCGACCGAGCCCCGGGGCCAGCATCGGGCGGACGAAGGTCGGGTCGAGCAGCGCGAGGACGCCGAAGGTGACCAGCGGGAGGATGCCGAGGACCCGGGCGGAGGCGCGGGGCTCGGCGGTCAGGACCGCCACGCGGTCGCGGAGGACGGCGCGGTCGCGCACCACCCCGGCGAGCCCGAGCAGGACCTCGCTGAGCGATCCGCCAGACTCCCGCTGCACGAGGACCGCGGTCACGAAGAGCTTCGCGTCGATGGTGCCGACGCGGCGCTCGAAGTCCATGAGCGCGTCGCGCAGGTCGACGCCGAGACGCTGCTCCTCCGCGAGGCGCACGAACTCGGTCCCCATCGGGGCCGCGAGCTCATCGGCGACGAACTGCATCGCGGCCGGGAGCGAGAACCCGGCCCGAATCGCGTTGACGATCATGTCGATCGCTTCCGGGAGCTGGGCCTCGAGTCGTTCGGCGCGACGGCGGACCCGATGCCGAAGGAAGAGGGCGGGGAGCACGGCCGCGAGGAGCACCGCAATCGCCCCGACGGTGCGCCCCCACCACTGGCCGACCGCGACGGCGACGACGACCCCGAGCGCCCAGCCGAGCAGGAGCTCCCCGACGGACCACGAGAGTGACGCGCGCGGGAGCAGCGCATCGAGTCGCGTCACGCCGGGGAGCCCGTGGAGGAGCTCGTCGAAGAGCGGCATCGAGCTGCGGCGCCGATCCCGCAGGATGCCCGCCTGCTCGGTGGGCCCCTCTCGGAGTGCCCGGAGCCGCGCCCGCTCCTCCTGCGCCTCCGTGAGGCGACGGCGGTTGACGGCGACGTACAGCGCGAGCACGAGGAGGCCCGCCGCGACGAAGACGATGGCGAGGATGAGGAGGTCCATCGTCACGACCCGACGGTGAGGAGGTCGCCGAGGGCGATGCCGTGCAGGCGCAGACGTTCCGCGAAGGCGGGGCGCGTCCCGGTGGCGGCGAACTCCCCGAGGACTGTGCCGTCGGGCCCGATGCCGCGACGGTCGAAACGATAGATCTCCTGCAGGATGATCACATCGCCCTCCATCCCACGCACCTCGGTGACGCTGATGACGCGCCGAGTGCCATCGGAGAGCCGCGCGACCTGGAGGATCAGGTTGATCGCACTCGCCATCTGCTCGCGGATGGCGCGGGCCGGGAGCCCCATCTGCGCGAACTGCACCATCGTCTCCAGCCGCGCGAGGGCGTCGCGCGGGGAGTTGGCGTGGATGGTCGTGAGGGAGCCCTCATGGCCCGTGTTCATCGCCTGCAGCATGTCGAGCGCCTCCGCGCCACGGACCTCGCCGATGAGGATGCGGTCGGGGCGCATCCGCAGGGCGTTCTTCACGAGGTCGCGGGCGACGACCTCGCCGCGCCCCTCGGCGTTGGGCGGCCGGACCTCGAGGCGGACGACGTGCTCGTTGTGCAGCTTGAGCTCCGCGGCATCCTCGATCGTGATGAGGCGTTCCGCGTTCGGGATGGCCTCGCTGAGCGCGTTGAGGAGCGTCGTCTTCCCCGAGCCCGTCCCGCCGGAGATCAGGATGCTGAGCCGGGCCTCGACGCCGCCGGCGAGCACCGCCGCCATCCGCGCGGTGAGCATCCCGCGCTCGATGAGCTGCTGCATCGCGAGCTCCGCCCCGAACCGCCGGATGGAGAGTACGGGCCCGTTCAATGCCAGCGGGGGGATGATGGCGTTGACGCGTGACCCGTCCGGGAGGCGCGCGTCGACCATTGGCGAGGACTCGTCGATCCGACGCCCGACGCGGCTCACGATGCGATCGATGATCGCGAGGAGATGCGCGTCGTCGCGGAAGGTGACGCGCACCCGTTCGAGCCGCCCATCACGCTCGACGTAGACGTCTTGCGCCCCGTTCACGAGGATGTCGCTGATCGACGGGTCCCGGATGAGCGGCTCCAGCGGCCCGAGCCCCGTAATCTCGTAGACGATCTGCTCGATCACCTCCTCTCGCTCCGTCTGCGAGAGAGGGACGGCCTCGCTGCGCAGGAACCCGCTGACGACGGCCCGGATCTGCTCGAGGAGGAGTCGTGGTTCGCGGATCCGCTCGAGGGCCTCGAGGTCGAGCCGCTCGATCAGCCGGCGATGGACCTTCACCTTCAGTTGTTCGACGGAGGCATCCCCGAGGCCGCGGGACGTCTCCGTCCCCGGCGCCCCCCCCGTACCGGTGGGTGTCGCCGGCAGCACGCCGACGGGCGGAGACGGTCGCCGGGTGAGGCGGTCACGCAGCGTGGGCGTCACAACTCAGCCCCCGAGGTGGAAGAAGCGGCTGAACGCCCCGGCCGGACGGGTCGAGACGGGCAGCGTGGCCGATGCGGGGGGGACGATCCCCGCCGGGAGGAGCTGTTCGGCGAGCTCCGCATAGCGCTTGGCGAGGCGGGACACCGGCGCGATCTCCAACAACGGCTTGCCACGGGCCACCGCCGTCGTGCAGTTGCGGTGGTCGTTCGGAAGCGTGAAGGCGACGGACCGCTCGAGCACCTCTCCCGCGTCGGCGAGAGACACCGCGTCGCTGCCCGTGACGCGGTTCACGACCACACGGACCTTGTCGTCTGGGTAGCCTCGCTCCCGGAAGAGCTGACTCGCCTGCTGGGCGCTGCGCAGCGCGGGGAGGCTCAGCTGAGTGACCAGCACCACCATCTGCGCGGCGTCCAGTGCCGAGACCACGTGATCCCGACGGCTGCTGTCGGCATCGATGATCACCACGTCGAAGTGCGCCCGGAGATGGCCGAGGAGCGTCGTGGTCGTCGCCGCATCGAGGCTGGCCCGCCCCACGCGTTCCGCCGCCGGCAGCACCCAGACGCCGCCCGGATGCTCGGTGAGGATGGAACTCAGCACACTCGCGTCCACATCGTCGCGGCGCGCGATCAGGTCGGAGACGTCGTACGTGGGCGCGAGGTTCAGGAAGAGGCGCACATCCGGGTCATCCTCGGTGAGGTCGACCAGTACGACCCGGGGGGCCGGCACGCGCGCGGCACAGGCGAAGGCGAGGTTAATCGCGACGGTGGTGACTCCCATCCCGCCCTTGGGGCTGTAGACCGCCACCACGCGCCCGTGACGCCCTTCGGGTGTGGCGCGCCGCTGGGCCCGCTCGAGTGCCGCGGCGATGTCCGCGCCCACCGCGGGCCGAACCAGGAACTCGTGCGCGCCGGTGCGGAGCCCGCGCAGGATCAAGTCGGGATCGGCGGTCGGGGCGGTGCCGATGACCAGCATCGCCGGGTCCGCGTGGAGGGCGGCCTCGAAGTCGCCGATCACCGCGCCGGTGACCGCCTCCATCGGGAGGAGGAGCAGGTCGTAGTGCGTCTGCCGGAGATGCTCGAGCGCCTCCGGCACGCCGGCCACCACATCGGCGGGCGCGAAATTGAACGGGGCGAGGACGGCGTCGAGCTCGGCGTCGGGGCCGGTGGCCCCCGTGATGGTGAGGACAGTGCGCCGGGCCATGTCAGCGCCCTCCGGGCGGGATGACACCCGTGCGCGGGGCGAGGACCCCGGTGGCCGGGGTCAGCGTATCCGCCGGGAAGCGCAGCACATCACGATCGCGCGGCCGCATCGGGTCCACCACGATGGGAGTCACGATCACCACCAGTTCCGTCTCGTTCCGCTGCCAGGAGCGACTCGAGAAGAGCGCGCCGAGGATGGGGAGATCCTTCAGCCCCGGGATGCCGCTGCGCACCTGCTGCCGCTCATCGTTGAAGAGCCCGGAGATGACGAGACTCTGGTCTCGCTTCACGTCGAGCGTGCTCTCCACTCGACGCGTCCGGAGCGCAGGGATGCGGAAGCCGGAGAGGACGACGGCGTTCGCGTAATCGAGGGTCGAGACCTCGGGGGTGATCTTGAGCCGGATCAGGCTGTCGCTGACGATCTCGCCGTTGAAGGCGAGGCGGATACCGAACTCGCGGAATTGAATCGTCACCGCGGCGACCTGGCCCGGGACCGCGTTCTGCGCGATCGGCACCGGGATCTCGCCGCCGGCGAGGAAGCTGGCGTCCTCCTTGTTCCCCGCCATGATGTTCGGCTCGGCGAGCGTGCGCACCTTGCCCTGCTCTTCCTGCGCCTGGAGGAGGGCCATGAAGTCCGCCGTGCCGAATGAGGAGAGGAGCGTGAGGAAGCGGGCATCGGCGGGCACCGAGACGGCACCGGTCGTCGGATCCACCTGGCGGCCGTCGCGCAGCACGCCGGTGCCGATGCGGGTCTCCCCGCGCCGATACAGCCCCGAGAGCCCGAACTCGGTAAGCACGTCGCGCCGCACCTCGGCGAACTTCACCGACACGAGGACCTGCATCCGGTCCGCCGGGGAGTGGACGAGCACGCGATAGTGCGCCCGCGTCCCGTCAGCGCCCCAGAGGAGCAGGTCGGTCTCGCCGAGCGCCTTGGCGTTCACGACGAGTTCGCGCGGCGAGATCGCGATGACGTCAGCGATGGCATCGGCCGCCACCGAGACGCGGATGACATCGACCGTAGTGCTGATGGCATACGAGCGACCAATCGGGAGATCGACCTTCTGGATGGTCGGCGCGATGGCAATCGGCGCGATGGCGATCGGCGCGGCCGTGGCCTCGGGGGCGGTGGTCGGCTCCTGCGCGTCGACGAGGGCCGGGAGGAGGAGCAGCGAGAGGGCGAGGAGACGGAGCGTACGGCTCCGCAGATCCAGGTGGGCGGCGATCATGGGTTCCTCCGCGCGGGGGGCGTGGACGAGTCGGGCTTGAGGAAGGCGCGGGTCTCGGTGCGATCGCCGCGATGGATCGTGACGGTGAGCGTCTCCGGCGCGGGGCGCGGGGGGGCGACCGGCACCGGAGGCGAGGGTGGCGGTGCGGGCTCCGGTGGTGGCGTCCGGCGACGGACCGCGGCCCGGGTGCGGCGGGGCGCAGTGGTGGCGGCGTCGGGCGCCGTCGTCTCGCTGAAGGAGACAAGCGTGACGCCGACGACATCGCGCGCGTCGGCGCCCTGCGTGCGCACCGATTCGGAGTCGCCGAAGCCCCGGAGCACCAACTGGATGCTCCCCTCAGTCGCGGCGAACGCGAGCCGCTCCGCCTGTTCGGGCGTCACCTCGAGCGCGGCGGTGGTGGCATCGATCGATCGCCCGGCGGCGTCGCGCTGCACCGTCGTCCCCACCGACAGGACGCGGAGGTCTTCCATGAAGACCTTCGCGACGGGCGTGGGGGTGCCCGACCCCTGACGCATCATCACGACGACGTCGACGCGGCTGTTGGGCTGAATCAGACCGCTGATGCCCGCGACGTCGTTGATGCGGACCGCCATCGCGCGCTTGCCGCGCGGCACCTTCACCTCGAGGCCCGGTCCCACGCCGATCGGCGCGAGCTTGCCGGGCAAGAGGACATCGCCGGTGAAGAGCGGGGTGACGAGGACGCGGCCGAGCACGGAGTCGCGCCGCGAAAATGCGCCCTCGGGGACCTCGGCGGCGGGCCACTCACGGACAGTGAGGACATCGGCACCGAGACTCGTGCCTTCAGGAAGATCCTTGGCGGCGACGACGACGCTGCGCATCGGGATCATGCTGCGCGCCTTGGTGCGCTGCAGGGCCTGGTAGACGCCGACGGTGGCGACGGCGGCCGTGGCGACGGCGGACCAGAGCAGGATGGTATATCGGCGAGCCGGCATCGAGTGGGGGGCGAGGTGTGAGGAAGGCGACGCGCAGGCGCGACGCTCAGCCGCCGAGTTCCCAGCGGTACCGCGCGGACGCATGGAGCGTGAGCGGCGGGAGGCCGAGGAGGGGGCGGATCGGGGTGAGCATCGTGAACGGGTAGGCGACGCTCACGGTCGTGGACTGGAGCGTGGCCGGCGTGCTCGCGGCGTAGTGGTAGGTCACGCTGACCTGCTCGGGGGTCAGCGGCGGGCCGCCGAACGGCGAGAGGCGTGCGACCGCGGTGTCCTTGATCGCGGCGATGCTCCCTTCGGGATCCGGCGCGACGGCCGCGTACCGCGCCGCCTCTCGCACGGCGAGATTGAGCGTGTTCGCCGTGTACAACGCGCGCCCGAAGTCGACGAGGCCGAAGAGCAAGGTCAGCAGGAGCACGAGGACGAGGGCGAACTCGAGCAGAGCACTGCCGGTCGCATCCGCGAGGCGGCGATACCAGTCGGCGACACGTCCCGGCGTCGGGGACTGCGTCATCATGGGAGCACCCCCGGCATCCATCGGGCGCCGAGCACACCACCGGCGATCGCGAGCGCATAGGGCAGTCGCGTGGCGCTGGGGCGTGCGGCGAGGCGGAGGAGCTGCGGCGCACGCCAGGCGAGCACGAGGCGGAGTGCGCCGCCGCGGAGCCCGGCCTCGTGCAGGAGGATGCCGCCGGCGAGGACACCGCCGAGGAGCGCCGTGAGCAGGGCCGCGTCGAGGGCGCCGTGTGGGCCGAGCCAGGCGGCCGCAGCGGCGAAGAGTTTCACATCACCGGCGCCGAGCAGGCCGGCGAGATGAAAGGGGAGCCAGAGGAGGAAGCCGAGACCGAGGCCGATGACGGCGTCGAGCCCCGAGAGGCCGGGCGCCCACCCGAGCGCCGCGCCGCCCACCCCCATCGTCCCGAGTGCGACGACGAGGGCATTGGGGATCCGTCGATCCCGGAGGTCCGTGAGACACGCGACCGCGAGACCGCCGACGAGGAGCGGCGTGGCGTCGGGCGCCACGATTAGGGGAGGTTGGTGTCGACGGTCTTGAAGGCCGTGCTCACCTTCCCGCCGATCGACTTGATGGAGATGATGCAGATGGCGGCGATGAGCGCGACGAGGAGTCCGTACTCCGCGAGCGCTGCGCCGTCCTCCGACGCGCCGAAGCGCCGGATGGCGTGGATAAGGGACCGCATGACTGCCTCCGAGGGAGATGAAGTGACGTCGCCGCGTGGGTCGCGACGACGCAGGCAGGATGGCGTTCCCCTCGAAGTGGAAACAGCGGCGGTTCCCTGAGCTGTCGTGGGCGTTCGCGCGTCAGCGCGCGGCTCGCCTGCCGACGGATGAATGCCCGACACAACAGGCGGATGTGCCGGACGTCGTACAGACCTCGAACACGCACGACGGGGGCGACCGCCTGGTCGCCCCCGTCTCGGTCACACCGGGTCCGTGGGACCCTGACGTCCGCGGTGGGTGCGGCGTCAGCGGTCGCACTTACCTGCGCGTCAGGCGCGTCCCGTGAGCGCGTTGACGAGCGAGGGGGAGCGCGCACCGCGCTCCAGCGACCGCCCCGCGGCCTGCCAGGCGAGCACCCCACCGGAGAGAACGTGCACGTCGGCGGCGCCGGCGCCCCGCAGCGTGCCCGCGGCCGACGCGGCGCGCGCGCC
>JACCDM010231625.1_pt1 | contig 16760 bp, 12 predicted proteins | sample 7445851 | NCBI WGS metagenome assembly JACCDM01 (sample SAMN15323438, study PRJNA562643) | freshwater metagenome | isolation source: river surface water | place: USA:Blue River Watershed | collected 2017-08-16
ACGTCTCCAATGCCGGTTGCCAAGATGCACGGATTTCTGCTTCCGATTTACCCGCCATCATCTGTAAACGTAACGAATCGGTTCCGGCCAATTTGTCAAAGAAGGAAGCCGAAGTGAAAAAGGATTCCTTACTACCCGTCGCTTGAAAGAAATGAATCAAGTATTTCAATGAAAAACCAAGCTCCCTCGTATTAACCTCTCGTAAATCCAAACCATAACATAAAGTTCCTTTTAATGGCGGATCCATCGCACCCGGAGTGGGTACCGGTGTAAACGTGTATGAACCTGCCGCAGAATTGGGTGTACCTAATACCTGAAATTGCGTTTTTGTCCCACGCCCCACACTAACTATAGTAGGTTCCAATAAACAAAGTGAAGGATATAATCCAATCGACTGATCATTCGGCAAATTGGGCGAAGGGGCTATCGTTACCGGTACAACATCCTGATGTTTGTATGCTTGACACGCAATAACTTGAACATCACACTTCAGGCTATTATCCAACCACCCCTCTCCATTAATCATCCCCGCAAACTCCCCCATCGTTAACCCATGAACCACAGGAATGGGATTTAATCCCACGAATGAAGCAAAATTTCGATCTAACACAGGACCATCGACGTAATGCCCATTGGGATTAGCGCGATCTAAAATCAACAACTTGACTTTATTCTCTGCACAAGCCTCCATCACATAAAACAACGTTGAACTATAGGTGTAAAATCGCGCACCCACATCTTGAATATCAAAGACAACAACATCCAAACCCTGCAAATCCTCGGTAGTTGGCTTTTTATGCTTCCCATACAACGAAATCAATGGCAATCCTGTCTGACGATCTACTTCATTATCTATATGTGCACCTGCATCAGCCGTCCCCCGAAATCCGTGTTCTGGCGCGAAAACTCGCTTCACCGAAATACCTGCGTGTAAAAGACTATCGGCCAAATGCGTCGACCCGATCACGGAGGTATGGTTGACGACGAGCCCCACCGACTTCCCTTTCAATAGCGGAAAATAACGTTTAGTTTGATAAGCTCCCGGAATCGCTTGAGCGAAAATCCCATTCATTGCCATTAAAAACAATACCACGATTAACTTGTAGTTTCGAGCCATTCCCATTTTCTTTGCGATTCGGATTAGAATTATCAAATATCCGATAATTTTTATAAAAATAATAACCGTGAATTTCCCCCTGTTCGTCGCCCGTCGAATTCGAAATACGCACGAGACATCGTTCTCTAAAACGGTAACCTATGTGGGCATTGGAACAATTTCATTAGGCATTTGCATCATCTTAGTTGCCTTTTCTATCCTTTTTGGCTTTAAAAATGCCATCATTCAAAAGATCACTAATTTCTCTGGCGACCTGCGCATTAGCCAAATATCAGGAAATCATTCCCTATCGGAATCTCCCATGCAACGTCATGCTGCCTGGGAAGAAACGATTAAAAAGCATCCCTATGTAGAGCACCTGCAAGCACATGTCCAAAAACCGGGTATCCTCGTTGGCGAACAAGGACTCGCCGGTGTCGTGATTAAAGGAATCGGTGCAGATATGCCATTGGCACAAGTAAAACAAAACATCATTGCCGGAAGTGGGCAGATGAAAAAGGGCCAACATATCATTTTGAGTCAGGAACTAGCTCAACAATTGAAAGTAAGTGTCAACGGATCATTGATTTTGTATTTTTTAAGTCAGCCGAATAGACCAAGAAAAGTACGGGTACAAGGTATTTACGAGACGGGATTAGAAGAATTGGATAAGTTATTTGTTTTGGCAGATCGCGACTGGGTTCAAAAAATGAATGGTTATACTGCTGATTCCGTGGGTACTTATGAGATTTATTTGAAACCCAATGTGGACCTAAACATCGCAGCGAACCGATTGACGAAAACACTTGACCCCACTTGGAAACTAGAAACCAAAGAAGAATTGTTTCCGGCATTATTTGATTGGATGTTAATGCTCGATCGCAACATTATTATTTTTATCTCTTTGTTACTAATTGTTGCCTGTTTTAACCTCATCGCCACCCTATGGGTGTTGATCATGGAACGTATTCCTATGGTTGGTTTACTCAAAGCCTTAGGCAGCTCATCCATACAAATACGTAGTATTTTCTGGTGGAATGGTTTCTTTATCTTATTGAGAGGATTGCTTTTGGGCAATGTACTTGCCATGGGATTTTGTTGGCTACAAGCCACCTATCACCTCATTCCCTTAGACCCTGTAAATTACTACATGAATGCGGTACCCATTTATTGGGATTGGTTAACGTGGGTTTGGGTCAACTTAGGCACCTGTGCTTTAGTAAGTATCATCATTTACATACCGACACATTTTATAAACAAAATTGATCCACAAACCGCGATCAATTACAAAAACTAATATGCAGAAATTCATACTCGCTTGTCTACTAGGTATGGGAACGACCGTTTTGGGTCAAGGTTTCCAGGTTCAAATCAATCTGAAAGATGTGACCGATGATCGGTTGAAAATTCAAATGAATTTCCCGCCACAGAAACAGAAAAGCATTCAGGTTAATTTCCCAAAGATTGTACCGGGAACGTATGCCAACTATGACTATGGGCGCTATATTGTCAATTTTCAGGCATTTGATCAGCAAGGTAAATCCTTACAGGTGACGAAGAAAAATGTCAACCAATACCAAATAGCAGATGCGACTAAATTAGCGTATGTACGCTATGAAGCGAATGATACCTGGGATAGCCCGGAGATAAAAGGTGAATACATTTTTGAACCGGCCGGTAGTAATTTCCAAAAAGACACCTTGTTCGCATTGAACACACATACGATCTTAGCTTATGTGAGCGGTCAGGAAAAGCAACGCATCAAATTGCAGATTGAAAAGCCAAGCCATTTAGTGGGCGTCAGTTCGCTTAAAAATACGACTCAAGGTGATGTTGACACTTATATAGCCACCTCCTATCAGGAATTAGTGGATTCCCCCATCATGTATTCACCAGCCGATACAGCTAAAATCATGATGGGCGAAACGGAGATTGTTATCTCCCTATATTCCCCTAATAATACGTTGACAGCCAAACAAGTCGCAGCCAAAGTAGAACCCTTGCTGGATGCTCAGCGCAAATACCTTGGTGGGAAATTGCCAGTGAAGCGCTACGCATTTTTAGTTGTACTCTCAGATAACCTAAAAGGTGGAAGCTATGGGGCGCTAGAACATGCCCAATCCTCGTTTTACTACTTACCTGAAGGAAATTCAGATCAACTCAGCCAAACTATTCGTGATGTCTGTGCCCATGAATTTTTCCACATCGTGACTCCCCTATCAATTCATTCGGAGGAAATCGGCTCCTTTGATTTTAATGAACCGAAGATGTCAAAACACCTTTGGTTATATGAAGGATTGACAGAATATGCCGCGCATCACATGCAAGCGAAATATGAATTGACTTCTTGGAATGAATTCTTTAAAACCATTCAGGAGAAAAAAGAAAACATGGATATGCATTACGATGCTTCGATTCCATTTACGACGATGAGCCAACAAGTCCTTTCGAAGTATAAAGAACAATATGGGAATGTGTACCAAAAAGGTGCGTTGATCGGCTGGGGATTGGATTTGTTTTTACGCCAACAGTCCAATGGTGCTTATGGAACGCAACAAATGATGACAGAACTGGCTAAGACCTATGGACCGAATAAATCATTTCAGGATGATGAGTTATTTGAGGCATTGGTACGTATGACCAAAATGCCTGCCTTACGTGATTTCTTTAAACGATATGTAGCCGGTAATGAAATCATGCCTATAGACACGTGGCTACAATCCATCGGGTATACTTGGGATTCAACCCAGAAAGAAGAAATCAAATCACCAGGTTTTGATCCGCAAGGTCTAGCGATTAAGATGGAAACAAAACGGGCCTACGTAGAAAGTAAAACGGCCATCAATGCACAAGGAGAAGCCTTAGGTTTACAAGCCAAAGATGAATTTATCAGTCTCAATGGCTTACCGATCGATATGGAGAACTTCAGTAAAAACATGAAGAAGATCTTACAAATCATTCAACCAGGCGACATGTTTACGCTCGAAGTGGCACGTCCAAATGAAACGGGCGGATACTCCTCGGTCACGTTAAAGGCACCTTTTGCCCCTATTTACCAAGTAAGTAAATCGGCTATTCGTCCTCTATTATATCCAACACCTGAACAATTAAAATTACGTGCGGATTGGATGCGCGCTAATCCGTAATAGGAGGATTAAATTCACCTTCGTGTTTAGCTAACCAAACAGTTGCTACGCCATTGCCAATAAAATTGGTGATGGCGCGCGCCTCTGACATAAAGCGATCTACGCCTAATAACAATGCTAAACCTTCTAATGGAATAACTTGTAAGGCAGTCAAGGTTGATGCCAAAACTACAAATCCACTACCGGTCACACCAGCTGCTCCTTTGGATGTCACCATCAAAACGCCAATAATCGTCAATAACTGTTCCCAGTTTAACTGAACCCCATAAACTTGGGCGAGAAATAGCGTGGCCATGGACAAGTAAATACTGGTTCCGTCTAGGTTGAAAGAATAACCTGCAGGCACAACAAGACCCACGACAGATTTGGAACATCCCATTTTCTCCAACTTCAACATGAGTGATGGTAAAGCTGCTTCTGAGGATGAAGTTCCTAAAACGATTAACAACTCTTCTTTGATGTAACTCAAAAATTTACCGATACGCTCGCCACAGTGACGCATCACTAACCCAAGTACCACAAATATAAAGATCGCCATGGTGGCGTATACCGAAACCATCAGTTTCGCAAGTGGCAATAAAGAATGAATCCCAAATTTACCGATCGTATAAGCCATACCACCTAAAGCTCCTAAAGGGGCTAAATACATGATCGCATGTAAAGCTTTAAATACCCAATCTGACGCCTGATGCATGCCAGAAACCATTTTGGCTTTACCTCGAACAAAGTTCAGAAAAGTGCCAAAAAACAAGGAGAATCCTAAAACTTGAATAGTAAAATTCTCTTTAAGGAATAAAATCCAACTAAACGAAGCGGCTTTGGCGGTGTATTTAGAAATATCTCCTCCAGCTACATCGCCACGAATGACGCCCTCACCAGGAGTTAATAGGTTAGACACCATCAAGCCGATTAATAAGGCGACAGTCGTAATCACCTCGAAATACAATAAAGCCTTTCCGCCTACGCGACCAACCTTCTTTAAATTCCCCATGTTCACGATTCCTAAACTGATCGTTAAGAAGATGATTGGGTGTATAAATAACTTCACTAAACTGATAAAAATACCACTTAAGACCTCACTTAAGGTAGGACCAAAAGCTAAATCTGCGCCTAATAAGCTATAACTTATTTTGCTCTCAAAAACAGGGTATAAAGCGATGGAAGGCGCAAAATGGCCAATTAATACGCCAATCAGAATTGATAAAAGTACCCAAAAAGTCAGGTTACTTGTAATATTGTTTGATTTCATTCGTTGGTATAGAGATTGAAACAAATGTAAGGAACTAAACTGAAATTTTCATCGTTTGGGAATCTGCACTTATTTGCCGAATTTTGTCGGCTCATTTCAACGAATTTTTATCAGCTATGGCTTCTTCTATTAAATGCTTAATTATTGGTTCTGGACCTGCGGGATATACGGCCGCGATTTATGCTTCTCGTGCTGGTTTGCAGCCTGTCATGTATATGGGAGGGCAACCGGGTGGTCAATTGACGACGACAACGGAGGTAGATAATTTTCCAGGCTATCCGCAAGGGGTAGATGGGCCAACAATGATGGTTGATTTAGAAAATCAAGCTAAGCGTTTCGGTACAGATGTTCGATTTGGATTGGCGACGAAAGTTGATTTTTCATGCCAACCGAAGAAAGTTTGGATCGATGAAACCACTGAAATTTTAGCTGATTCAGTCATTATCGCCACAGGAGCTTCTGCGAAATGGCTTGGACTGGAAGGCGAAACTACCTACAATGGCTTAGGTGTCTCAGCCTGTGCGGTATGTGATGGATTTTTCTACCGTAATCAAACCGTAGCGGTTGTTGGCGCCGGAGATACAGCCGCTGAAGAAGCGGGCTACCTAGCTAATTTATGTACACAGGTACACTTAATTGTACGACGCGATGAAATGCGTGCCTCTTTAATCATGCAAGAGCGCGTAAAAAATAATCCAAAAATCACGATTCACTGGAACTCTGAAACGGAAGAAATTTTAGGGGATGCCAATGGCGTTACTGGAATTCGAATCAAGAATCGCATCACGAATGCAACGGAAGAAATAGCCTTAACAGGTTTCTTTGTGGCGATTGGTCACCAACCGAATACAAGCATCTTTAAAGGTCAATTAGACATGGATGCGCAAGAATATCTAATCACTGAAAAAGGTACAAGTAAGACAAATATTCCAGGCGTATTTGCGTGTGGGGATGTGCAGGATTCTATGTACCGACAAGCTGTCACAGCAGCAGGAAGTGGCTGTATGGCCGCATTGGATGCGGAGAGATGGTTAGCCGCAAGCAATTTACATTAATACGGATTCATGCAAATTAAAAAACTGATTTGGGGATTAGCGCTTGTCTTTTTGACGTTGAGCTCCTATGCCCAAGAAAAAAAGTTATTTAAGAAAAATACCAAAATTGATTTCAAGTCGAATTCCAACTTGTATCAAAACAATTCCTCGAAAAAGGATGATTTAGACGAATTACCTCCCCTAACTTTTCGCACAGAAGGTGAAAGTACGGCGACGGCGATTCAAGGATCGGAGATGCAGGAGCGTAAGTATGAGCCTTTAAAAATCTTAAATCCGACAATCAGTAATTTCGATACGACCTCCATCGATGAGGGTGAAGCTTTAGTCGTTGAAATAGAGGAAGAAAATGCGCCAGTGGGATCGGAGGATTTCGTATCGGTGGCGTCTTACTATTCGATTTGGGATACCAAGAGTATCGACCCATACGATATTAACGCGAAGGAATTCGACGAACCGGTTGATTTAGAATTATATAATTTACCTGCTGGACGTAACTGGTCTCCACCACTGGCAACAGTAAAACAAACAAGTCCTTTTGGACCTCGCTGGGGACGTTTACATGCGGGAGTTGATTTAGACTTAGAGACTGGATATCCGGTATATTCTGCATTTGACGGAATTGTGCGGGTGGCGAGTGTAGACTGGGGTGGATATGGTAAGTTTGTGGTGGTACGCCACTATAATGGACTAGAAACGCTTTACGGGCACCTTTCGAAGCAAAATGTGGAGCCGGGCACCTTTGTAAAAGCCGGAGATGAGATTGGTCTGGGTGGAAATACGGGTCGTAGTACGGGATCTCATTTACACTTTGAAACACGTTATGAAGGAAATCCTTTCAATCCGAATCAAGTGTATAATTTTGGAACAGGCGAACCCTTGTCTGATCATTTATTAATCACAGCCCAAACATTTAATGCTCGTGCCCTATCCTTACGAAATGAATATGGTAGCATTGGTGATAAAATCAAGACTCGTCGGAAAGCTTGGGTAAAAGTTCGTTCTGGAGATTCTTTGTACACCATTGCACAGCGTGCGGGGATGTCGGTGAATAAATTAGCCAAATTAAACGGACTACGTTTATCCTCCACCATTCGAGCAGGCAGAAGACTTCGTATTCACTAATCCTTTCAATCGATGAAACTAGACATTTTAGTGATGGCCGCCCATCCAGATGATGCTGAATTAGCTTGCTCAGGAACCATCCAGAAGCAATTAGCACTAGGTAAAAAGGTAGGTATCGTCGATTTTACACGAGGTGAATTAGGAACTCGTGGGACACCTGAAATTCGTTTGGCTGAATCTGCAGCTGCAACGGAAATCTTAGACATTCAAGTACGTGAGAATATTGGATTAGCTGATGGTTTTTTTGTGAATGATCAAGCGAGCCAACTGAAATTAATTGAAGTTATTCGAGCATATCAGCCGGACATCGTACTTGCCAATGCGTTAGAAGATAGGCACCCTGACCACGGAAAAGGTGCACAATTGGCCATAGATGCCTGTTTTTTGAGTGGATTGCGTAAGATTGAAACCTCGCGAAATGGCGAAAAGCAAATAGAATGGCGTCCCAAACAAGTCTTTCATTACATTCAGGATCGCTACTTGGAGCCAGATTTCGTGATTGATATTACGGAACATTGGTCAACCAAAGAAGCCGCGATTCGCGCGTTTCGCAGTCAATTTTTTGACCCTAATTCGAGCGAACCAGCCTCCTATATTTCCAGCCCTGATTTCTTAAATTTCATTGAAGCTCGCGCCCGTGAAATGGGACATAAGATTGGAGTAACGTATGGAGAAGGGTATCAAACTCAGAAAACGATTGCCATTCAAGATTTAAGCACAATCGCTTAATAGGCTTCGTAGGTAGCAAATACTTTTTGCATGTAGGCTTGACCGAAGGTCAACAGACTTTTGCTTCCCTCCTGCTTAATTAAGCGTTTGCCCGCATTATCATAGCTGGTAAATCCTTGTTTACTAATCACTCCAAATCCATTATCCCAATCGAAAAAAGCATAACCCGAATCTGTATGGGTGGCAAATAAATCTTGACTAAAAGTAAACCGACTGCCATCCAAGCCTAATTGGCCTAATACCGTTTTAGCGATATCGGTTTGGCTTCCAAAAACAGACATTTGTTTTCCACGGAATTCAGGTTTGATCACATCACCAACTAGCAACAGCGGAATATGAAATCGTTTTGCTTCTGAGATTGCATATTTCTCTTTCGGTAAGCGATGTCCATGATCGGCTACAATCACAAATAAGGTTTCTTTGAACCAAGGCTCTTTTCGTGCCGCACGAATAAAAGCTCCCAAAGATTTATCCGTGTAAAACGCAGTACTACGGAATCGATTCGGCAAATCAGTACCCGGGAATCGAGGTGACTCAGGAATTTCGAATGGCTCATGATTTGAAAGTGTCAGCATGGTGGCGAAAAACGGCTGTTTTAATTGACCCAACTGCTTTTTAAATCGCTTAAAAACGACACCATCATGGGCACCCCATTTTGAATTCTGATCCTCGGACGCGAACGCATGCTTGTCGGTGGAATGATCAAATCCATGACTCAACACATAAGGCTTAAATCCAAAAAACTCACTTTCACCCCCATACATGAAGCTTGTTTGGTAACCTTGTTCTTTAAAAACCTGAGCAATGGAAGGCAAATGTTCTTGCTTATCTGTCTCGGAAATAATGCTCTTCGTTGCTTGTGCTGGAAATGCACTCATGACAGCGATAAGTCCCTTATCCGTTCGATCTCCCGAAGCATATAAATTCGTAAAAGAGACACCTTGCTTCATCAATTGGCCTAATTCAGTACTTATTCCCGGCTCACCCCCTAAAGATTCCACCACATCAGCTGTAAAACTTTCTAAGATAATGAACACGACATTCGGTCGTTTCGTGGAAAGAATTTCTGTTCGGGCTAATGAATCACCTGATTGATAATGGTGTAGGATTGAATCCACTTGCGCCTCAGGCAAATAATGAAAGTCACCTGAATTACCCGCCAAATTATTGACAACGTCTTGGGCCAAATTCCAAGAGGTATTTACAGCTGCATGGTTTAATATCGGCTTGGAGGAAAAATATGCCATGCTTTGGGAGATCGGGGCTAATTGCCAACCGCCACGGACGCTCAAAAAAGTTAATCCTAAAATGAATAAACTAAGGAAGGGGCGCACCAGCCAAGTATGTGTTTGATGGGCTGGTCGGATAAAGAATCGTACAAGCCAGCCAAAAAACAATACTTGAAAAAGGAATATACCAACCGTTAACCCAATGCCAGTCTCGAGGCTGGAGATCGTAGATTCATAGGGGTAATTGATAAAAATTTTAAACACTTTGTAGTTGACCTTCGAACCCCATTCCTGGTAAATATTCAGATTAACAGCCCCAATGAGCGAAAAAAGACCAATAAAAAAGCGATAATAGATTAACGTAACACGAGGTGAAACAAATGATTTTCCTAAAATAATTTCGATGGCCCATAACAAGGCGGGAATAACCAGTACATAACCTGCCATCGAAGCATCCAGGCGCAAAGCAGATTGAAAAATAGGGAGAACTTCTGTGCCATCCGATTCCATAATCGAATCCCAAAATCGAAATACAAAGATCAGTCGGTCGACTAAAAAGAAGGTTAGCCAAAAAGCGTAATGACGAATAAGGCTGATCACATAGTTCAATCGATGAAGCGTTTAGTGATATCTTGGTAAGAGTCGATCCGACGATCACGAAGGAAAGGCCACGTTTTACGATAATACTCACTCGAATCCACGTCCACGTCTACAATGGCTACTTCCTCCACATCATGTGGGGCTTGGAAAATGATACGTCCACCGGCATTGGCAACGAAACTACCACCCCAAAATTGCTGTCCATTTTCAACGCCAACCCGATTGACAGCGATGACAGGAACACCATTCGCAATCGCATGCGAACGCTGAATGGTTTGCCAAGCCTGATATTGCTCGCGATTGATTTCAGAATTTTGCTCTTCTAAATCCCAACCGATGGCTGTTGGATAAACCAAAACTTCCGCACCTTGTAAAGCAGTTAAACGGGCTGCTTCTGGGTACCATTGGTCCCAACAAATCAACACGCCTACTTTGGCATATTTCGTATCAAACACTTGGTAACCTAAATCACCTGGAGTAAAATAATATTTCTCATAGTATCCTGGATCATCAGGAATGTGCATTTTACGGTATTTACCAAGGTAAGTACCATCCGCATCAATCACCGCTGTCGTATTGTGAAACAAACCTGCAGCCCGTTTTTCAAATAAAGAAGCGATAATAACGACATTCAATTCTTTCGCTAATCCCCCGAAAAGATCCGTGCTTGGACCAGGAATCGCTTCCGCCAAATCAAAAAACGCAGCATTCTCTTCGTAACAGAAATAAACAGAACTGAATAATTCTTGTAAACAAATCACTTGCGCACCTCGGGATGCCGCATCGCGGATCGCTTGCACCGTTTTGGCCATATTAGCCGAGACATCAGTTGAACAGTCTAACTGAACTAAGGCAAAAGAAACGTTTTTCATAGCGTTTTTGAAGCGTGAATAATTGGACTTAGATCTAAACTTTTCATGCATTGAAAATGATCTAAGGGGCAATAATTGAGAAGTTTCGGTTGGCATGGCCGACAAGCTAGCTCCTTATTTTCTAGGATCGTCAGCGTATCTGTAACAGGTACTTTAGGGCTTGTTGGCCCGAAAATAGCAAACGTCTTCTTCCCTAATACTTGTGCGATTTCGAGCATAGGAGAATCATGGGTAATGATAAACTCGGCATCGCGCATGATGGCGGCCATCTCGATATGTGAATAGTCTTTACACAGGTTATGTGCTTTTTCTGGAAAAATCTTGTTGAGTCGATAACCAAAATTTTCATCCCAATAATTCCCGATCAACACCGTATGGATATCCTATTGATTCAATAAATGCACCATATGCGGATAATCCAAAACTTGCGTTACATAATCGCCTTCTAACGCATAAACGATGTATTTCCCTGTTATACCTTTTGACTTCAGATCAAATGCAGGTACCTCTTTGATAAAATCTAAGGTAGCCAGTTCGTTCCATGTTTTTGGCCAGGAACCTAGGGTTAATTTGGTCCAAAAAGAAGTATGGGAAGGACTTAAATCGTAGATTAGATCAAATGAAACACCTTTTGGTTTCTTGTTATGAATCAATGGACGATCAATGACCAGGCTAAAAACCTCTGGAAATTCAATGGAACAATAGACATGTATTTCAGCATCCGGTTGAGCGGCTTGCATGGCGCGAATTTTCCGAACGCTTTCCATTGCGTTGGATGAACCTGAAAAATGAAGACAAAGAATTCGCTGCATGTAAAAAAAATAGCCTCGCAAAATTAAGAAAAATCTTTGCTAAGCCGCATACTTTCATTCTTTTCGGTAAATTGCGGACTAAATTTGAATGGATTACATGGAGCCGAAAAAACAAGATACCGCCTCAGCATTAAAAGATATCATATCACATGCCAAAGAATACGGATTCGTATTCCCGTCATCAGAAATTTACGATGGCTTACAAGCTGTTTACGATTACGGTCAAAATGGTGTTGAATTAAAAAATAACTTAAAGAACGTTTGGTATAAGGCAATGACGATGTTGAATGACAACGTGGTTGGCCTAGATGCAGCTATTTTCATGCATCCTTTAACTTGGAAGGCTTCTGGTCACGTGGATTCATTCAATGATCCGATGATCGATAATAAAGATTCGAAGAAGCGATACCGTGCAGACACCTTATTGGAGGAACGGGCAGCAGCTTTAGAAGATGAAGGAAAGGCGGATGAGGCGAAAGCCTTGATGCAAGCGATGGCAAAGGGCTTAGATGCGGGAGATTTAGAGGCTGTTCGCCAGTTAATCATTGATCAAAACATAAAATGCCCTGTTTCTGGAACGGCTAATTGGACCGAGGTGCGTCAATTTAACTTGATGTTCTCGACACAAGTAGGTGCTGTATCTGAAGATGCGTCATTGATTTATTTACGTCCCGAGACTGCTCAAGGTATTTTTGTCAATTTCTTAAATGTGCAAAAAACGGGGCGTATGAAAGTGCCGTTTGGTATTGCGCAAATCGGAAAAGCCTTTCGTAATGAGATTGTAGCCCGTAATTTCATCTTCCGCATGCGTGAATTTGAACAAATGGAAATGCAATTCTTTGTACGTCCTGGCACGGAAATGGAGTGGTATAATCAATGGAAAGAGACGCGTATGAAGTTTCACCAAGCGATAGGCTTACCGGCGGATTCCTTGAAATTCCATGATCACGATAAATTAGCCCACTATGCCAATGCGGCGGTGGACATTGAATATAAGTTCCCATTTGGGTTTAAAGAGATGGAGGGGATACATTCCCGCACCGACTTTGACCTGAAGGCGCATCAAGAATTATCGAAAAAGAAACAACAGTATTTTGATCCTGAAATCAATCAAAACTACATTCCGTATGTCGTGGAGACTTCGGTGGGTGCTGATCGATTATTCTTAGCGATTTTATGTAATGCGTATACAGAAGAAACAACTGGTGAAGGTGAAAGCTTGAAGCAGCGTGTTTATTTGAATATCCATCCAGCTTTGGCGCCTACGAAAGTGGCTGTATTGCCTTTGGTGAAGAAAGATGGCTTAGCTGAAAAAGCACAAGAGATTACCAATCAACTTAAATTTGCCTTTAATACAACGTATGACGATGGTGGAGCAATTGGCAAGCGCTATACCCGTCAAGATTTAATTGGAACACCTTATTGTGTGGTGGTCGATTACCAAACGATGGAAGATCAGACGGTAACGGTTCGCGATCGCAATACGATGGCCCAAGAGCGCATTTCTATCGCAGACCTAAAAGAAAAATTAGGCTATGCGGTATCGATGGAGCGTATTTTTGAAAAATTAGTTTAAAAACGCAAACAACGACAACATGACGACTGATCAGAATCCAGCTGAAGAGGAAAATGTAATTGTACCGGCAGAGACGGTAGAAATGCTTTCCCAAGAAGTAGAAGCACCTGCACCTGTTAAGGAGGTAGAATATCCTTTATTCGACCTAGCGGTGGCTACGAAGGATAATTTCTTAACCTACTTTGGCAAGATCAAAGAAATCGCGTCGGCTCATGCACATGCGGCTACCTACAAAAAGGTAGATGAAATCACGAAGGAAGTCAAAGAGGCGTGGAATCAGTTGAAGCAAGCGGAAAAGCAGGCGGCCATCGAGGCCTTCAAAACTGCCAATGAAGGTTCTGAAGAAGGATTTGATTTCAAAGATGAAGCGATTCATGCGGTTGAGCAAATATTAGCTAGTTTACGTACAGAGAAGCAAGCTTTCTTCCAAACATTGGAAAAGGCGCGTGAGAAAGCATTGGAAGGAAAGACTCGTTTAATCAATGAATTAAGAACTTTGGTGGACGCGGATGATTATTCAGATCCAGCCCACGTGAATGCGAGTTTCAAGGCATTTAAAAAGATACAAGAAGAGTGGAAAGGTTTAGGTTCTGTGCAAGGACCGATGAACCAAACACTTTGGCAGTCATACCATGCATTAGTAGATCGTTTCTATTCAAATCGTTCGATCTTTTATGAGCTTTTGGAATTAGATCGCAAGAAGAATTTACAAGCGAAGGAAATCATTGCTGCCAAATTGGAAAAATTAGCCGCATCAGTTGCTTCTTCAACGAAAGTCCCTGCCCTATTGAAGGAAGCGGAGGATCTTTTTAATGAATACAAGCACATTGGTCCTGCGCAACGTGAAGAAAACGAGGCGATGTGGCAGCGTGTCAAGAAATCTTTGGATGTTTTGTTTGAGCAAAAGCGCCAGATTCATGATGCTAACAAAGCAGTATTTGAGGAGAATTTGAAGATCAAAAAGGAGTTGGGTGATTTGATGCATACGTACGCATCATTCCAGTCGGCAACCATCACCGAATGGAACCAAGCGTCGAAAGCGGTTTTAGCTTTACAAGAGCAATGGGGAAAACTGAAAGGTGGTTTACCACGTGATGGAGGCAAGGAAGTAAGTCACCAATTTTGGGCAGATTTAAAATTATTCTTTAAGCATAAGAGTGAGTTTTTTGCGAAGATTGATGCGGAGCGCAAGGCTAATTTGGCCGCAAAGCAATTATTGATCGAGCAAGTAGAGGGCATTGTAGCGGTAGGAACAGATACGCCTGAAATCACGAATCAGGTGATTGAATTGCAGAAAAAGTGGAAAGATATCGGTCATGTACCGGAGAAACAAAAAGATAGCATTTATGCCAAATTCAAAGCGGCATGTGATGCCTATTTCAACTTAAAGCGTTCAGCTTCTAAAGGAGCGAAAGATGAGGAGTTTGATGCCAATTTAGTTGCCAAGCAGGCGATATTGGCAGAAATGGCGGCGATGTTGACCGATCCAAGTTCGTTAGCGAAGTTGGGCACAATCAAGGCCAACTGGGATGCCATTGGATTTGTACCACGTAAGGATGTGAAAACGATTCAAGAGAGTTTCCGGAATTCGTGGAATGCGCTGATTGATTTGGCTCGTACACAACCGAAAGAGCAGTTGGCGGCTTGGGGATTTGAGTTGAAATCGTTGAAAACGGAATCAGCCGGTTCATCATCCGAGGGTTCAGCGCCATCGGCTGATCAACGCAAGAAGATTCAAACGTTGGAAAATGATATTGCGGTGTTAACCAATAACTTAGAGTTCTTTGCGAAGTCGAAAAATAGCGATAAGCTGCGTGCGGAGGTAGAAAAGAAAATTGAGGCCGCTGAAAAAGAATTGGAAAAACTGAAAAAAAGTTAATTTTTTTCACACTCGGTTTTGCGATTTAGGAGAATAACACTACTTTTGTAAACCGAAATGCGCCTCCTTAGCTCAGCTGGTAGAGCAACTGATTTGTAATCAGTAGGTCGTTGGTTCGATCCCGACAGGAGGCTCTGATAAGCTCAACAGAAATGTTGAGCTTTTTTGTTTTTATTTAGGTTGTTGATAATGAATTTCGAATTGATCCGGACAAAAGGCTATCGTACACCGGACAAAGATGTCGGGCAAGTTTGTTCATTTATCTATTGAAAAGGATTAGCTTAGCTTTTTTGGGTCAAACCTTCGAATTAACAATTTTCCTCGAAATATTTCTTGGCAATTTTTTCCTCTTGAACGTAGAGACTTTCATTGGTTAATGAATTGGTACCACCCGCATGGTTACTACACCAACCATGTTCAGCATGCTGATCATATGAGGTATGACGAAGTTTGATGCCCATATTCGAAATATCTTGAAACCAAGGTATACCGAAATCAATGGAGTTTTTTAAACCAAACAAACGAGCTTTGCCTCGTGGAAATACCAATTTTCGAGCTTCAGGAATATTGAACAAGACGACAAATTCGTTTAAGCGGCACTCGGGTAGTGGCCAACTGGGTTTTCCTTCGCCCAACAGACCCATCGAACTTGCTCGATCATGCGGCCAATCCTTGTATAATGCTACAAGTTCTTCACTAGTAGGCCGAAAATCAAAGTATTTTTGATCTACGCAACCCTTGTTATGAGCGGGACAATTCCAGCATTGACCAATTGTGCCTGCGGCAATATCAGAACCAATATTATCCAAGTAATGGCCTATCAAATCACCGCTAAATAACATGTCATTATGCATTAAAAACAAATAGGGCATTTTGGCCTCTTCCCAAGCGTATTGATAACGAACTGATTTTCGATACGAGGGAAACAAGAATTTCAATTTTTGTTTCAGTGAATTTGAACTTAAGTTCTCAAACCCAAAAAACCGCTCAGATACATTATATACAACAGGAAGCCCCTCCAAGAGACTTTTTAATTGGTCCATGTCAAAACCAAATGGTTGCACCTTCTCAAAGGTCACATAGATTTTATTAATATGCTGCTTGGAATATTTGTAGAGTGTGTGCAAGGAAACGGCCGTTTGATACGGTTTTCCATAAATCATAATTCCGACATCTACTTTGTTATTTTGTTGCATTTACTGGGAGTTATCTTTAATGAATTTTTCTGCAATAGCCATCGAACTGCTGACAACCTGATGCATATCTAGGTACACATATTGCCCCAAACGACCAATAAATGTCGTTTTAGGATTATCAATCTGTTTATATTGTAAATAAAGTTCTCTGTTCTTACCACTTGCATCCTTTACAGGATAGAAGCGCTCATTATTGTTA